>ERZ827520.676-NODE-676-length-50913-cov-8.155964_pt1 | contig 50913 bp, 40 predicted proteins | sample MGYA00519581_ERZ827520 | MGnify/ENA primary metagenome ERZ827520 (study PRJEB31778, sample SAMEA3449339) | human gut metagenome | biome: human gut; feature: human-associated habitat; material: faeces | place: United Kingdom | collected 2010/2012 ...
GAACAGGGAACAGGGAACAGGGAACAGGGAACAGGGAACAGGGAACAGGGAACAGCCGGGTTACCCCCGCCAGGAAAACCTTCCGGCTTCCAAAACCGCAGAAAACGTTCTTCTGCGGTTTTTTCATTTTCCAGGGCCGCCTTTTTCTTCCATCCGCCCGTCAAACCATCAAAGAACTTGCCACTAGGCAGTTTTCCCTTAGAGTTCCTGCGGTATGTTTGATGCTCTGCAAAATGCTTTCTTCCAAACCGGAGACATGCTCACCTCCTGGCTGTCCGCCTTCAGTTCCTTTCTGTGGGGCTGGCCTCTGCTCATTCTGCTGCTGGGCACGCATCTGTACCTGACCGTCATTCTGCGTTTTCCGCAACGCTATCTGCTCAAGGCCCTGAAACTGTACTTTGTGAAAGACCACACGGACAAGGGGGATATCTCCCCATTCAGTTCTCTGATGGTGGCCCTGGCGGCCAACATCGGAGCGGGCAACATCATCGGTGTGGGAGTGGCTATTGCCGCAGGGGGACCCGGCTCCATCTTCTGGTGCTGGCTGACGGGGGTGCTTGGCATGGCCACGCGCTACTCGGAAGGGCTGCTCGCCATCAAGTACCGTGTGGAAAACAAGGACGGCAACATGAGCGGCGGCCCGATGTTCGTACTGGAACGCGGCATGAAATGCAAATGGCTGGGCGTGCTCTTCGCCGTCTTCACGGCCATTGCCGCCTTTGGCATCGGCAACCTGACTCAGGGAAATGCCGCCGCGGAACAGCTCTATCATGCCTTCTCCATTCCTGCATGGGGCACGGCCACTGCCCTGACGGCGCTGACCGCCCTGGTCATGCTGGGCGGCATTCAGGGAATAGCCCGCGTGTGCGCCTTTTTCGTTCCGTTCATGGCCGTCTTGTACATTTTTGGCTGCGTGTATATTCTGATCGTCCAGGCGGACCATATCCTTCCCGCCATTCAGTGCATTCTGGACTGCGCTTTTACGGGAGAAGCCGCTGCGGGCGGCGTCGTGGGTGCCGCCGTCATGACCGCCATGAGAACCGGCGTGGCCCGGGGACTGTTTTCCAATGAAGCTGGACTGGGTTCCGCCGCCATAGCCTCCGCTGCGGCCCAGAACCGCAACCCCGTCCGGCAAGCGCTCATTTCCTCCAGCGGCCCATTCTGGGATACGGTGGTCATTTGCGCCCTGACGGGCATCGTGCTCACCACCAGCATCATTGCCCATCCGGACATTTCATGCAGCGACGGCTCCCGCCTTACCACCCTGGCATTCAGCAAAATCCCCTACATGGGCTCTCCCCTGCTGACGCTCAGCCTGGTCACCTTCGTTGTATCCACCATTCTCGGGTGGTCCTACTTTGGAGAAAAAGCCCTGGAATATCTGGGCGGCCTGAAACTGGTCAAGCCCTACCGCTTCATCTGGGTGGTTGCCGTCTTTACGGGCTGCATCTCAAAAATAGACCTGGTCTGGGTCTTTGCAGACTGTGCCAACGGACTGATGGCCCTGCCCAACCTAATTTCACTGCTGGCCCTTTCCGGAGTGCTTGTTCAGCAAACGCAGTACTACCTCTGGCAACACAGGCTGGATGAATATGACGAATCCCACGTTCCGGAAGGCAAATAGCATAATTTTTTACTTCATGATCAAATAATCCTTGCCTTTGAAACAGTGATGGTGTTTACTTCGCCGCGCAGTCCCTGCAAACCTAAAAGTCGCGTTCGTCTAGCGGTCTAGGACTCCCGCCTTTCACGCGGGCAACACGGGTTCGAGTCCCGTACGCGATGCCAGCTTTACCGCCGCAGCAGTTACGATGCTTCCGCCCCTCCTTACTAGGGAAGGCATATTGGAAAGACGTAATAGCTGCGGTTTTCTTTTGGTCTGGCGATGCCGGAATACGGAAAGCGCAGCCGGGACAGCCGGGAGGGGTATCCCCTTCCTTTTCAAATACCGGAACATGTCTTACATCCCCCGGATTTGACTTCCAGAAAGCCCTGTTATCTTTTAGAATTTTTCACACGCAAACGCCATGGATTACACACCCCTCATTGAAAAACGCCGCCAGCGCCTGGAAGAATTGGAAACAGTCATTGCAGAACCGGATTTTTTCAATGACCAGAAGAGGGCCTCTGAAACCATGAGGGAGCATCGCCGCCTGAAGGAACTGATGGACACGTGGGATGCCCTGAACGCCACGGAACAGCAGCTGGCTGACAACCAGGAGCTGGCCAAGACGGATGATCCGGAACTGGCGGAGCTGGCCTCCCTGGAGATTCCGGAACTGGAAGCAGCGCTGGAAAAATTGCGCAGTGACGTCCAGTACAGCCTTCTCCCCCGTGACACGACGGAGGACCGGGACGCCATTATTGAAATCCGCGCCGGTACGGGCGGGGATGAAGCCTCCCTGTTCGCCGGGGACCTGCTCCGGATGTACCAGCGCTTTGCGGAAGAACGCGGCTGGCGTTTTGAACATCTGGAAAGCAGCCCTTCCGACGTAGGCGGCTTCAAGGAAGTCGTCTGCCGCATTGCCGGGGATGAAGTCTTCCGCTTCCTGAAGTATGAAGGGGGCGTGCACCGTGTGCAGCGCGTCCCCGCTACAGAAACGCAGGGGCGCATTCACACCTCCACCGCTACCGTGGCCGTGATGCCGGAAGCGGAGGAAGTGGACATTGAAATCCGCCCGGAGGACCTCCGCATTGAAGTGTGCCGTTCCGGAGGCGCAGGCGGCCAGCACGTGAACAAGACGGAATCTGCCGTGCAGATCTGGCACATTCCCACGGGCGTTTACGTCCGGTGCGAGGAAGAACGCAGCCAGATGAAGAACCGCGAAAAGGGCATGAAAATCCTGCGTGCCAAGCTATTTGAAGCCAAAAAGCGAGAGGAGGCGGAAAAGTACTCTGCCGCGCGTCGAAGCCTGATCGGTTCCGGAGGACGTGAAGAAAAAATCAGAACATACAATTTCCCGCAGAACCGCCTGACGGACCACCGCATCGGCTACACCTCCCACAATCTGGACGGTATCCTGATGGGCCAGATGGAGGACCTGATCATGGCCCTACAGCATGAAGAAATGCAAGAACGCCTGGCGGAAGCCGGCATGTCCTAACCCTCCTTCTCACCTTTTCATGAAAACCTTACTGGAAGTTTTGCAGTCCGGCACGGAATACCTGGCACGCCAGGGCTGTGACGAGGCACGCGCCACCATGCAGCACCTGATGGCCCACGTTCTGCACTGCAACCGCACGACCCTCTATTCCCAGTTTGACAGACCGGTTGAGGAAGAGGAACTGGTGCCCCTCCGCCAGCTTTTGAAGCGCAAGGCCGCAGGAGAACCGCTACAGCATCTGCTGGGAACCACGGAATTTTTCCGCCGGGAGTTCCTGACGGATGCTCGTGCCCTGATCCCCCGGCCGGAAACGGAAGAACTGGTGGAAATGGTCCTGAACAGGATACCTGCCCATCCCGTCCGTATCCTGGACATGGGTACCGGGTCCGGAATCATCGGCATCACGCTGGCCCTGGAATTGAAGGACCGCGCACGGGAAGTCGTTCTGGCGGACATTTCCCCCAAGGCGCTGGATCTGGCCCTGGAAAACGCCATGAGGCTGGGAGCCAGGGTTTCCACCATTCAGACGGACCTGTTTGAAAACCTGCCTGCCACTCCGGCCGACGAAGAATGGCAGCCTGCGGAAAAACCGGAGCAGAATATGGAAGAAACCGTGGAACAGCTCCGGACCATGCAGGAAGCCCGCTTTGATGTCATTGTTGCCAACCTGCCCTATATCGCGGACGGGGAACAACTTGCCCCGGAAGTGATGAGAGACCCGCATACAGCCCTGTTCGGCGGCCCCCAGGGGTGGGAAATTATTGAACGCTTTCTTTCCCAGGCCCGCGAGCACCTGACGGAAAACGGATTCGTGGCCCTGGAGATAGGCCATGACCAGGCTGCTGCCGTTATCCGGATCATGGACGGCTACGGCTACAATCACGTGGAAGTGCTGAAGGATATGAGCGGCATTTCCCGTTTTCCCTTCGCCTATCATTAATCCCTGCCCTTTTTCATCCCATGCTGGCGGCACGCATCCTGGTTGACGGTCAAAGCGATCTGGTGCTGGACTACGGCATTCCTCCGGAAGCCGGAAACGTCCGGCCCGGATGCCGCGTGCAGATCCCCCTGCGCAACAGAATGGCTACGGGGACCGTTCTCACCCTTTCCGAACCGGATCCGGCGTGGCGGGACAAGCTCAAGCCGATTCTCAAGCTGATCGACCCGGAACCGCTGGTTTCTCCGGTGATGATGGATCTGGCCGCATGGGCGGCCGACTATTATTCCGTAGCCCTGGACCAGATGATCCGCTGCCTGTTGCCGGAAACGGTCCGGCAGGAAAACACGGCGGAGAAAATCCGGAAAATGGTTCATCTGGAAAAACAGGCCACCCGGAAAGAACTGGACACACTGTACCGCAAGGCTCCCCGCCAGGCTCAAATGCTGGATTATTTTTCGACGGTAGAACATAAGGCGGCGCCTCTGTCGGAATTCGGACCCGGCGCCCTGAATGTCGCCCGCGGCCTGGCAGGCAAAGGTTTCATTACCCTGCGGGAAGAACCTGTCCACCGGGACCCTACGACCGGAGAGCAATTCGCCCCCAGCCAGTCCATGAAGCTGAACCCCCAGCAGGAAAAAGCTCTGGAAGCCGTCACGGCCATGTGCCGGGAGGAAACCAAAAAACCGGTGCTTCTTCAGGGCGTTACCGGCTCAGGCAAGACGGAAGTTTATCTCCAGGCGGTCTCCCAAATCGTGAAGGAGGGAAAATCCGCCCTGATCATGGTTCCGGAAATCTCTCTGACGCCCCAAACCGTCCAGCGTTTCAAGTCCCGCTTTGCTGACATGCCTTCCTCCGTGGCCGTACTGCACAGCCTGCTCTCCGACGGAGAGCGCTTTGATGAATGGCACGCCATCCGGTCCGGAAAGGCGCGCATCGTCGTCGGTCCGCGCTCCGCCGTCTTCGCACCTCTCCAGAACCTGGGCTTGATTATTGTGGATGAAGAGCATGATGCCTCCTACAAACAGGAAAGCTCGCCCCGCTACCACGGCCGGGACCTGGCGGTCCTGCGCGCCCATCTGGAAGGCTGCGCCGTCGTTCTGGGTTCCGCCACACCGTCCCTGGAAAGCATCCACAATGCCCAGACCGGGAAATATGCCCTGGCCAGGCTGACGGAACGTGCGGACGGCCAGCAGCTCCCGCTGATCCGCATTCTGGACATGAAAACGGAGGGTAAAAATAAAGCCGGCCCCAATGTGCTTTCGGAACGCCTCAGAATGTCCATCGACCGTCGGCTGGACAGAGGCGAACAAGTAATCCTGCTGCTCAACCGCCGCGGATTCGCTCGTTCCATCCAGTGTCCGGACTGCGGGCACGTCATCACGTGCATGCACTGTTCCCTTCCCCTCACCTACCACCGCACGGAAGACCGCCTGATGTGTCATTTGTGCGGCTTCAAGTCCCTGGTGCCCAGAGCCTGTCCGGAATGCAAATCCGCCAACATTCTTCTCCAGGGCTACGGTACCCAGAAAGTGGAGGAAATCCTGCGCCGCGCCTTTCCCGCGGCGCGCATCACGCGCGTGGACGCAGACGTGGCGCGGAGGAAAAACGCCGTCAGGGACATCCTGAACCAGTTCCGGGCCCGTAAAATAGACATTCTGCTGGGAACCCAGATGATCGCCAAAGGCCTGGATTTTCCGGGCGTCACACTGGTGGGTGTGCTCAATGCGGACCTGGGCCTTTACATTCCCGACCCGCGGGCAGGCGAACGCACCTTCCAGCTCCTGACGCAGGTGGCGGGCCGCGCAGGCCGCGGAGACCTGTCCGGGGAAGTCATTATCCAGACGTTCACCCCGCAATCCCCCTCCCTGCAATATGCACGGCATCATGATACGGACGGCTACGCGGCTCAGGAACTGGAAATGCGCCGAGCCTTCGATCTTCCGCCCTTCACCCACATCGCCGTGCTGACGATCCGCTCCCAGCATGAAAACATGGCGGAATTCGCCACCCGGACCCTGGGAGCCAGGCTCCGCGGAATGCTGCCGCCAGACACGACGATGACGGATCCCATGCCCGCTCCCATTCCCCGTGCCCACGGCCAGTTCAGGTACCAGATCACGGTCAAGGGTCCTTCCGCGCGCGCTATCTCGCGCACACTCAGAAAGCTGGTGCAGGAAGCCGGGCTGGGAGACGACCTGACGGCCGTCATTGACGTGGACGCCATGTCATTCATGTAAGCTGTCTTGCCAAAACAGGGGGGTGGGACTAGGATTTCCGCACAACGCAACTTACTATTATGCTACTTCATTTCTATAAAATGACGGGCGCGGGCAATGACTTTGTCATGGTGGACAACCGCGACGAAAGCCTCTCTTCCGTGCTGGACAAGGAAACCATAGAAGCCCTGTGTGACCGCCGCTTCGGCATCGGCGCGGACGGCCTGATTGCCGTGGAGTCCTCCCAGGGAAAAGGCGGTGCGGTGCGCATGCGCTATTACAATTCCGACGGCGGAGAAGCAGAAATGTGCGGCAACGGAGCGCGCTGTTTCGGCAATTTTGCCGCAGCCCTGCTCCGCCATGACCGGACCAAGCCCCTTCCCTTCGAAACCATGGCGGGCATCGTCACCGCCTCCTTCAGGGAGGACGGCAATGTCACCGTCAACCTGACAGAACCGCATTCCCTCCAGCTTTTTGTGCTGAATGCAGACCACGTCGTCGGAACGGACGTCCATTTCCTGAACACCGGCGTCCCCCATGCCGTGGCTTTCCTGGACAGTCTGGAAGACGCAGACATCGTCAACATGGGAGCCTACCTGCGCTACCATGACTCTTTCTCCCCCAAGGGCACCAACGCCAACTTCGCAGAAGTGCTGTCTCCCCGCCACATCGCCATACGTACCTATGAACGGGGAGTGGAGGACGAAACACTTGCCTGCGGCACCGGAATGACTGCGAGCGCTCTGGTTCACGCCGTACTGACGGACGCACCTTCCCCCATCAAAGTGGACGTAGCCGGGGGAGATACGCTGGAAGTCGGCTTCACACGCACGGGAGACCACTTCACCAACGTCACCCTTACCGGGCCGGCAGACCTTGTCTTTGAAGGGGACATTGAAATCTGAACCACCTGCATTCAGAAAAACGGGCAGAGACAGAAGCAAACGTACCGCCTATTTCTTCAGCAAAACGCATTCAGCCCTCTTGTAGCCTCCATAGCCATTGCAGAATGCCTTGTACACGGCAGGACCCATGTTCGTTTCACAATAATACTTCACAGTAATGCCGTCGCTTCCCTGCTCCATGCCCAGAAAACGGGAGGACAGTAGCAGCAAGTTGTTCCGGTAGTTCCACATGGCCATATCCCGATTCATTTCCTCTTTGATTCTTTCACAGAGGTAATCCTGAGGCGGCGGGAACAAAAGGGCGCACACGACGCCAATCATGCAAATGCCCGGAATCACGCCCAGAGCCAGTACGGCATTGCACTTCCTCAAAAAAGGCACATGGGATTGAAACTTCCTTCTTATGATGAATAGGATGAAATATCCCGTGAGCAGCATGATGGAAAAACTGGCATTCACATACTCGAACGCCAGACTCATGACACCCAGGGCGATAAATCCCACGCCTTTCCATTTACTTTTCCCGGAAGGAAGACAGGTACACAAAAACACATACACGGTATAACCCAACAGGCAAAGCAAAGGCACCAGCATTCCCTTGAACATGCACTCTACCATGCAGTCCCACGGATATTCCCTGCTTGGGCAGCATGCCTCTTCAAAAAACGTGCAGATCATGCTCAGAAGAACCAATGCGCCAAGAAGTAAATACTTTGTTTTTCTGGAATCGTTTAAAAACCATAATAAAACAATGCTGAACGGGAGCAAATAATAGCCCATCCCTACAAAAACTGTAGACAGCAAAGGAATATGAGGAAGAAAATTCATAGGCAATAATTATTTGAAATTAGTTAGTTGCAATATGTGAGAGCCATGCAACGGCAGTAATAATAATTGGAAACAAAATAAATTCAAACAAACGTTTTCAAAAAATAGATAAAAATCCCTTCTCATTTTTCCAAAAGCATTCAACTCCATTCAGGAGCTTGACAAAGCAATCTCCCGACATAGAAATTCATGGCATGATGAAACCACCGCTTCTGTTCACAGCCTCTGCCATGACAGTCTTTCCTCTCCTTTCCCAATGCACCCACAAGCCGCTCCTGCCGGATTACGAGCCTCTCTGCGCTCACACGACACCCGGAACGCGCCGGGCACAATCTCTCCTCTCCGCCCGGAACACAAAAGTGTACCGGGTCGGCCCCAGAGGAGGAATTTACCATGTCAACGAGCATAATGAAAAAGTTTACCTAAAAACCCCGCCAACACAATAAAACATCATTCCCCACTGTCATGGTTTTCCAAACGGGAAACAAATATTTATCCCAATGAAACAGCAATTTTCATCTTTGGAAGATTTTTCTCTAAAAACCCTCGTCAAACTTATTTTCTTCTTGCCAAAATGAATATGCACGGGTAATGTTTGCCGCACCACAGCACTACATGGTGTCGGTAGTTCAATGGTAGAGCCCCAGATTGTGATTCTGGTAGTTGCGGGTTCGAGCCCCGTCCGACACCCCATCCCTTTCCTAAAAAAGAGCACTTCCGGTGCTCTTTTTTACTTCACCCCCTCTCCGTTCGCATGCGCAACCCCGAATTCGTCAAAGCTGCCTTCTCCGCCATTGCAACGCGTTATGTAGCCACCAACCATGTCTTGAGCATGGGGGTGGACCTGCTGTGGCGGCAGCGTGTCGTTCAGCTGGTCTCGGAATGGAAGCCGGAACGCCTGCTGGATCTGGCCACCGGCACGGGCGACCTGGCCCTGGCCATCCTGCGCGCCATGCCGGAAATACGCCTGACGGGGTCCGACTTCTGCCAGCCCATGCTGGATGTAGCCGCTGAACGGGGACTGACGAATCTGGTTTGTGCGGATGCCATGAACCTTCCCTTCCCCTCCGCTTCCTACGATGCCGTCACCGTAGCCTTCGGGCTGCGCAACATGGCCAGCTATCCGGACGCCCTGAAAGAAATGGGACGCATGCTGCGCCCCGGAGGGCACCTGCTCATCCTGGACTTTTCCCTGCCTGAAAACCTGCTGAAGCGTCCTTACCGTTTTTACCTGCACCGCATCCTTCCGCTCATCGCCGGATGGATGACCGGCCACCGGGAGGCCTACGACTACCTAGCCGACAGCATTGAAGCGTTCCCCAGCGGAGAAGATATGAAAAACCTGCTCCGGAACTGCGGGTACACCAATATCACGGCGGAACCCCTCAACGGAGGCATCGCCAGCATTTACACGGCCCAGAAATGAGTGCGGGAGACGCAAGAGAAGGCATCATCCGCGGCCGGGCTTCCCGTGCGCGGCTGGGCGGCAAACTGGCCGGGCTTTCACTGCCCCGGCAGATAGCCGTCATTGCCTTCTGGCCTTTTCTGGAACAGCTCCTCAGCTTCTTCGTCACCTCGTCGGACCTTTTCATCGCCACCAAGATAGGGGTAGACGCCCAGGACACCATCAACATCTCCGACGGCATGGGAGCCGTCGTCTTCCTGATGTGGTTCGGCTTTGTGATCCAGGGTTCCATCATGATGGGAGCCACAGCCATCGTCTCCCGCATGACGGGGGCCAGGGACTACTCCCAGGCCCAGCACGGGCTGCACCAGGCCGCCATGCTCGGCCTGCTCGCCGGGATCATCTCCTGCGGGCTGCTCTTTGCATGCAGCGGATTCCTGGTCACCCACGTGCTGACCATGAATGAAGCCGCGCGGGAATACGCCCTGCAATACGTGTACGTAGCCGCATTCGCGGCCCCCTTCAGCGGCGTGGTCTTTGCCGTCAACGCGGCGCTTCGCGGTTCCGGGGATACCCGGCTGCCCTTCTGGATCATGATGAACGTGGGCGTCCTCAATGTCATCTTCAGCGTCCTCTTCGTCTTTGCGGACGCCCCGCTGGGCGGCTGGCGCATCGGCGGCATCGCGGCGGGAACGGTCTGCGGCTACGGTATCAGCATGTGCCTGCTTCTCTTCATCATGCTGCGGCGCAGGAAAAAAATCTTCGCGGAACATCCCGGCCTGTCCCTGGAAGAACTGGTCAGGGAAAAGGGAGAACACTATGCGCCGCCTCTGTACCTCTCCTTCTCCCATCTCCGGCCGGACATGGGCATGCAGAAGCGCATCCTGAAAATCGGTCTCCCGCAAGCGGTGGAAGTCTTCGGCATGTGGGGAATCCAGATGTTCTGCCTCTCCATCATCAGCGAGCTTCCCATCACGGGCGTGCTCGGCGTCCACAACATCGCCGTGCGCATTGAATCCCTCAGCTTCCTGCCCGGCTTCGCCATCGGCATGGCGGCCTCCACGCTTGTGGGGCAATACCTGGGCGCCAGGAATGCGCTGATGGCCCGCATCACCATCTGGAAATGCATGCGGTACGCCATCATCTTCATGACGGGCCTGGGAGTGCTCTTCTGCATCTTCCCCTCCCTCTTCATGCAGATATTCTCCAATGGAAACATGACCCTCATTGATACCGGAATTCCCGTGCTGCGCACCATGCTGCTGGTGGAGCCCTTCTTCGCTGCCTGCATCGTGATGAAAATGTCCCTGCGCGGCGCTGGAGATACGCGGAGAGTCATGTTCATCTCCTACGGTATCATGGGCTTTTTCCGTGTGGGGTGTACCTGGGCCTGGTTCAAGCTGGCGCCGGAAACCATGACCCTGTGGGGCATCTGGATGCTCTTCGCCTTTGAAATGGCCGTACAATCCGTAATTCTCTATAAAATTGTCAAAGGACGGAGCTGGACGAAACTGCAAGTGTAACCTCCTATGCCCCTGTCTGCGTCCGTCCTTGCGACAGGAAAACGGGCCTGAAGGGAAAACACCATCTTCCCATTCAAATCCCGTCAATTTCTTCCCCGGCCTGATTTGCTACGGCCATCCGGTTCAACAAGCGGAGCAGCATCTTATCGGAATGACCTCTTCAAGCAGCCTGTTCCTCCAGCCCTGCCAGGAAGAACTACCAGCTTCTTTCTTCCCCCGCCCATCAAAATGACTGCCCGGTTTCCCGCCGCATAGCAACAGGCAGGAAACAAATAGCAGGCTATAATCACCATACTCCTTAAAACCTGGGAAACAGCCTTTTATTCCACTCCTTCAGAGCAGACTTCAATTTCTTCCGGTCATCTTCCTTCTTCACAGTCATCTTATCGGTGAAAAAATTTCTGTAATTGTTCATCCAAAAGCCGTCACCCCTTTTTCTCACATGTTCAACGGGAGAAGTAAAAATTTTCATCAACTCTGCGTTAAATTTATCCTTCTTCTCCTGCTCCCGCTCAATCTGCCACGGCAGCCGCCTGGGTTCAGCCATCATGGCTTTCCATAATTCTTCATCTTCATCAATCCTTTTGATCTCCGCCACAACTTCCTTCAAGGATGAATAACGATGACAATTAATGAAAGCCTTCGGATTATATTCTTCCTCAACCAGAGGATTACCCCAGTAAACGGGAACGGTGCAGGCCAGAAAACTCGTTATTATCTTCTCCGTCGTATATCTCCGGTACCAGCTATTTTCACACGCTATGGAAAACTTATAGGGTTTTTTCAATAAAACGCTTCCTGCCAGCCAGTCCTCCGCCTCTCTTGGAATAGGGCATGGCGTATTATTTAAATGCTTTCCTATTGCATCCACCTTCTTGTAGGCGGAAAGCTCGGAAAACAACTGGATGCGGTACGGATGCCCCAGGCCGTGGGAATAAATATAATTGCAAAAGCCGTCTTTCCCGCATAATGCATCGTCCGGATTCATTGTGTGAAGATCTTTTAATTTCATCCTCAAATCAAAAAGATAGGACATGCAAAGCAGCCGCCCATCGTCATCAGGCGCGTCAAAACCGATATGGTAATCAAACAAATTCAAATTGGGAGCCAGAGCCTCTCCCAGTACATCCATGATAACAATCTTTCCGCGGGATTCCTCCAGAAACTGAAGATAATTCTCTCTGGAAGACGTATATAACCAAGGGAAGGCAATAAGAAAATCAGCCCTTTCCTTATCAATTTCAAACTCAAGAACAGATCCATCAATCTTCTGGAAACGCCGTAGAAAAAAATTAATTTGCCATTCCTCGGCGCCCTCTATGAAACCAACTTTTACCTTCATCCTCATATTGTTCAAAATCGATGAAATTATTATACAAATTCCCCACAAACAGTCAATTTGTACGGAAGAAAGGAACATGACTTCCTGTCCTGCGGGCTATTAAAAGGCAAATCAGGAATACATAAAACAATTGTCCAGTTCCATGGAAAGATTCCCTGTTTCGATTTCCAAAAGAAAATCATCTGCGGATTTCATCCATCTACAATGGATTTCACCAGCCTTTCTTATGGCAGCAATCTCCTCTGAAAATAGGTACTCTGATGGGTGCATATCCTCCGTACCTGATTTTTAAGGGCATATCTTCTGCAAATCCAAAACGTTCATAGCAGGATAAAAACTTTGCCTTTCCCGCCGGATTCTGCTAATGTTTTTGCACGTTGTTCTTCAACGGGCTCGTAGCTCAGCGGTTAGAGCAGGGGACTCATAATCCCTTGGTCGTAGGTTCGAACCCTACCGGGCCTACCAAAATAAAGCCTTACAAGTTAACTACTGGTAAGGCTTTTTCTTTCCCTTCCCACTTCCCTCAAAAATCGTTAAAAACGTGTAAAAACGTACCAAAACGTGAGGAAAATGGCCCACTTTAGCACTACCATGTTTGCCGCAGTGGCGGAAAACGCATGAGGAGAGAAGTCATTTCCAGAATTACGAGTAGCTGGCAGAAGAACTGGAAAGCAGGAAAGCTTCTCATCACTATTGCAGACTTTGTGGGCCACTAAGTCGACAATAACATCTATGCAGAGGGTGTGTGAATTGTATAAAACACCCGGTAATGGCGAAATTTTTTATGCTCGCGATTCATCGAAATAAGTTGTCGGAGTTGCAGATGACAATTGACTGGAAGCCATAAAAATTAAAACTATTTCATAAGTCACATAATTTTAATAACTTCAATAAACCTAAAAAACTACTGAGGCGGCAAATATTCTTTTACCATGACATGGACTTTTCCCGGCAATCTGACTGATACAACAATGCTCTCCATGGCCTTTTCACCATTACGCCCCTGGCTTTTTTATCTTTGGGAAAGGCAGATTTCAGGAACGTTTCTCCGACAGAGGAACGGACCTCATTCTACTTTTCCTTGCAGACAATCACATGATAAAGGGCGTTGTCCAAAGCAAGGGAATCCTTGCCCGCCATTAAACACGCTTGCCTATGCGCACGCCAAGCCTACATATAGGTCCTTTTAATAATAATTACATTTTTTTGATTTCTCTTCAAGAACGGGTCGACTGTTTTTATGATACACTTCTGATTCGTAAATTGTCTGGGGAATTAACTCCAGCATGTGCACATGCATTTCCATTCTGTGGGTTTTATTCCAGGATGTGAAATCAAATCTGAATTGATCGTTCATATTGCTTCCAAGAACTTTGTACTTCGTAAACAAAATAGAAAAATAATCATAGCCTTCATGCGTTCCATAGTAATATAGAGAAGGAGGAGCTGTTTGCGTGACTAAAGGATATACCAGCTGAGAATGAGAAACTTCTTTAACATTTACAGAGCAACATGATTGCAGGATTATTAAAAAAATGATTATGAGTGAATACTTCATGCTATTCTCTTCTTCATTAAAATTTCTCCTGCGCCTGTTTGGCGTTTTATACTTTTGTCTATTTCCATAATTCCCATTCAGAGTCAGTATCCTTCATTCCATGGCCAATGGAACTGGCCATCCCCGAATAAGGCTCAGCGGGATAATCTTTCTATTAATCACCATAGAGATACCTGATGGAAAAACAGACTTTATTAACTGTAAACTAATGAAATGCATTTCCTACCATCTGTCATGAGGAGAAATGGCTACTATTGCTAAATATTTATCTCCCTGAAGTATTTTTTTATATAATATGAAAATTTCTCCAAATGGAAATTCCATAAATTTATATTTATCTCTTCCATTTTCCTGGTCCAGGAATTTTTCCCGAATGTGTAACATACTATACGGAGTAAGATCCCCTTTTAAGAAATCCTCATTTATCAATGAATATATTTCAGGATTTTTTATTATTTCTTCATTAAAATAATTTTTTACTCCTGAAATATCCAGAATATTATCTGTGCTTATGCCTGAATAAGAAACTTTTGCGTCCAGTCCTTCTTGTAATTTCAAGGCCTGCAGGTGAATGCAATCCGTCCATTGCTGATCAGTTTGGAAAATATAAATTATTCTTATTCTCCCCCGCATTGAAGTATGCAGCCTCCACGAATTTTGAGGAACACCCATAGTATTCGCCATCATTTTTTCCCATGTATCGGGTTGAGGGGGAGATTTATCGCACCCACTGAGAATAATCATTAACAGAATTATATAAATTCTATTACATAAAATATTCATGCAAATATTCATAGAGTTAATAATAGTTTCCTGTTCGCTAATGTGAATTACCCTAAACTTCAATTGGAAAAGACGCAGATGAATTACTTTGTCATGAATAATCGTTTCTAAAAACCGTTGTCACTAAATATTTCTTCCTGTGGAAATTACTTTCCCTTACATCGTATCAAGCTAAAAATACTCCTTCAGAAATCAATAAAATAATATAGAATTTTTTAATTTTCGGTTCATGGATTTGTAAGAAAAAAGGTGCATGTCAACAGTCTCGAAAATCACTCAAATATATTTTGGGAAAACGGTTATTTCTTTTTGATAAAATCTCGGATGTTTTCGATGAGATATACTGTATCACTATCCGGAAAAACAAATACTTCTTTACTTTGCCTTTCAAAATACCCCATGCCACCAAAACATCCTTTGGGAGTGTTCACGGCACTGCATGTCAATTTTTCAAGATCATCCTTTTTTATGGCAAATGACATTTCAATCTCATGCTTGCTTGCAACATTTAAAATCGTTTTAATGTCAGAAGTTTCATCATTATAATGATAAACTTGAAAATTTATTTTATCTCCACTATTCATCGGCTTTAAAACAACATAACATTCAAACACATCTTCTTTCTCTGTGATTTCTAAAGATATATAGGGGCTCTTTCCTGAAAGCACCAGGGATTTGGTTGTATCGACCAATATAGGAGAAGCTTCTATATTTACTGCAGTGAATGCCGCCAATAATAAAATAAATTTCATCATCATAATTTTTTAAGGTGTTCTTATATTCTGCCAAACGAACGGGAGATAAATACCAAATCTTGTATTTATTCTATTCGTACTTGTTTTGCTTATCTTTAGCTTTGTTAAAAATTCCCGCGGGCATCTTATCTCTGTATTATGTGCTTTCATGCCAGACTCTATCAATTCGCATCCGTACGCCGGACTGATAATTCCTCGTGCCGCTGAATAAGGTTTCTACCTGCCATCGAATACTATTTTTGAGTTGGGAGCAAGTATATCCTCTAAATGGCCCTGTTCATGCTGTCCGATAAATTAGATATTTAGTATTAAACGAATAGGTGAATAGAAAAGACCGGAACAAGACATCCCCACAAGAAAAACTATATTTGTTTCAGGTGTCTGGGAGACATGTTTCCGCTGGCAGCAAGTGCCATGCAAGCTTCATCCGGACTCCCATGCTTATTTATTTACAAAAAATGTATAGAGCAATAGACATGCAAGCCATCAACAACGTGTATAAAGAACTTAAGAATATGGCAATCGCTGCCTACCCATCAGATTGGGATAGAGCTACCAGAAGGAGTCCACACCAAATAATAAAAAACAGAGATCCCATGATCTCAGCCGTTATTTTATATCTTTTAACTATATATTAAACTTCCTTTTTTTATAAAAATTCTCTTCCTGTTTAGTTTTAGATATCAGCCAGTCCATCAAAAAGATGAAACCAGAACCCATAATAACTCAGACATAAACCCAGAATTTTTTACTTCAAGGCAGCCCATGGTGTAGGTGGTAAAGGTGGAGTATTGTGAGGAGCCGGACGATTGGTCGTATCGGAAATAACCGCCCAAAAATTCGGAGTGTTCATAGGATACACAAGGTTTGGGGTTAATGATTAACAAAAAAACGAGGGTAGTTCCTGAAAATCACCCTTCTCGTACCATATGTCCGTATCCGATGTCAACGCAATTCACACGGATTTCCCGTATTTATGTTAGGAAATAATAGTGTCTATCATAATATTTATGTAACCAATTCATTTCCATCATAAGCATCCATATGATCGCGAGTTTGGTTTTCCGAGTCATCTCCTGGGAGAGAAATTCAGAAAATACCTTTTTTCTCTGCGGTATAATAAATTTCCTATTTCCTACTTGCATCCTGTTTTCTCCCCTCTTCCAAAAAGATAATTTGCTGCAACCTTCAAATCATCTGGAATCTTTGAAGTTCCCTTTTTGCATTGTTGGGCCGGCCTTGATCGGTTATAAGGATGCACGCCAACGGGCAACCGTCCCAGGAGATTCTCTCAACGGGCATTTCTGGAAAATACACACTATTTGTCAACCAAACATACAGGAATGATACGCATGAAAAGATTGCTGCCGTTTTTTGCCGTTCTGCTGGGGCTCCTTCCCTGCGCCTGGAGCGCCAACATTCCCAGTGACAGCATTCCGTTTGAACTCGGAACCGCCAGCCGCATTTACGTGCAATGCCGCGTCAACGACAGCCGGCCCCTGCTCTTCCTTTTTGATACCGGCGCCACTTCCATGGTCATCAACAGCAATTCCCTGGAAGGAATCCCGATGGAGTTCAATGAAACTATTGTGAATTACGGAGCCACGGGTTCCAATGAGGTCCGCAAAAGCGCGGAAAACAAATTTTCCGTCGGAAAGCAGTCCCTGGCCGGCGTCCCCTTCATCGCCATTCCCTACGCCCGTGACCAGTGGGACGGCGTTCTTGGCCTCTGGTTCATCCAGCGGCAGGTCACGGAAGTCAATTACACGGACCGGAAAATCTACCTGTATCCGCACGGTTCCTACACACCGCCGCGGGACGCCATCCGCCTGAAGATGGAATACGTGATGGGAATCCCCGTAGTTCCTGCCCAGGCAACGGTCAACGGGAAGGTTTACCAGCTCCGCCTGTCGGTAGATACGGGTTCCGACCGCGTTCTGGACCTCAATACCCCCTTTGTCAACAAGCACCGCCTCCTGGGCAGCCAGGTTCCGTTCTCCGTCTCCAGCATTTCCAGTTCCGATGCCAATACGGGCAGGCTGGAGAACGTCATTTTCGACAGCATCCAGCTCGGCGCCTGCAAATTGCCGCTCATTCCCGGAGCGTTTTCCACCGTCACCAGCGGCATCCAGAGCATGCCGGAGATGGACGGAGTCATGGGCAACAACCTTCTGAAGCGCTTCAACCTCGTTTACGACTCCCAAAACGGCTACCTTTACCTGATTCCCAACAACCTGCTTTACACGCCTTTTTACGACTGCCTCCTCCAGCCCCGGAAGACAGTGCCCCAGGCGCCTGCCTGCACGGCAGGAAGATGAACCGGAATGCCCGCCTACCGGGAGCTTCCGCGCAGGTTGATGATCCGGGTGCATAGCTCCACCAGCTTGTTTCCGGCGCGGGAATGCAGGAACCGGTAAAGGCCGAACAGGGCACACCTCACGCGGAAGTCGTGCCCGCAGGCAATGTGTTTCAGGAGACGGAAAGGGGATTCCGGGGACTGGGCAAATTCTCGCCAGCCGTATTTGTCCAGCAGGGCGCGGACCGCATCCAGGGCTTCCTCTTTCTCCGCCGCCGTCTGGTGGAGCAGGTTGGACGAGAAAAGCTGGATACTGCCGTTCAGCCAGTTCAGGACCGTTATCCGGGCTTTTTCCAGACAGCCCAATTCCCGGTAGGCAGCGGCGATCAGGTCCACACGCTCCAGAGCCGGATAAAACCCGGAACCCTTTTTATCCGGGGCCTTGTAAACGTTAACCAGGGAATCCGGACGAGTAGGACGGTAAATGTACAGGCAGTCCGGTATTTTGACAATATTCCGCACATAGGGGTGAAGCAGGTTGTTGAAGAGGGCATCGCTCCCCTGCCTCATTCCCTCCCGGAAGCGGAGGCCCGTCTTTTTCAGGAAATCCGCCCGGTAAAGCTTGTCCCAGCACAGCTCGCTGAAAGTTCCCATGGACGCAAAGTCGTAATGGCTGCAGTGCCACTCCGGGCATTGCAGGCCGTTGAGCATGCTCCACCGGACGGAAAGCGGCATGTCTCCGGCAATCGTGGCCCCCATGCAAACCAGCTCCGCGCCATACTGTTCCGCCGCCAGATACAGGCGCTGGAACATGACGGGGGAGACATAGTCGTCCGGGTCGGCAAACCCGATGTACTTTCCGCACGCGGCATCCAGCCCGGCATTCCGGGCCGCCGCCACGCCCGCATTGGACTGGTCGATGATGCGGATTCTTTCGTCCGCGGCTTCATATTCCCGCAGGATGTCCGGCGTTCCGTCCGTGGAACCGTCATTGATGCAGATGATTTCTATGTCCCGAAGCGTCTGGGCGCAGACGGTATCCAGGCATTTTTTCATGAATGCGGCTACATTGTAGCACGGAATGATAATGGAAACGAGTGGCATGGTCATCAGGCAAGGTTCGTGTTTTCAGAATTTTTCAATGCATGGAACAGGTCCATCCAGGAACGGGCAATGGCGTCCAGCCCATAACGTCCGGCCTTCTTCCGGGCGGCGGCTCCCATGGCGCGCCTCAATTCGGGATGTTCAATCATCCGGATGACGGCCTCCGCCAGACGGCCCGTATCTCCTGGTGGAACCAGCAGGCCGTCTTTTTCCGGATCAATCAGATCCCGCGGTCCGCACGGGCATTCAAACGCCACGCAGGGCACGCCGCACGCCATCGCCTCCACCAGCACCATGCCGAATCCCTCAAAAAGGGAGGAAAACACCAGCATGGAGGACTGCAGCAGTTTTTCCTGCACCTCAGAGGTGGCTCCGCGCAGAAATACCTGCCTTTCCAGCCCCTTTGCCCGGACCAGGCGTTCAAGGTATTTCTTTTCCGGGCCGTCTCCCCATATCTCCAGCTCCCATCCGGGATGGACGGCAGCCACTTTTTCCCACGCACGGATCAAAAGGTCAAATCCCTTGACCGGAACAAGACGACCCACGGCAACCGCGCGGGGGCGGTCCAGGGAGGCAGCCCGTTCCGTCCGGCGGATGCACGGGTTCGGAATCACGTGTACGCCCTTCCTTCCCTTCCAGTTCGTCTCCATATCCTGCCGGGTAAGCACCACGGTGGCGTCATAGCCGCCCTGGCGGAGCGCGAATTCATAAAAATCGGAAACGGCGGCCATGACACGCGCCCTCATCCCGCCCTGAAGCCTCGCGTAATCTTTCCGGTAGGTGCCGGAGTAGTGGTATTCGCGCACGGTTTTCCATGGTCTGCCGCGGGAAATCCGGGAAATCATGAACTTTTCCGACTGCCCTACGGAAATGACGATGTCCGGCTCCAGCTCCCCAAGGGTTTTCCGGAGAGCCTCCGCATGGCGCCTGCGCCTGACAAGGATGCCCTTCATCACATACAGGAATCCCTTCCAGTCGTCCTCATAATAATTCACACCCAGGGTCACCACTCTGACGCCCGGCGGCAAATCCGCCGCAGTCCGGCGGGCGTCGTTGGCCGCAACCAGAACGACTTCATTGCCCGGCACGGCGGCCAGCGCGGCGGCCTTGGCACGCGTGACGGCCTGAATTCCTCCCGCCGCGTCCAGATCATCCAGTACGTACGCAATCTTCATATTCCGGTCATCCGTTGTTTCTGGTTTTCACGATAATCAGGCACATCAGCGCTATTCCGAAGGGCACGGCCGCCAGCGTCAGGAACGGACGCGGGGATTCCTGCAAAAAGCGGGCATGGCGCGCCAGCAGGGAGGCGGACACGTAATGCGCCGCCTCCATGAAGCGCCTGCGCCCGGAAGGCTGGCGCTTCATCCCCTCCTTCCGCAGAAAGGCAAATCCCCTGGGATTCCGGACGTACTGCCTGAACATGTTTTTCGAGGAACCGTCCTCCCGGTATTCCACCAGGCAAAGCACCCTGTTCATGGCCAGCAGGGGAGCCACCTGGTCCGCCAGCATGTACTTGTAGCCCAGCCCCACATACTTTTCACCGGGAAACACGGGATAAGGCGGCAGCCGCTTCATCAGCGCGGTCCGGTACACGAGCTTCTTGTCTCCCCTGCCCCCCGCTGCATAGAATCCGGTCAGCGTCATCTCCCTGCCATCCTCTTCAAAGGCCGTTCCGATGAGTTCCCCGGTACGGACGTCGGCGTCCAGCCCCGCAATTCCGGCCAGACGTTCGCTTCCGCGCCGCTTCCAGAATTCCAGAATGGCAGCCACGGCGTCTTCCGTCATCAGGTCGTCGGAATCCAGGCAGACGTTGAGTTCCGTGTCCATGAGCCTGTACGCGGCATTATGGGCCGTGTGCATGCCCCCGTTTTCCTGATAGTGGTAGCGTATTTCCACATGCCCTGCCCGTTGCCATTCCCGCACCAGGTCTGCGGTTCCGTCCGATGATCCGTCATCGACGACCAGCCAGACAAAGTCGCGGCAGGTCTGCCTCAGCAGGCTTTCATAACAGCGGCGCAGGCATTCCGCCCTGTTGAAGGTCGGCGTGAACACGGTCAACGTCTTCATTGTCTTCATGATTCACCTCCCTGTTCCAGATAGAATTCCTGAAGCTTCTGCGCATTGCCGGCAATGTCCAGCCCGGCTTGCCGGATGGCCTTCGCCGTATCGTTCCGCCGCCATCCGCAGGCCAGTTCCTCCATTTCCCGCGCCCAAACCGCGGGGGATTCCCTGAGGGACAGAAAGCTTACGTGGCCCGGCACCACCGCGGCATCTTCCGGAACCCGGTCGGAGGCCAAAACGGGCAGCCCCGCCGCCTGGGCCTCCAGCATGGCGATGCCGAACCCCTCAAACCACGACGGGAAAACGAAAACGTCCATTCCCTGCAGTAAATCCGGAATGTCGTCCCTGCCGCCCAGCAGGCGGATGCGTCCCCGCCATTCCGCACGCTCCGCCTCCTGTCTGACCTGTTCCTCCTTTTCCCCGCCGCTTCCCGCCAGCACCAGAAGGGAATCCGGATGCAGGACCAGGAACGCCTGAAAAACGCGCAGCAGGAACTCATGGTTCTTGGGCCAGGAAAAGTTGCCCGTGTGGCCTGCCACCAGTTTTCCCTCCCAGCCCATTTCCCTCCTGACCCGCTCACGGGTTTCCGGAGAATAACTGAATTTTCCCGCATCAATGGCGTTCCGGACCACCACGGCATCCTTCATTCCCTTGCGGCCAAAGAGCCAGCGGCCGCACAATTCATTGCACGTGAAACGGTGCGTCAGGTACGGGCGCATCAGATGCTTGAGCAGAAAACGGAACAGGGAATTTTTATCCATTCCCAGCGGGGAACTGTGCGCATGCGCCGCAATGAAGGGGATGTTCCGCGCGGCCGCTTCGCGGTACACCCAGTAGCCCAGCTCGGAGCAGTGCCCGTGAACCAGCCTGTATTCCGGGTGTTCGTCAAAGAAGCGCGCCACCTCCCTCCTGTACGCGGCCAGACCGGACAGGGTGATGGGCGGCAGCCTGTAAATCCGGCCGCCCAGTTCCCGGATTTCCTCTTCATAAATGCCGGGGGTCTCCCGGTGAACCAGGAAATCGAACTGGAGCCTGCGGCGGTCGATATGGCGGTAATAATTCATGACCATCGTTTCCGCGCCTCCGCGGTTCATGATGGTGAATACCATTAATACTCGTTGGGGGGTCATGTTGCCAGAATTCGCTTGATGATTCGCAGGAGCAGGTACAGGCCGGGAACGAATCCCGACTTCGCCGCCAGAAAGAACGTTTTCCAGTGAAACGGGAGCGGCTTCAGGGGAAGCGTTCCGACCGCCGCACGGCACCAGTCCCGTTCCAGCAGGTTCCGGAGCATGGCGGCGTGCCGCAGCGGAGACCCGGGAGCATCGCAGATGTTCAGCCCCAGAAAGATGACGGACAGGGCCATGCGGTTCCGAAGGGCCCGCTCTGCCTCCGGACACGCGCCATGTTTCCTCACATGTACATCCATGCGCCTGAAGAGCTCCTCCCACTGCGCCACCAGGTCCGGCTTGTACCTTCTGGTCAGCGCCCCGGAAGCCGTCTTCCGGTAATGGTAGAACGTGGAAGGAATATAGACGGCCCTCCGGGCCGCTCCGAACAGGGAAAGATTGCAGAGAACATCCTCCGCGGAACCGATGAGCGCGGTATCCACAAACGCGGCCTCCGCATCCCGGAACAGGGAACGCCTGTAAAGCTTGCCCCAGGCCGTTCCGTAGGAATCCATCCTTTCCGGCCGGGCCAGTTCCGCGCCGCCGGGGCCCAGCAGGCGGGTTCTCAGCCACGCCATGGCTTCCCCCTCGAAGACGCGTTCCTCCGGCCAGAACAAAACCGGGGACGAGACCGATTCATATTCCTTCACATAGCTCCAGAAAACAATGTCCGCATCCCGGCCCCGCATGGCTTTTACCGCGTCCGCACACGCATGTTCGTCCAGCCAGTCATCCGCATCCGCAAACATCACGTATTCCCCATCCGCCCGTTCCAACCCGGCATTGCGGGAGGCGGAAAGTCCGGAATTTTCACGGGCAAGAACCTCCACCCGGCTGTCCCTGCGGCGGAAGTCTTCCAGAATGGCCCCGGTGCCGTCCGTGGAGCCGTCATTCACGCAGACAACCCGGATATCCCGGTACGTCTGGTTCAGGATGCTTTCCAGGCAGCGGGACACGTAAGCTTCCGCATTGTACACGGGAACGATGACGGAAATCATGGCCGTCCCCCCTTTCCTTCCTCCAGAACCCGGCCATACAGCCTGTTCCACTGCTCCGCCACCGTTTCAGCCGCGTAACGCCTCACATGTTCCCGTGCCTTCGCCGCCAGGGCTCCACGCAGCACTTCATCCCCCATCAGGCGCTCCAGGGCATTCGCCAGTCCGGGAATATTGTTTTTCTCCACCAGCAGGCCGTCTTCTTCATGGCTGATGATGTCCGCGGGACCGCAGGGGCAGTCAAAGGCCACGCACGGTACGCCGCACGCCATGGCCTCCACCATCATCATGCCGAATCCCTCATATTTGGAAGACATCGCACAGATGGAGGCTCCCAGGTACGCCGCCATGATTTCCCTCGTGGGCGGATGCAGCACGAAGCTTTCTTCCAGCCCCGCCGACCGAATCGCCGTCCGCCGCCGCGTCGCAGACGGCCTGCGCCATCGCCTCGCCCGCGCGCGCGTCGAGCACGGGGAGCGGCTTCGCCGCCAGCGCCGCCAGCGCCGGCAGGTCGGGCGACAGGGGGTCGACGGCGGCGTCCTTGATTCCGGCAATCGACGCGATATGCGCGTACACCCCCACCCCGCGCGCCGCCAGACATTGCAGCGCGACGGCGCCCGCCGCGCAGAGCGGCGCGGTCAGGCGGCCGGAAAACTGGCCGCCGCCGCGGATATCGTTGTGTCCGCCGAAGCGAACGTAGGCCGGGTAATCGGCGTGCGAGGGACGGACAACGCGCCGCAGGGTCTCGTAGTCGCGGCTGCGCGCGTCCGTGTTGCGGATGAGGATGCACAGCGGCGCGCCGCAGGTCACGCCGTCCGCCAGCCCGGCGATAATCTCCGGCGCATCCGGCTCGCGCCGCGCGGTGGTCAGCGGCCCCTGTCCGGGCGCGCGGCGCGCCAAAAACGCGCGCAGCCGCTCCGTATCGATGCGCAGCCCGGCGGGCAGCCCGTCCACGACGGCGCCCATCGCCTCGGAATGCGACTGGCCGAACACGGTCACCCGCAGCCTTTCTCCAAACGTTGCGCTCATGCGCGCGCACTCCCTTCTATGCTCAGCCGGCCGCCGAGCCGTTCGTATTCGTCAAAAAAGGTCTCGTAGGATTTCGAGGCGCATTCCGCGCCGCAGACCGTCACCGGCCGTTCGGACGCCGTCGCGGCGACGGCGAAGGCCATCGCGATGCGGTGGTCGCCGAAGCTGTCCACCCGCCCGCCGGCGAAGCCGCCCGTGCCCTCGACGACGATGCCGTCCGCCGTCTCCGACGCGCGCCCGCCGATGGCGTTCAGCCCCGCGCAGATGCTTTGCAGCCGGTCGCTCTCCTTCAGCCGCAGCCGCGCGGCGCCCCGGAACACCGTCCGGCCCGTCGACGCGCCCGCCGCCACCGCCAGCGCCGGCAGCAGGTCGGGCACGTCGGTCATATCGATGCTGCGGGACGGCGCGGGCGCGCCGATTTCGTCCAGCAGCGCCGTCACGCGGCGGTCGCCCTGCGCGGACGTCTCCGAAAGGCCGGTGACGGCGACGTCGCTGCCCAGCGCCCGCGCGAGCAGCCAGAACGCGCCCGACGACCAGTCGCCCTCGGCGGCCAGTCCCGCCGGCGCGCGGTAGGCCGCGCCCGCAGGGACGCGGAAGGCCGACGGCGTCTCCTCGATCTCCACGCCGAATGCGCGCAACACCGCGTTCGTCAGCGCGACGTAGGGCGCGCTTTCCAGCGGCGTGGTCAGCTCTACGCTGCTCTCCCGTCCCAGCGCGGGCAGAGCCAGCAGCAGGCCGGTAAAGAACTGCGAGGAAACGTCCCCCCGCATACGGTACACGCCCGCGTGCAGCCCGCCGGAAACGGCGATGGGCAGGAAATCGCCGCGCACCGCCGTCCCGTTGGCGCGCAGGGCGTCGGTCAGCGCCGCAAAGGGACGCGCGGGCAGCCGTCCGCGCCCGACGAGGGTCGCGCAGTCCAGAAAATAGGCGGCGGCGGGCAGCAGGAAGCGGGCGGTCGAGCCGCTCTCGCCGCAGTCGAGCGTCGCCTCGCGGACAGACGGGTCGCGCCTGCCGATGCGGACGGATTCGCCGTCGAAGCCGACCGAAAAGCCCATCGCCGCAAGGCAGTCGAGCGTGGCGCGCGTATCGTCGCAGAGCGCGGCGGCGCGCACGGCCGCGCCGTCCCCGCAGAAAGCGGCGGCGATGCATTTGCGGTGCAGGTCCGACTTGGAGGGGGGCGCGGCGACGGTCCCCGACAGCCTGCCCGGGTTGACAGTGATGTCCACGGTCGTCCTCCCTCCTATGCCCCGAAGGTGCGCGCCGTCAGCGCGCGCAGCTCGTCGAAGGGCATCCGGCGCAGCAGGCAGCGCCCCGGCCGCTCGCAGAATACGAACGTGATGCCGTCGCCGCTGCGCTTTTTGTCCAGCAGCAGCGTATCGACCAGCGACGCCGGCGGATAGGGCGGCTCGTCGGGCAGCCCGCAGGCGCGCAGCACGGCGCGCAGGCGCGCGGTCGTTTCCGCGCTGCAAAGGCCGAGCGTCTCGGACAGGCGGCAGGCGACGACCATGCCCGCAGCCACCGCCGCGCCGTGGCCGACGGCATAGCCGCTGGCCTTTTCGATGGCGTGGCCGAAGCTGTGGCCGAAGTTCAAAAGCTGGCGCGCACCGGTGTCGCGCTCGTCGGCCTCGACAAGCCGGCGCTTGCAGTCGACGCAGGCAAAGATCATATCCGCCGTCACCGGCTCGCCGCGTTCGATGGACGCAAACAGCGCGTCGTCGGCAATCATCCCGTACTTCACGGCCTCGGCCATCCCGTCTGCGAGGACAGACGGCTCCAGCGTGGACAGCAGCGCGGTGTCGGCGACGACGGCGGCGGGCTGCCAGAATACCCCCGCCAGATTCTTGCCCGCAGTCAGGTCCACGCCCGTCTTGCCGCCCACCGACGAGTCGATCATCGCCAGCAGCGTGGTCGGAATCTGAATCACGCGCACGCCGCGCAGATAGCAGCCCGCCGCGAAGCCCGCCAGGTCGCCGGTCACGCCGCCGCCGAGCGCGACGACGGTGTCGCTGCGGGTCAGCCCCGCGCCGGCCAAATGCTCGAGCAGCAGCGAGAAGGTGCCGAGCGTCTTGGAGGTCTCGCCGGCCGGGAAGGTGAAGCCGCTCACGCGGCCGTGTGCCGCGAGCAGGCCGCGCACCGTTTCGCCGTACAGCGGCTCGACGTTGCTGTCGGTCACCACGCAGAATCGGCCGCGGCCCGCGACGCGTTCGAGCGCGGCGGGGAGGATGCCCTCTCCGATATGGATGTCATAGGTGCTTGAGGCGTGTACGGTCAGCGTTTTCAATGGCGGTCTTCCTTTCTCTGCCGTCCTTCAGCAGCGCGCGCAGGGTTGGCGGGTCGCCCGCTTCGAGCGCGGCGAGATATTCCTGCAGGTGGGCGATGATCGTCCGCAGCTCGTCGCAGAGCGGGCCGCGGTTGTCCAGAAACAGCTCGGTCCACATCTCCTCGTTGAGATAGGCGACCCGCGTCAGGTCGCGGAAGCTGCCGGCCGAAAAGCCGCTTTCGCTGCGCGCCGTCTCGCTCTTGACGTACGCGCTGGACACGATGTGCGCGAGCTGCGAGGTGTAGGCGATGGTGCGGTCGTGCAGCGCGGCGGTCGTGACCACGACGCGCCCGAAGCCGAGCTCGGTGCAAAGACGCGACAGCTTCCCGAGTCCGGAATCGACGTCCGGCACGAGAATCATCGACGCGCCGCGGAACAGGCCGGCCTCCGCCGCCGCATAGCCCGACGTCTCCTTCCCCGCCATCGGGTGCCCGCCGACGAAGACGAAGCCGTGCGCCCGCGCCACGGGGAAAAGCGGCTCGCAGACCGGCGTTTTCACGCCCGAGCAGTCGACCACGAGCGCGCCCTTGGCGAACAGCGCCGCCTTTTCGCGGACATACGCGACCGTCGCGCCCGGGTAGAGACAGACAAACACGATTTCTGCGCCGGACAGCGCCTCGTCGGTCAGCAGGCCGTCCGCGTCTCCCGCTTCGACAGCCGCCTGCGCGGTCGCTGCGGTGCGGTTGGACACGAGCACCTCATGGCCGGTATAGGCCTTAAGCGCCTTGGCCAGCGAGCCGCCGATGAGGCCAAGCCCTACGATTCCGATGCGCATCGGCTCAGTACCGGCAGGCGAAGGGACGCAGCTTTTCCACGCTGCGCGCCAGCTCGTCAAACGCCTGCGGCGTAAGCGACTGCTGTCCGTCGCAGGCGGCGTGCGGCGGGTCGTTATGCACCTCGATGATCAGCCCGTCCGCGCCGGCGGCGACGGCGGCCATCGCCATCGGCGGCACCAGCTTGGCCACGCCCGTCGCGTGCGAGGGGTCGATGATGACCGGCAGGTGCGTGAGCGATTTGAGCACGGGGATGCAGGAGAGGTCAAGTGTGTTGCGCGTGGCCGTCTCGAAGGTACGGATGCCGCGCTCGCAGAGCATAACGCGCTCGTTGCCGCCGGCCATAATGTACTCGGCGCTCATCAGAAGCTCCTGAATGGTGGAGGAAAGCCCGCGCTTGAGCAGGATCGGCTTATCCGTATGGCCGAGCGCCTTGAGCAGCTCGAAGTTCTGCATATTCCGCGCGCCGACCTGAATCACGTCGACGTTTTCGAACAGCGGGAGGTGCGACAGGTCCATAATTTCGGTCACGATGGGCAGGCCGGTCTTTTCCTTGGCCTCGAGCAGCAGCCGGATGCCCTCCTCACGCATGCCCTGAAAGGCGTAGGGCGAGGTGCGGGGCTTGAACGCGCCGCCGCGCAGCAGCGAGGCGCCGCTCTTCTTGACCAGCTCGGCGACGAGGCAGATCTGCTCCTCGCTCTCGACCGAGCAGGGGCCGGCCGCGATGGCGAAATTGCCGCCGCCGATCTTCACGCCCCCGACCTCGATGACCGTGTCGGCGGGGTGGAACTTGCGGTTGGCGTTCTTATACGGCTCCTGAATGCGCTTGACGTCCTCGACGATGTCCAGCGCTTTGAGCAGGTCGATGTCGACCGACGTCGTGTCGCCGATGAGTCCCATAATCGTCTGCGTGGTGCCCTCGCTCATATGCACCTGCAAATTCTGGCCCTTCAGCCACGCGACGAGGTTCTCGACCTGATTCTGATCGGGGTTTTTCTTTAACAATACAACCATAATACACGACTCCTTTTTTGTTTCGGCACAGGCGGCGCCGCCCGCCGCAGCGGACCGCGAATCCGCCGGAGGGGGAACTGCCGATGCGCGACACGGGCGTCTGCGCGCGCTTTTCGACCAAGGCCTTTGAGGACGAAAAAACGGCCGCAGTGGTTTCACTGCGGCCGTGTTGCGAGGACAGACGAAATTGCTCAGTTTACACTTTCGTTCTCTCGGGCAGCGAAACGCGAAAAAGCCTTACCGTAATAAAAGTAGGTAAAGCTGAAAAAGTAAAACTTCGCTGCCGATGCTTTGCTCATAAGAATCGAAACTGCTCCCGTATCATTCAAGTTGCTTTTACTATACACCAATTTCGCCGGCTTGTCAAGAGGTTTTTTACACTTTTTTACACCCCGAACAAATCGGCGGCCGTTTTCAGAAGAATCTGCTCGCGTTCGGCGTCGGTAAACGGCAGCTTCATCAGCGCGTCGTAGGCCGAGCGCGTCGTGCGCAGCGGATAATCGCTGCCGAACATCACGCGGGTCACGCCATGCTTTTCGATGAGGGCGTACACGCGCTCGGGCGGCAGGCCGATGAGCGCGTCGCTGGTATCGGTGTACACAGACGTGCCGATGAGCTCGCGCTCGGCCTCGTCCCACACGCTGTACCCGCACATATGCGCGGCAATGACCTTCAGCGCGGGTACGCGCTCGGCGATGTGCCGCACACGCGCAGGCGAGGACGCGTCGCTGTTCCGGTCGCCCACATGGAACAAAATCGGCAGTCCCAGCGCAGCGCACGCCTCATAGACGGGGAACATATCCTCGCGGTCGACGACGAAGCGCTGGAAATCCGGGTGGAGCTTGACGCCGCGCGCGCCGCGCGCCTTCACGCGCTCCAGCTCGTCCACCGCAGCGGCGGCGCCCATATCAGGGTGCACCGACGCGAGCGGGATGAAGCGCGGCTCGGCCGCAGCCGCGGCGAGCAGGAAATCGTTGCCCGTGGCCACATGCTCGGCCTTGAGCGCGGCGGAGGAGATGACAAACCGCGCGTCCAGCCCCTCTGCACCCGCGAGGAGGCCGGCGACGGTGCCGTCGGCCTCCATGACGAGATCGTAATAGTTGGCTACGTTATCGGCCGCGCGGCGGGCGATTTTATCGGGGAAAACGTGCGCATGCACGTCGATGAGCTTGCGGAATTCAGACATTGACGATTTTCCCATGCGCGTCGGCCGAAGCCATTTCCGCCAGTGCGATGCGGACGGTCTCCGCCGTCTCGCGCGCGGGAACGCGGTCGGGCGCGCAGCCCTTTCTGATGCACTCGGCAAAGTACACCGTTTCGTTGTAGTACGCGTTTTCCGACGGCAGCTCGATGGCCTCGACCTTGCCGTCCTTATGGTAGACGTTCATCCCGTATCTGTCGCGGACGATGGTGCCGCGCTCGAAATTGGCGCGGAAATCCTGATAGAAGTACGGGCCGGACAGCGTCCAGTCGTTCTGCGTGTTGATCGGACGGTCGCTGTTGTCGTAGTAATAGTTGGTCGAGCAGGTGTCGTAGGCGCTCTTTTCAAACAGCGTCTTGGCCGCGGTGGAAACGCGGTCGGGACGGCCGAAGATGAAGTTGACCGCGTCCACGTCGTGGATGTGCTGGTCGAACAGCGCGCCGCCGCCGCGGGAGCGGTCGAGCAGCCAGTTCTGGTAGGACCACAGCGGCGTACCGCCGCCGCGGAAGAAATGCGCGGCCACGCATTCGCCCAGAATTTTCTCATCGACGTACTTCTTGAGCGTCAGATAGGGAGTGGCGAAGCGCAGGCACTGCCCGATCATCAGAAATTTGCCGTTTTTCTCGGCCGCCTCGATCATCGCCATACAGTCCTCGTAGGTGGTCGCCATCGGCTTTTCGCAGAGCACGTTGATGCCCTTGTTCAGACACTTGATGGTCCCCCACGCGTGCAGGTAGGTCGGCAGCGCGACGGTGACCATATCGAGTGTGGTCTCCTTTTCGAGCATCTCGTCCAGATCGGTGTAGAGGCGGAATTTATCGAAGTCGTAGCCGTCCTCGCCGACGGGGCCGAGATTGAAGTCGGCCTTATAGTTGGTGAACTTTTTCTCGTCGATGTCGCAGAGCGCGACGATCTCGATGTCCGAATCCTCCTTGAGCAGCTTCACATAGTTGTCCAAATGGCCGCGGCCCATGCTGCCGACGCCGACGAGCGCCGCCTTGAGTCTTTCTGCCATGATCGTTATACCGCCTTTCGTATTTTCCTTATCGTTTCAGCTATTGAGAATTTGATCCATGTCCGCGGAGATGGCGCGCACGTCCGCCTGCGGGTCGCCCTTCGACCACAGCTCGGCGGTGATGTTCCCGTCGTAGCCGTATTTGCGCAGCGCGCCGACGATCGCGGGCCAGTCCATCGTACCCTCGTGCAGATAGCAGAAAGTGTTGGTGTCGGTGTTGTAGCCCTTGACATGCACATGGTGCACGCGCTCGGCCAGCACCTCGACCCAGTGCTGCGGATACATCCATTTGCACATATTGCCCACGTCAAGATGCGCCCGCACCGCCTTGCTGCCGAAGGCGTCTATGTAATCGCGCAGCTCGACGGGCGAGCAGAACATCCGGTTCCAGACGTTTTCGATGGCTAAGCACACGCCCTTTTCCTCGGCCTCCGGCAGAACGGCGGAGATACAGCCGCGCGCGTTGTCCAACGCCTGCAAATAGGACTGCCCGCTCTCGGCCGTGCCGGGCACGACCAGCACCGAATCGGTGCCGAGCGCCGACGCCGCCCGAACGAGCTTTTGCAGAACCTCCGTCGCGCGCGCACGCTCCTGCGCGTCGTCGGAGGACAGCTTATACGTCCAGAACGCCGCGGAAACCACGCCGACGATCTCGATACCCTGCTGCGCGGCGCAGTCGGCGACGGCCTTCAGCTCGGACTCGTCCGCGCCCTCCCACAGCGAGGGGAAATCCTTTTTCTTGTCGAACATATTCAGCTCCGCGCCCGCGAAGCCCGCCGCGTGCAGCGCGGCAAAAATGCTTTCATAGGGCGTGTCCGCCGGAAAAATATCGATGTTGATGGCTTTTTTCATTCCTCTGACCATCCTTTCTTCGCAATTCTTCAATCCTCGCAGCGCCTGAACAGAGGTATGGGCGCTGCTCCCCGGGAACGCCGAACCCGGCGGCGCTTGCCGGACGACGGCGTTTTGCCGAACAACGGGATTTCGCCGAACAACGGCATTTTGCCGGACGGCAGCGTATGCCAAACACGGCAGCGTCTGCCAAACGGCAATGTCTGCCGGACAACGGCAGCGTCTGCCGGACGATACCCTTCAAGCCGCCGCGCAGTGTTTGCAAGATTTCGCATTCGGCCCCTGCGTTTTTCGCGTTTGCGTACAAAAACGAAAGACGCTCTCCGTACCGAACCCCGGCAGGGAGAGCGTCCTTCCCCGCGCAGGCCGGCTTTTACTCGGCCTCTTCTTCCTTCACTTCGATTTCACGGTTGCAGGAGGGGCAGACGATCAGATGGTCGTCGGGGATGGCGTCGGGGTCGAGGTAGATGGTCTCGCCGCAGGCGGGGCACTCCAGCTCCTCGAAATCACCGCCGCAGCAGTCGCAGTCGCAGTCGTCGTCCTCGCAGCAGTCGCAGTCGTAGCACTCCTCCTCGAGCGCGCCGAGGTCGTGGTCCAGCTCCTCAACGTATTCGCCGAGCGTCGCCGTTTCGTCCTCCAAGTCGAGAACCGACAGCGAGATGTCCTCCAGCAGGTCGATGATGCCGGCAAACAGCTTGCCCTCGCGCGAATTGACGTCGTACTCCATACCGCTGATCAGCCCTTTCAGGTAAGCGGCTTTTTCGGAAATGTTCATATTTGGTGCTTCCTTTCGTTTTTTATGGGAGGCCGCGCGGCCTTTCGGGAGAAAGCAGGGGAATCCGCACAGAAAGCGCAGCGAAGCGCTTCCTGCGGCGGCAAAAAGCGAGATGCGCCGGCACATCTGTGCCGCAGCCGTCCGCGCCCGCAGCTTTTCGTGCGCGATGACGCGGCGCGTAAGAGTACGGCGATGCCGCTCCGGCGTCCCGGCTTCCGCCGCGAAACGCCGCACGGCCTGCGCGCCGTGCGCGCAGAACGGAATGCCCTCCGCGTTTGCCTGCGCGCCGCACGCGGTTCGTCCAAAGCCGAATCCGCAGCGCCGCAGCCCTACGCATTCGCTCCGAATCCCGCGCTTATGCAAGTTCGCCTGTACAAGTTCGCCCATAGGCGAACTTGCGGAGTTGAGCGCACCTGCACTCGCTCTAAGCTCCGCACTTGCGCAAGTTCGCCGATCGGCGAACTTGCAGAGTTGACGCGCCAGCGCTCGCTCTAAGCTCCGCACTTACGCAAGTTCGCCTACGGGCGAACTTGCAGAGTTGAGCGCGCCAGCGCTCGCTCTAAGGTCTGCACTTACGCAAGTTCGCCTACGGGCGAACTTGCAGAGTTGAGCGCGCCAGCGCTCGCTCTAAAGCCTGCACTTGCGCAAGTTCGCCAATCGGCGAACTTGCAGAGTTGAGCGCGCCAGCGCTCGCTCTAAAGCCTGCACTTGCGCAAGTTCGCCAATCGGCGAACTTGCAGAGTTGAGCGCATCAGCGCTCAACTCTTACACGCGTTCCAGATACTCGCTTGTTCTCGTATCGATTTTGATGACGTCGCCCTCGTTGATGAACATCGGCACCTTGATCTCCGCGCCGGTCTCGACGGTGGCGGGCTTGGTGGCGTTGGTGGCGGTGTTGCCCTTGACGCCCGGCTCGGTGTGCGTGACCTCCAGCTCGACGAACATCGGCGGCTCGACCGAGAACACGTTGCCCTTGAATGACACCAGACGGCACTCCATGCCCTCCTTGACGAACTTGAAGCTGTCGGGCAGCTTATCCGCGTTCAGGGGCACCTGATCGAAGGTCTCGTTATCCATAAAATAATACAGATCGCCGTCGGAATAGCTGTACTGCATATCCTTGCGCTCGACGACGGCGGCGGCGAATTTCGCCGTGGGGTTGAAGGTCTGCTCCAGCGTGGCGCCGGAGATGACGTTCTTCAGCTTTGCGCGGACGAAGGCCGCGCCCTTGCCCGGCTTCACATGCTGGAACTCGATGACCTGCATCACGTTGCCGTCCATTTCAAAGGTCAGGCCGTTTTTGAAATCGCCTGCGGATACCATAAAAATTCCTCCACTATATCGTTTTCATGTGTTTTACGTCTTATTCTATACCAAACCGAGCGCTTTGTCAAGGCTTTTTTGCAACTCGGGAACGGTCTTACAGCTCGATGAGCTGCTTCGGCGAGCGGGTGAGATTCTCGCAGCCCATCTCGGTGACGAGCACCATATCCTCGATGCGCACACCGCCCAGCCCCTCGACGTAAACGCCCGGCTCGACAGTCATCACCGTGCCGGGCGCGGCCGGATCGGCGCAGGCCGCCGAGAAGGCGGGGCGCTCGTGGATTTCCAGCCCGAGCGAATGGCCCGTCGAATGGCCGAACAGGCCCGCGTAGCCGCAGGCGTCGATATGCGTCCGCGCCGCCGCGTCGACCGCGCTGCACGGCACGCCGCCCCGGACGGCGGCGATGGCCTTTTCCTGCGCAGTCAGGACGGTGTCGTAGATGCGCTTCATCTCGGGCGTGGCGCGGCCGAGGACGACGGTGCGCGTCATATCCGAGCAGTAGCCGTCCACGCGCGCGCCGAAATCCATCGTCAAAAACGCGTTCGCGCTAAGCGGCACATCGCCGGGGACGCCGTGGGGATACGCGCTTTTGTTCCCCGAGACGGCGATGGTCTCAAACGCCATGCCGTCCGCGCCGCTGCGTCGGCAGAAGTATTCCAGCTCGGCGGCGACCTGCGTTTCGGTCAGCCCCGGGCGCAGGAAGCCCAGAATGTGCGCGAACGCCGCGTCGGTAACGGCCTGTGCGCGGCGGATGCAGTCCAGCTCGAACGCGTCCTTGACCCGGCGCGCCGGACCGCAGACGTCGTCGCAGAACAGCAGCTCGCCGCCGCCGACCGGTCCGCGCAGCCGCTCGGCCGTGCGGACCGTCACCCGCGCGGAATCCAGCAGCACCCGCCGGCCCGAAAGGGAGGCGAGCGCGGCGAGCAGCCCGCCGCTGAACGGCTCGGGGCAGACGTCGTCAAACAGGCGGCCGGCCGCCTTCGCGTCCTTGGCCGCCGCGTAATAGCGGGGATCGACCAGCAGCCGCACGCCCGTGCGGTCGACGACCGCCGCACCGTCGCTAGCGGCGAAGCGCGTCAGCCAGCGGATCGAAACCTCGTCCAGAAACAGCGCGCAGTCGGCCCCCTTTTCCTCCAGCAGAGGCAGTATTTTTTCTCTTGCCGTCATCGTGAAACCACCTTTCTTCTGCGGCCCGCCGTCTTGCGGGAGCGGGCCGCCATACGAAGCACATGACCTGTGCTGCGCGCCGCCCTTGCGGGCGCAGCCTCCGGCTCCCGCCGTACCGATTCCCGCAGGCGTCCGGCCCGCGCGCCCTCCTTTCGGGAGGGCGCCGCCGCGTCGCCGGTTTTTTTCATTCCATATCGGGTGCGCAAACGCGCGCCCCTGTCACCGCTTCGCCCGCGCGGCCTTTTCGGCCAGCGCCTTGATTTCGTCCTTGGAATAGACGTACTGCCGGCCGCAGAACTGGCAGCCGAGCGAGGTCTCCTCGGGCGAGCGGTACATATCCTCCAGCTCGTCCTTCCCCAGCGCCAGCAGCGCGCGGGTCGTGCGCGCACGGCTGCACGGGCAGACATAGCCGCACTCGAACGAATCGAAAACGTCGTATTCGATCCCCGCCAGATAGACGGCCGCCGCGTCCTCGGGCGTGCCGCCGTTGTAAATCGAGCTGACTGCGGGGGCGGAGGCGGCGTTCTGCTCCAGCCGCGCCGCAAGGTCGTCGGGCGCGCCGGGCAAAAGCTGCACAAGCGCGCCGCCGGCCGACAGACAGCTCAGGTCGCGGTCGACCAGCACGCCCGCCGCGCAGACGGTGGGGATCTGCTCGCTGACGGCGTAATAGGACGCCACATCCTCGGCGATCTCGCCCGAAACGATTTCGTTGACCCCGCAGTACGGCTCGCCCGCCCCGTTGGAGCGCAGCACGCGCAGCAGGCCCCTGCCCACCGCGCCGCCGACGTCGAGCTTGCCGTCCGCCCGCAGCGGCAGGTCGACGAACGGGTTCTGGATGAACCCGCGGACGTTCCCCTTCCAGTCGCCGGTGGCCACGATTGTGCCGCCCGGCCCGTCGCCGCCGAAGCGGAGGGTGAGCACGTCGTCCGCCTCGCCGAGCAGCGAGCTCATCATCGACGCGCAGGTGAGCACGCGGCCGAGCGCGGCCGTGGCCGTCGGCGCGGTGTGATGGATGCGCGCAGCCTCGTCCACGATGCTCCGCGTCTCCGCGAACACGGCGCGCGCGGCGCCGTCTCTGGTCATAATGCGTATGATTCTTGCCATATCCGGCTCTTTCTCCTTCGTTCCGTCCCCTTCGGACGGCAAATTGCCGGCGCCGCTTCCTATGCGCAAATGGGCGCGGCCCTGCCTCAGATTCGTTTCAGTACGAAAAACGCCTTCTCGCTCTCCGCCGTCAGCGCGGAAAAATCGGTGCCGCCGAACACGCCGCAGACCGCAAAGCCCGCCTGCACGGCCGCGCGCTCGATGCGCGGCAGCGAGAAGCAGCGCTGTACCGCCACGTCGTCGAAGCGGTCGTAGCCGCCGTCGGCGCGGCGGGCAAACAGCGTCAGCTCCATACGGTTGCGGCGGGACTTCGGCGCGTATTCGTTGCGCCAGACCAGCAGCGCGCCGTCGTCCTCGAAGCAGAAGCAGTTGTCGGCGTACACCCGCTCGTAGCGGGCGGGCGTATTGACGTCGAACACAAACACGCCGCCCGGCTCGATGTAATTGTGCAGCAGCGCCAGCACGTCCGACAGTTCGGACAGGCTGCCGAGATAGTTCAGGCAGTCGTAGGCGCTGACCGCGCCCTGCACGGTGCCGTACAGCTCCAGCTCGCGCATATCCTGACAGAGCAGCAGCACGTCCCTGTTCTCGGGCTTGGCGCGGGCGACGCTGAGCATCTCGGGCGAGACGTCCAGCCCCACCATGTCCAGCCCCGCGCCGGCGAGTACGGCGGACAGGCCGCCGGCGCCGCAGCCGAGGTCCAGCGCCTCGCGCAGAGCGACGGCCGCAAAGCGCCGCGCCGCCTCCGTGAAGAAGGCGGCGTAGGACGCGTAGTCGGCGCCGGAAATCCGGTCGTAATGCAGCGCGTACAGCGAATCAAAGCTCATGTCATCAGCCGGTCGAGCACCATATGATACCCGTCGCTGCCATAGCGCAGCGCGCGGTTGACGCGGGTGATCGTGGCCGTGGACAACCCGGTTCTGACCGCAATTTCGTTGTAGGTGATGCCCTCGCGCAGCATCCGCGCGGCGGAGAGGCGCTTGCCCATCTCGGTGACCTCGCTGAGCGTGCAGAGGTCGTCAAGGAACTTGTAGCACTCCTCCACCGTTTTCAGCGATGCGAACGCCTTGCAGAGCGCGTCGGTCTGTTCGTTTCTGATTTTTTCAATCATCGTTTTTATTCCCTCTCTCTCGCCCCGCGTCGGGGCTTATATCATTTCTCATGTACGCGGACGGTGACGGTCGCGGTCTTGCTGTCGCCATGGATGTATTCCAGGTAAACCGTGAAGGTGTCGGTGCCCGCAAAGCCGGCCAGCGGCGTGTAGGTGACGGTGCCGCCGCCGAAGCGGAGCGTGCCGTATTTCGGCGAGATCCCGATGCGGACGCGGTAGTCGCTCTCGGTCTCCACGTTCAGCGAGCCGGTAACGCCGCGGCCGGACGAGGTGTCCATCTCGAGGTCGGACGGGTCGGCGATTGCGCCGCCGGCAGCCTCGTTCGAATCGTATTTGCCCTTGGCGAACAGGTAGGTGTCGTGATAGACCGAGTTCACAAACGGGTCGGCGGACTTCCAGGCCGCATAGAACGCGCCGGGCATTCCGGCCTGATAATAGCACTTGACCGCGTCCATATACCCGGTCTCGGCGCCGACGGCGAGGTACTCCTTGTAGCGGAGGATGTCGGCCTGCGCATCATACTGACCGATTTCGATTTCCACGCACATGCCCAGCCGCCTGGTCGTTTCGGCGTTGTCATAGAGGCGTTCAACGGTCGCCTGCCCGCTGAAGGCATAGTTGGGCTGCATGCAGGCCATATCGAAGCCCAGCTCCTTCCAGTCGGTATGGCCGGGCGCGCAGTACCACGGAATCCACATCAGCTTATAGCCGAGCGAATGCACATAATCGCTCGCATAGCGGATCAGCTCCAGCTCGTGCGGGTCGGTATAAGTCACCTGCTCCTCATACCAGTAGAAGCCGAGCAGGTCGAGGTTGTCGTAGCCGCCCGCCTCAAAGCGCGAAAGCTGCTCGTCAATGATCCATTTGATGGCCTTTTTGCGGTCCTCGATTTTGGTGAAGTTCTCCACCACGCCGTCGCCGTCGACGTCGCCGAACGAGGTCTTGTCCGGCCAGGTGTAGAGGATGGAGAAGAACACGCTCACGCGCACGTCGCGCCCGAGTCCCTCCGACACCTGCTCGACGGCCTCGGACAGCGCGTTGACGTTGGCGTCCTCGGCGAACACGTTGTCGACATAAGCGTTCCACGCCGTGAAATCGCCGTTCTCCTCGTTCACATATGCGCCGTACGGCAGAAAAAGGAACGAGTCGAAGAAGGTATCGGCCAGCTTGCCGCCGCGGTCATAATAGCCGACAAACGGCATGTATTCCTCCGCCGTCGTTTTGCCGCCCGACGCCGAGGCCGGATCGTGATTATAGGACAGGAGCATATTGTTCACGCCGAGAAAATCGTCGGGCGTGATGTACTTGTCGGGGTAGACGGCGACCTCGACGGCGTCGGCGACGAGGTCGGCGGCGTCGTCGGGAATCCGCTTGGTGCCGTAGACCGCCAGCTCGTCGCAGTAAACGTGGGTATTGACGGGAAATACAAACTCGATATAGCGCGCTCTGTACGTCTGATCAAACGCCTCGGCGATCTCGACGCGCGCGGCCGTCTCGCTGGTCTTAAACGCTTCGGTGACGTGAATGGTCTGCCAATCAACGCCGTTCCGGCTGGCCTTGATCAGCAGACGGCGGGGCAGGCCGACGGCGGTGGAAAGCTCGTACAGAAAGCTGCCCGCAAACGAGCTGACCGCGCTCTCCCTGCCCAGGTCGTAAAGGATCGTCCGGCCCAGCCCGCCTGTAAAGCGAAAATAGGCGGGGTCGCTGTAAGCCGCCTGTCCGGCAAATTTGCCGTCGGTCAGCATCGCCGCGTCCTCTTTGGAATTATAGAACGTGGTCGCGAGCTCCGCGCTGAACGGCGCAAGCTGCTCGATCTGCTGCGGCAGGCCGGCGATGAGGTTGCGCTCCTGCGTATAGTCGCTCTCGGAGGGGTCCCAGTATTCCGGCTCTGTGATCTCGGGGATATCGGTATCGCCGTAGTAATCGCCGACCTCGCCGGAGGTCGGCCCGTCGCCGTCGGCGCCGGCCCCGTATCGGACCGCCGTCACCTCGTCGATAAACAGCCAGATGTTGGAGGGCGCGCCGATTTCGTACCGAATGTAGCGCGCCGAGACGGTGCCGGCCAGACGCAGGGTGAACGGGTACGCCTCGGTGCCCGACACCTCCGCCGGCGCAAGCACGGAGCCGATCCAGCTAAAATTCTCACCGTCGGTCGAGACAGACACGGCGACTGCGGCGGGCAGGCCGATGCCGTAATCCCGTTCCTCGAACGCGCCGACCTCGAAATCGGCCAGCCCGTCCACGACCTCGCTGAGGTCGAAGGTCAGCGTCACCGGCTCGCGGCCGTTGAAGCCCACCCAGGACTGGGTGTCAAAAATCTGCGTGCGGACGCCGTCGGTCAGCGCCCTGCCGCCGTTGCCGGGATAGTCCGAGCTGGCGGGGCGGGAGAACGCGGGCAGCAGACCCGAAAGCGCGTTGTTCGCCTTCAGGCTGCGGTCGGCCGGCGTGCCGTACAGCGCGTCGATCGTATCGCGAACCTCGTTGACCTCCGGCTCGACGAACGGCTCGGATGAGGTATCCGAGCTGTCGGACGAGCCGCTTTCGGCGGCCGAGGACGTCTCCTCCGGCTTATCGGTGCAGCCGGCGGCGGCCAGCATCGAGAGCGCCAGCAGCAGCGCGGCGGCGCGTTTGAATCGTTTCATTCTGCAAGACCCCCGTTTTTATCCGATTTCTCCCGCGCAGCAGACGCGACGCGTGCGGAACGCAGACGGATTCAGCTTCCGCGCACGCGGACGGTGACGGTCGCGGTCTTGCTGTCGCCGCCGAGGAATTCCAGATAAACCGTGAAGGTGTCGGTGCCTGCGAAGCCGGGCAGCGGCGTGTAGGTGACGGTGCCGTTGCTCTCCAGCCGGACCGCGCCGTATTTCGGCGAGGTCTCGATGCGGACGCGGTAGTCGCTCTCGGTCTCCACGTTCAGCGAGCCGGTGACGCCGCGGCCGGACGAGGTGTCCATCTCGAGGTCGGACGGGTCGGCGATCTCGCCGTCGATGATTTCGCTCGGATCGTATTTGCCCTTGGCGAACAGGTAGGTGTCGTGATAGACCGAGTTGATGAGCGGGTCGGTGGACTTATACGCGTAATAGAACGCGCCGGGCACGCCGCCCTGATAGTAGCACTTGACCGCGTTCATATACCCGGTTTCGGCGCCGACGGCCAGATACTCCTTGTAGCGGAGGATGTCGGCCTTGGAATCGTACTGGTTGATCTCGATTTCCACGCACATGCCCAGCCGCTTGGTCGTGGCGGCGTTATCGTACAGGCGGTCGACGGTCGCCTGCCCGCTGAAGGCGTAGTTGGGCTGCATGCAGGCCATATCGAAGCCCAGTTCCTTCCAGTCGGAGAAGCCGCTGGCCTGATAGTACGGAATCCACATCAGCTTGTAGCCGAGCGAATGCAGATAATCGCTCGCATAGCGGATGAGCTCGGTTTCGTGCGGGTCGGAGAAGGCAATCGATTCCTCGAACCAGTAGAAGCCGTACAGCTCCAGATTCTCGTAGTTCCCCTGCTCGAACAGGCGGACCTGCTCGTCGATGATCCACTTGATGGCCTTCTTGCGGTCCTCGATTTTGGTGAAGTTCTCCACCACGCCGTCGCCGTCGATGTCGCCGAACGAGGTCGACTCGGTGAAGGTGTAGAGGATGGAGAAGAACACGCTGACCGTATAGTCGTCCAGCCCCAGTTCCTCCTTCACCTGCCCGACGGCCGTGTTGAGCGCGTCGACGTTGCGGTCGGCGGTGAACTGGTTCTCAATATAGAACTTCCAGCCGTCCAGGCTCTTGGCATTGTCGGAGTAATTGAATGCGGTATAGGGCAGGTAGAGGAATGAATCGAAGAAGGTGTCGGTCAGCTTGCCTTCCCTGTCGAAATAGCCGACGTGCGGCAGATATTCTTCCACCGTGATGCGGCCGCCCTCCAGATCGTTGGGCAGGCAGTGGTAGGACAGAAGCATATTGTTCACGCCGAGGAAATCGTCGGGCGTGATGTACTTATCGGGGTAGATGGTATCCTCGGCCTCGTCGGCGACGATGTCGGCGGCGTCGTCGGGGATCTGCTTGGTGCCGTAAATCGCCAGCTCGTCGCAGTAGATGTGCGTGGTGATGGCGAACTCAAACTTGATATAGCGCGCCTTATAGGTCTTGTCGAACGACTCGGTCAGCTCGACGCGGGCAGCGCTTTCCAGCGTTTGGAAGTTGGCGGTGGTGTGGATGGTCTGCCAGTCGACGCCGTTCTGGCTGGCCTTGATAACCAGACGGCGGGGCAGGTTGACGCCCGAGGACGACTCGAACAGGAAGCTGCCCATAAACGAGCTGACCGCGCTCTCCTTGCCCAGGTCGTAGATGATCGTCCGGCCCAGCCCGTTGGTGAAGCGGAAGTACGCCGTGTCCGCATAGGTCGCTTTCGAGGCAAACTTGCCGTCGGTCAGCATCGTCGCGTCCTCTTTGGAGTTATAGAATGTGGTCGCTACCTCCGCGCTGAACGACGCAAGCTGCTCGATCTGCTGCGGCAGGCCGGCGATGAGGTTGAGCTTCTGCGTATAGTCGCTCTCGGAGGGGTCCCAGTACTCCGGCTCGGTGATCTCGGGGATGTCGGTATCGCCGTAGTAATCGCTGACGTCGCCGGGCTTCTCGGAGGGGTCGTCGGGGTCGATCTCGCCCTCGTAGCGGATGGCCGTCACCTCGTCGATAAACAGCCATGCCGAAGAGGTAGTGCCGATCTCATATTTGATATAGCGCGCCGAGACGGTGCCGGCCAGACGCAGCATAAACGAGTACGCCTCGGTGCTCGAAAGCTGGTTGGGTGCGAGCGTGGCGCCGATTTGAACGTAGTTCTCGCCGTCGGTCGAGACCGAGACGGCGACCTTGGTCGGCAGGCCGATGCCGTAGCCCTCGCTCTTGAACGCGCCGACCTCGAAATCGGCCAGCCCGTCCACGACCTCGCCGAGGTCGAAGGTCAGCGTCACCGGCTCGCGGCCGTTGAAGCCCACCCATGCGGTGGAATCAAAAGCCTGCACGCGGACGCCGTCGGTCAGCGCCTTGCCGCCGTTGCCGGGATATTCCGAACTGGCGGGGCGGGAAAACGCGGGCAGCATACCCGAAAGCACGTTGTTCGCCTTCAGGCTGCGGTCGGCCGGCGTGCCGTACAGCGCGTCGATCGTATCGCGAACCTCGTTGACCTCCGGCTCGACGAACGGCTCGGATGAGGTATCCGAGCTGTCGGACGAGCCGCTTTCGGCGGCCGAGGACGTCTCCTCCGGCTTATCGGTGCAGCCGGCGGCGGCCAGCATCGAGAGCGCCAGCAGCAGCGCGGCGGCGCGTTTGAATCGTTTCATTTACAAATCTCCTTTTCTTGCGTCTAAGCCTTACGGCTTGACGTTGACGGTGATGGCGATGGGATCGGACAGGCCGTAGCCGTAATCGGCGTAGACATAGAAGGTGTCGGACACGTCGAAGCCGCGGCGGGAGGTGTAGGAAAAGCTGCCGTCGGCGTTCAGGCGGACGGCGCCGTACTTCGGCGAGACGGCCAGCTTGACCGAGTAGCTCGCCTCGGTGTCGATCTCCAGCCGGCCGCTGACGCCCGAGCCGGCGCGGCACTCCAGCTCGATGTCCTCGCAGCCGACGATCTCATCCCGGCCCGTCTCGGTTTCCTCGCTGAACGTCCCCTTGGCGAAGGCATAGGTGTCGTGGTAAATCGAATTGATATACTTGTTGTCGGAGAGGTACGCCTTGTAAAACTCCCCGGGCAGGCCGCCCTGATAGTACACCTTGACCGCGTTCATATACCCGGTCTCGGCGCCGACGGCGAGGTACTCCTTGTAGCGCGCCACGTCGGCGGGGTTGTCGGCGTCGTTGATTTCCAGTTCCACGCACATGCCGAGCAGCTTGGTCGTTTCGGCGGTGCGGTAGAGGATATCACGCGTCTCGTTGTAGCGGAAGGCGTAGTTCGGCTGCATGCAGGCCATATCGAAGCCGAGGCTCTTCCACTCGGAATAGCCGCTGGCGTAGTTATAAGGAATCCACATCAGCTTGTAGCCGAGCGAATGCACATAGTCGCTCGCGTAGCGGATCAGCTCGGTCTCGTAGGGATCGGAGTAGGTGATCTGCTCCTCGAACCAGTAGAAGCCGAGCAGGTCGAGGTTGTCGTAGCCGCCCGCCTCAAAGCGCGCAAGCTGTTCGTCGATCATCCATTTGATGGCCTTTTTGCGGTCCTCCACCTTCGAGAAGTCCTCGATGACCCCGTCGCCGTCGACGTCGCCGAACGAGGTCTTATCCGGCCAGGTGTAGAGGATGGAGAAGAACACGCTCACGCGCACGTCGCGCCCGAGTCCCTCCGACACCTGCTCGACGGCCTCGGACAGCGCGTTGATGTTGGCGTCCTCGGCGAACACGTTGTCGACGTAGGTGTTCCACGCCGTAAAGTCGCGGTACTCGGTGCCGGTGAACGCCGCGTAAGGCAGGAAGAGGAAGGAATCGAAGAAGGTGTCGGCCAGCTTGCCGTCGCGGTCATAATAGCCGACGTGCGGCAGATATTCCTCCACCGTCGTCTTGCCGCCGGAGGAAAGGCTGGGATTGCAGTTGTAGGAAAGAATCATATTCTCCACCCCGTCGAACCGGTCGGGGGTGATGAAGGCCTGCGGGTAGAGGTCGTTGACGGCCGTGCTTTCGGACAGCTCGGCGGCGCCCTCGACGTTCTTGCGGCCGAGAATCTCGATTTCGTCGCAGTAGACGTGCGGCAGCACCGAGAAGGTGATGCGGATATAGCGTACCTTATACGCCTTGTCGAACGTCTCGTCGACCTGCGCGATGGACGACGCGCCCTCGGAGTAGACCGAATCGACGTGGTGGAACACCTTCCACTCCTCGCCGTCGACCGAGCCGTAAATGAGCAGGCCGGCGGGCAGCTTGACATTGGGACCGTCCTCGCGCAGGAAGGACGCGCGGATGCCGGTGACGGCGCTCACATGCCCGAGGTCAAAGTACAGGTTGCGCCCCTCGCCGTTGGTGAAGCGGAAGAACGCGCTGTCGGTGTACGCCGCGCTCGACGCATGCTTGCCGTCGGTGAGCGCGGGGTTGCTTTCGGGCGAATTGTAGAAGGTAGTCGCGTGGTCCCTCCGAAGCGCGTCCACCAGCTCAATCTGCACCGGCTTGCCGGCGATGAGGTTGAGGGTGTCGTTGTAATCGTTCTCGGAGGAATCCCAGTAGGTCGGCTCGCCGCCGGTCTCCAGCTCCAGCGCGCCGTAGTAGTCCTTCACCGTCTCCGCGTCGTCGCCGGTATCCTCGCCCTCGTACTTATAGACGCCCAGCTCGTCGGCGAACGTCCAGCCCGACAGGCCGGAGACGGTGATGCGGATGTAGCGCGCATGGATGGTGCCGGGCAGTGCCGCGGTGTAGGTGATCTTAATCGTGTTCGCCAGCCCCTCCGGCGTCAGGACGTCGCCGGCGGTGGTATAGGTCTCGCCGTCGTCCGAAACGAGGAACGTCACGCGGGACGGCAGGTTGATGGCATAGTCGGTCACGCGCAGGAAGCCGATGTCCAGCTCCGCGATGTTGTCGACGACCTCGCCGAGGTCGATGTCGATTGCCACGCCCTCGGAGCCGGAGAAGCCGACCCAGTCGGTTTTATTGAAGCTCTCGCTCGTTTTGCCGTCGGTGAGCATCCCGCCCGCGTCCAGATAGGGGTCGGACGGCGCGCGCGAAAGGGTGTAGGACAGGCCCTGCGCCAGATTGACCCGCTTCAGCGTGCGGTCGACCTCGCCGGTATAGAGCGCGTCGACGGCGGCCATCGCCTCCGCGTCCACGAACACCTCCCGCGACTCCTCGGTCGGCGCGGACGCGTCCGACGAAACGCCGGACGGATCGGAAACGCCGTCCTCCGGGTCGCCGCAGGCGGCGAGCGTCAGCATCGTAAACGCCATCAGCAGCGCGGCGATACGTTTGAAATTCTTCATGAAAAATCCACGAACTCCTTTCTTGTTCCGCTTCTTACGGTTTTACCTGCACAGTGACGGCAATGGGCCGGGAAAGACCGTAGCCGTAATCCGCGCAAACATAAAAAACATCTGTCGTCTTAAAATTCCTTTTCGATGTATACGAAAAGCTGCCGTCCGCATTCAGCCGGAGCGCGCCGTATTTCGGCGAGACGGCCAGCCTGACCGAATAGCTCGCCTCGGTGTCGATCTCCAGCCGGCCGCTCACCGTCGAGCCGGCGCGGCAGTCCAGCGCCATATCCGCACAGCCGCGTATCTCGTCCAAGCCGCTCTCCGTATCGGCGCTGTAAAGCCCCTTGGCGAACCGATAGGTGTCATGGTAGACCGAATTGCTGTATTTGTTGGCCGACCGATACGCTTTGTAAAGCTGGCCGGCGCCGCCGCCGTTATAATAGATTTTCACCGCGTCCATATAGCCCGTTTCCGCGCCGGCGGCGAGGTATTCCTTGTATCGGGAAACGTCGAGCGGATTTTCAACGTCGTTGATTTCCAGCTCCACGCACATGCCCAGCAGCTTGGCCGTGTCGGCCGTGCGGTAAAGGATGCTTTTGTCCCGGTCGTATCGGAAAGCGTAATTCGGCTGCATACATGTCAAATCGAAGCCCAGATCTTTCCACTCTTCATATCCGGGCGCATAGTTCCACGGGATCCAGAACAGCTTGTAGCCGAGTGAATGCACATAATCGCCCGCATAGCGGATCAGCTCGGTTTCATAGGGATCGGCGTAGGTAATCTGCTCCTCGTACCAGTAGAAGCCGCGCAGGTCAAGGTTGCCATAACCGCTTTCCTCGAAGCGGCGGACCTGTTCGTCCACGATCCATTTGATCGCCTTCTTTCGATCCTCCGCTTTGGAAAAGTCCTCGACGACCCCGTCGCCGTCCACATCGCCGAACGCGGTATGCGAAGGCCAGGTGTAGAGGATGGAGAAAAACACGCTCGCCCGCACCTCGCGCCCGAGCGCCGACGAAACCCGCCCGACGGCATCGGAAAGCGCGTTGACGTTCCCGTTTGCGGCAAACACGTTGTCCACATACGCCCTCCAGGCGGTCAGATTTCCCTTTCCTTCCTCCACATAGGAGCCGTAAGGCAAATACAGGAAGGAATCGAAGAAGGTATCCGCCAGAACGCCCTCGCGGTCGTAATATCCCACATACGGCAGATAGTCCTCCGCCGTCATCGTGCCGCCGGAAGCCATATCGGGATTGTAGTTGTACGAAAGCAGCATATTCTCCACGCCGCCGAATCGGTCCGGCGTGACGAACGACTGCGGGAAGCGTTCGCAGACCGCCGTGCTTTCGGACAGCGCGGCGGCGTCCTCCGCGTTTTTGCGGCCCAGAATCTCAATTTCGTCGCAGTAGACGTGCACGACCACTTCAAAGGAAACGCGTATATACCGCGCCGCATACGCTTTGTCGAACGACTCGTCTGCCTTCGCAATAGAAGCCGGCCCCTCCGACCGGATCGTATCGACGCAGTGGATGACCTTCCATTCCTTTCCGTCGAGCGAGCCGTAGACGAGCAGGCCGGCGGGCAAGCGGACGTTGGGGCCGTCCTCGCGCAGAAAGGACGCGCGGATGCCGGTGACCGCGCTTACATGCCCGAGGTCAAAATACAGGCTGCGCGCCGCGCCCTGCGTGAAGCGGAAAAAGGCGCCGTCCTCGTAAGCGGCCCGCGCGGCAAACCTGCCGTCGGTGAGCGCCGGATTGCTCTCGGGCGAATTGTAGAAGGCCGTGGCGCGGTCGCTTTGCAGCGCGTCGACAAGCTCGATCCGCACCGGCTTCCCGGCGATAAGGTTGACGGTGTCGTTATAATCACGCTCGGAGGAATCCCAGTAGGTCGGCTCGCCGCCGGTCTCCAGCTCCAGCCCACCGTAGTAATCCCGGACGACGGTGTCGTCGCCGGTGTTTTCGCCTTCATATTTATATATGCCGATCTCGTCGATGAAGGTCCAGCCCTTCATCCCGGTTACCGTAATTCGGACATAACGCGCCCGAATCGTCCCGGGAAGAATCGCGGCGTATGTATGCTTGATGGTCTCCGCCAACCCCTGCGGCGCGAGCATCTCGCCGACGGCGACATACGTCCCGCCGTCGTCCGAAACCGAAAACACGACGCGCTCCGGCAATTCGATGCCATACTCCGCCACGCGCAGAAAGCCGACGTCCAGCTCTGCAACGTTTTCTATACTTTCTCCCAAATCCAAATCAACCGTCAGCGCGGACACGCCCTCGAAGCCGACCCAATCCGTCTTGGAAAACGCCTCGTTCGTGACCCCGTCCGTCAGCTTTTTCCCCTCTGCGTCCGGATACTGCGCAGACGGCGCGCTCGACAGCGTATAAGACAGACCCTGCGCCAGATTGACCCGCTTCCGCGTGCGGTCGGCCTCGCCGGTATAAAGCGCGTCGATCGCCGCCATCGCCTCCGTGTCCACGAACGGCTCCCGCGATTCCTCGGACGGCGCGGACGCGTCCGACGCGGCGGCGGACGGATCGGATGCGCCGCCCTCCGGGTCGCCGCAGGCGGAAAGCGCAAAAGGCAGCGCGAGCGCGGCGGTCAGCAGGAACATACACGCCTTTCGTATTTTCCTCATAAACGGTTTCTCCTTTTTGGCCGCAAGACATTTTGCCCGCATCTCCGATGCAGCCGACGCCCGCCCGCGCGCAGCGTCCGCTTCTTTCAAAAAGAGCGCTCGAGACCGAATATCATTATATACTATTTTTATTAACAAAACAACACCTTTTTAGATATTTGCTTCAAATTTATTTGGGCGCGATTGACAACACCGCGGCAGAATGGTAAAATAGCACCATTCCGCAGCGGTTTTGCCGCGCAGGCATACCGCCGCTTTGGAAGGAATGAGGGTTTATCCGTATGGGCGCCGACATCTCGCTGGTCGCCGCCGAGGTCCTGACGCTGTTCTGCATGATGCTCGTCGGGGTCGCGGCGCGGCTGTTCCAAGTCTTTACCAAGGACTCGACCAAGCTGCTCTCCTCGCTGCTGGTCAACGTCACGCAGCCGCTTCTGATTCTGACCTCGCTGCAAATCACCTATACCGAGGAACGGCTGCGCACCGGTCTGCACATCGCGCTTGTGTCGGCGGTGTTCCATGTGGCGCTCTCGCTGCTGGCGCGGCTGGTCTACGGACGGGTCAAGAACGCGCGCGTGCTCGAATTCGGGACGGTGTTCGCCAACTGCGCCTACCTCGGCTACCCCGTGCTGGTCGTTATATTCGGGGAGGAGGGGCTGTTCTACGGCGCCTTTTTCACGCTGTTCTACAACATCTACATCCGCATTTACGGCATCCATCTGCTCACGCGCGGCGGGAAAAGCAGTCTCTTTAAGGCGTTCGTCAACCCGGGTACGGTCGCCTCGGTGGTCGGCATCCTGCTGTTCGTGTTTTCGATCCGCCTGCCCGCGCCGCTCTACAACGCCTTTTCCGCGATGGGCGACGTGACCTTCCCGCTGTCGATGCTGGTGGTGGGCAACCTGGTCTGCAATCAGTCGATTGCGGGGATGCTGCGCGTGCGGTCGTTCGTGTTTTCGGCCGTCAAGCTGCTGGCCATCCCGCTGCTGACGCTCGGCCTCTGCCTGCTGCTGCGGCTGGACCGGACGATCGTCTGCATCTGCGTGACGATGGCCGCGATGCCCGCGGGCGCGAACACGGCGATGTTCGCCGAGCTGTACACATCCGACGCTTCCCCCGCCGCCTCGGTCATCAGCATTTCGACGCTGCTGTCGGTCGGGACGATTCCTCTGATGCTCTGGGTGACCGACCAGGCGCTCCGTCTGGTGGGCTGATCGCAGGAGAAGTTGAATTTCAACAAAAAAACAACGGCGCCAAATTGTAAAAATGTTAAAATTCACTTGACAAGCCGCCATTGAGGACTGTATAATAGACGGTAAGAAAAACCACCCTATTCTTTTTGGAGGTATCGTTCAAATGAAAAAGAAACTGTCGCTGCTGTTGGCTTTGCTGATGCTTACGTCTATCGCCGCGCTCGCCGCGTGCAGCAAGGTTGAGCCGATCACGGTAAAGGTCGTCATCAACGTAGCCGAAGAGGACGACCGCGGCCGCCGCGAAGTGACCGAAACCATTCTGGAGACCGATTTTGCCTATGAAAGCAGCACGCCGACGCTGAACGATCTGCTCGTCAAGCTGCGGGACGCCGGCAAAATCAATCTCGTGACCGAAGCGGACGGGGACAACGTGATTATAACGGGCATCAACGACCTCGTTCCCAAAACCGACGAGACCGAAACTACGATGGAGGATTACGACTGGTACGTCTACATCAACGACGGCGACGCGGAGGACAACAGCCTTTCCTCGACCAAGGCCATCGCCGCCAACGATACGGTGACGATCACCTATATGCACTATTCCATCGCCAAAGAATAATTGAACGGAGGCATCGTATATTTTTATGAAGGAAGTTTACATCAAGCTCCAGACGATCAACGACGTGCGCAAGCTCGTCAGCGTCGTGGAGAAGTATCCATTTTCCGTCGATCTGAGCGAGGGCAGATACCTTGTCGATGCGAAGAGCCTGATGGGCATCTTCAGCCTCGACCTTCTGCAGCCCATCAAGCTGATCGCGGAGAAGGACGACCCCAATCTCTTTGAAGAGCTCAAGGACATCATCGTCGAAGTGTGACGCAAAAAAGGCCGGTATACAAACCTGTATACCGGCCGTCTTTTTTTATTTTTTCCGCCCCGTCAGCGCTTCCAGCAACGCGTAGAGCGCCGCAAATATCACGCCCGCCACCGGCCAGAGCATCCACGAGCGGTCCCAGCCGTTGCGGAAGCTCAGCAGCAGATAAACGGCCGTCGCCGCAAGCCAGTACACCGAGGAAAACACCTCCAGCAGCGCGCCCTTCCGCTTGGCCTCGCGCGTGTACTCGCCGATCTGCAAAAGCCGCTCGGCGGCGGCGCGGGGAACACCGGCAAGGATGAAAAGCGCGCTTCCCACGCCCGCGAGCAGCAGCGTCCCGCAGAGCGAAGCGACAACCGCAAGCGCGTCCCCGCCCGTCAGAATCGCCGTCAGCAGCAGCGGCAGCGCCGCCAGCACGCAGAGCACGCCGCCCGCGACGCATTTCCGGCCATACGCGCGCTTGTCCGCCTCGAGCCGGCCGCGCACCAGCTCCGCCGCCGCCTGCTCGAGCGTGAACGGCTCGTCCAGATACCGATAGGGCGCGCTTTGCAGCCCGCAATGAATGAACAGCGCCACCGCACCCGCCACGAGCACCAGCAGCGCCGCCAGCCCGTACCCGGCGGCGGCCGTTTCGCTCAGCGCCGCGCCCCCGGCGTCGCTCATAGCCGCGAGCAGCAGCAGGCAGACCGGCGACAGGATGCACAGGCACGTCCCGGCCGCGATGCGCCCCGCCGCGCGTCCGCGCAGCGCCAGATAGTCCGCCGCCTCGCCGGCCGTGACCAACCGCGCCGCGGAGGCGGCCGGCGGCGCGTCTCCGGCCGGCGGCCCGTCGCCCTTGAGCAGGAAATCGACCGACACGCCGAACAGCTCGCTGAGCTTGACCAGCCGCTCCGCGTCGGGCACCGACTGCCCGGATTCCCACTTGGACACCGACTGGCGGGTGACGTCCAGCCGCGCGGCCAGCTCCTCCTGCGACCATCCGGCCGCATGGCGCAGGCCGGCGATATTTTGTGACAAACGCATCTTCAATACGCCCTTTCTGATTTTGGAATGCGGTCGTGCGCCGCCGCGCAGCCCTTCCCGCGAAAACGCGGCCGTCCGAGCGCGTCCGGCCCCCGTCCATCCTGTGCGGCGCATTGCCGCATATGTCCGGCGTTTTTTGCGACGCAGACACAAAGCCGCACAGCCTTTTGCACCGCGAAGCGCCTTATGTGGCCATACCAACTTGCTAAGCCCTGGTGTTTTCTGCGCCGCAGGCGCGAAAAAGCGAATAGCCGCCGCACGAACTCTGACACTGCTTTTCGTTTATGCGGCCATGCCGCATCGCTAAGCCCCGGCTTTTTTGCGCCGCAGGCGTGAAAAAGCGAATAGCCGCCGCACGAACTCTCGAATCGCTTTTCGTTTATGCGGCCATGCCGCATCGCTAAGCCCCGGCTTTTTTGCGCCGCAGGCGCGAAAAAGCGAATAGCCGCCGCACAAACTCTGACACCGCTTTTTGTTTATGCGGCCATGCCGGATCGCTAAGTCCCGGCTTTTTTGCGCCGCAGGCGCGAAAAAGCGAATAGCCGCCGCACAAACTCTGACACCGCTTTTTGTTTATGCGGC
>ERZ827520.701-NODE-701-length-49258-cov-15.778367_pt1 | contig 49258 bp, 48 predicted proteins | sample MGYA00519581_ERZ827520 | MGnify/ENA primary metagenome ERZ827520 (study PRJEB31778, sample SAMEA3449339) | human gut metagenome | biome: human gut; feature: human-associated habitat; material: faeces | place: United Kingdom | collected 2010/2012 ...
GTTTTCGTAGCGGTCAAAGCCGGGCTTTCCCCGCATGAGCATTTCAAACGCACGGCTGCTGCCGTTCGTAAAGTACATTGTGGCTGCACCTCCTCTCAGATTTGGGCAGAAAAAAACGCCGTAGACTTTTCTCAAAATCTACGGCGTGGGCGTATGCGAAAAGGGATGCTGCCTTGCGGTAACATCCCTTTTGACGCTTGGTTATTCAATTTTTGAGCTAACCTGTTTGCCCTCTGCCCTTAAAAACGTTGATTTTACTGGGTTTCTGCTTGTTTTCCTATGTCAACGCTCTTGATGGGGCGGCTTTTTGATTTACAGTGGCACGTTTTGGTGCCCGCGTGCGTGTCGCGGCGCTAAGCGCCGCGAGCGAGCCGAGCCAAGAAGCAGAGACTGACGCTGATCGAACGCTATAAAGAGAACCTTCGCGTGCTCCTCGGCTGTGCGGCCCTCGTCGTGTCAGCCGATGCCCGCGCCCGTTCGGGACGGCCATCGGCTGACACTTCCTTGAAATCACCTCGCTTTATCTGCCGCAGGCAGCGCTTCGGTGATTTCCCCGTTGCGCCAGCCGTCTGGCGGCCACATTCGTGTCCGCCAAACGGGGCGCTGCCTTGAAAGCGGCTTGCTGCATCCGCCACTGGCGGCGCTGCGCCGCTTCTTGCCCTCGTTGCGCCAGCCGTCTGGCGGCCACATTCGCGTCCGCCAAACGGGGCGCTGCCTTGAAAGCGGCTTGCTGCATCCGCCACTGGCGGCGCTGCGCCGCTTTCCCCGTCGCCCGCTCCAAAAACGCCACCCGACCGGGTGGCGTTTTTTGCGCACTCCCCGACTTGTGCAGCCCTCGTCGCGCCAACCGATACCCACCCCCATTCAACACTTCCTCAAACCCGCCTCGCTTTTCCTGCCGCAGGCAGCTGTGCGTATCGTCGCCCTATACAACGGTTTGCCAAGGACGGCGCCGAATCTTATGAAAATTTGCTATTGCAAATAATGGAAAATATATGTAATATATCATCACGCTAAAGCGATACCTTGATAAATCACTAAAGTGTACGCCGTCAAGCTTAACAGAAAGGAGAACTAAGATGAAAACACTTGCAAAACAGATCCTGTGCCTCTGTCTTTCCCTCATCCTGGTGCTGGGACTCGCCGCCTGCGGCAGCAGCGGCACGGCAAGCGGCAAAAAGGCAGAGCGGCTGTCCCTGGACGCCCGGCCCGACGCGCCCAGCGATATTCCGGAGGGGCTCGACATTGACTGGAATTATCGCTACACATTCGCAGAGCTCGAGTCTCAGCTTTCCCAGATGGCTGAAACGTATCCCGACATCACTGCGCTCTACTCCATCGGCACCTCGTGGCAGGAGCGCGACCTCTGGTGCCTTGAGATCACCAACAAGGCGATCCCTGCCGAAGAAAAGACAGGGATCGGCGTATTTGCCAACATACACGGCGGCGAACGCGAAAGCGCTTCCTCCGCGATGTACACCGCATGGTGGCTGACCCTTTGCTCCGGAGACGATTATGTAAAGGGGCTGCTGGACAGCTACATCATCTATATCATTCCCGTCATCAACCCGGACGGCTATGAGCAGTCCTTTGTCATCAACAACCGCCCCAACCTGCGGCCGAAAGACGCCAACGGGGACAACATCCCCTACAGCGATCCCTATACAGACATTGACGGAGACGGCTTCATCGCCACGCTCTATCGCGGAAAAGCCGACGATACACCCTCGCGAGACCTGCCCGTGTTCGGCATGGAAAGCCCCGACTGGGATGAGAACGGTGTTCTTGGCGACGATCCCCGCACCAGCGGGATCGACATGAACCGCACATTCGATTACCAGTGGAACCGCTACGATATCGAGACGAAGGACGGACAGCAGGTGGGCAACGTGAACTGGACGACAGCCGGCACAGCACCCGCCACCGAGCCGGAGATCAAGGCACTCCAGCAGTTTATGTATGAGCACGAGATCGACGCCCTTGTCTCGCTGCACACCGGTATTCAATCCGTCCTTTACCCGTGGTGCTATCGTGCCTATGACGCGGATGATCCCAAGGATGCCGAGATCCCCTTCATGAAGGAGACCGCCGCCCAAATGGCGCAGGCCTTTCAGGATTATACCGGCCGCGGTTTTTACAGCATGAGTTCAAACGAGGACTACCCCACCGCCGCTGAACTGATCGACTATGCCTACGGCCGCTATAATATCCACGCCTACACGATCGAGGTATACAGTCCCGGCAAGTCTGAGGACGGCGACATCAGCGCCTGCAAGTGGGAAAATACCATGCCGGAAGCAAAGTGGGTATTCTACTCCCGTGATGATATCCGGGATAAGCTCGGTCTGGACCCGGATGCCATCACCGATAAGGACGGTGTGGGACTTGCCGCCGACGAGGGACTGTGGTTCTATACAAGCCCCACCAACCAAATGGTCAACCGCGCGCCTGAGGAGCAGGATGTCATGGTACGGGGCTGCCGCGATGCCATTTTGACCATGATCGAAAGCGAACCCAGCGGAAGCGGTTATCAGAATCCGGGATATTACAAGTAAACTCCGCACACTTGGAATAACACCGGCAACTCCCTCGTAGCCACACCGGTTACGAGGGGGTTGCGTTTCATTCTTCACATGCGTCCCAGAAGCGGCGCAGGGCATCCTCATATTCCTGCCGGGCCATATAATAGCTCATGGCGTGATCGGCCTGCGGCACCACCAGAAGGCGGCAGAGGGAACCGCAGGCGGCCTGATTCTCATAGGCCATCCGCACCGGGACGAAGTGGTCGTCCTGGCCGTGGATCAGCAGCACCGGTATTTTCGCGGCGGCGAGGCTGTCCAGCGTGGAGCACTCGTCCGAGCCCACGGACAGCCGGGCGCGGCAGACCAGGTCGGCCATCCAGCCCCCCAGCAGGAAGGGCATGTGCAGGTTCTCCCGGGCCACATGCCGCCAGATGGCGTGGGGCGAGGTATAGGCCGAGTCGGCGATGATGCCCCGGACGGCCTCCGGCAGCGGCAGATCCGCCGCCATCAGCACGGTGGTGCCGCCCATGGAGACGCCCGCCAGATAGATGGGCAGCGCCGTGCCGAAGCGCTCCGTCACCCACTGCGCCCAGGCCAGGCAGTCCTCTCGCTCCGTCAGGCCGAAGCCGATATAGTCGCCCTCGCTGTTCTGCTGGGCCCGCTGCTCCACATATAGGACGCTGCACCGCTCCTGCCGCCAGAAATCGGAAATCAGCGCAAAGTCCCGGTGCCACGCCGAGTGCCAGCCGTGGAAGGCGATGATGATCCTTTTGGCGTCCGGGCAGGGGAACCAGTGGCCCGCCAGGCGCAGGCCGTCCCGGCTCTCGATGGCGACCACCTCATGAGGCGCGGCGGCCAGTTGACGGGAGGCCTCCTTCTGGGCGGTACGGAAGCCGTCGTTGGGCGTCTCGCCGGTCAGGCGTGACGCGCCGCCCTTTTTCTTGCGCAGGCGGGGCGGCTGGCGGTTCATGGCCACGTCCATCAGAACGCGGGTCACGCCGTAGACGGCGGCGCCGCAGGCCACGGCGGCGGACAGGGCGGTAAGGGTGATCTTTGCTGCTTTTTTCATGGGATCGGTTCCTCCGTGGAATTTCTCAATAGACAAAAGATGGTGTTTTATGGTAAAATAGAGGGCAGTAAGCCAATGGTGGAGGTCTCGTATGCCTGTCAATGTAAAGCCCCTGATCGCCGACGCGTTTTTGAAGCTGTCCAAGGAAAAGAACATCGACAAGATCACGGTGAAGGATATTGTGGACGAGTGCGGCATTTCCCGCCAGTCCTTTTACTATCACTTCCAGGACATTCTGGAGGTCATCGAGTGGTCGGCGGAGCAGGCGTTCCAGAAGCTGCTGGAGCGCAGCATGGAGACCGACGACGCGGAAGCCGTGTTCCAGGACTTCATCACCGCCTCTGACGAGGCCAGCGCCATGCTGCGCAAGCTGCTGAACTCCCAGAAGAGGGAGCAGGTAGAGCGGCTGATGGTGCGCTCCGTCCGGGCTTATCTGCAGGAGCTGATCCGGCGGAAGGGCCCCATCGCGGACATCCCCTACGAGGACGCGGAGGCCGCGCTGAGCTTCTGCACCTACGGCATCGTGGGACTGCTGCTGGAGTACTGCGAGAAGAAGGACGTGGACCGGGAGCGTCTGGCGCGGCAGATGTACCGCCTGCTGACCGGGCGCATGGCGGAAAGGCGCGGCGCGTGATCCTATTATAACAGAAAAAACACAATTCTCTATATGACAAAATCCCCAAAGTGTCAGACTTTTTGACACTTTGGGGATTTTGTCATGACAGGGGGCGCAAACTGATAGTGGCAAAACCAAGGGGCATCTGCTATAATAGTACCATCACAGCAAGGGAGGGCCGATGCCCATGTCAACCAAAAACGGGATATTCGCCGGAAAGCTCTGTGAGCTGGAGCGGCAGTATGAGCAGACCATCCGCTGTCTCCGCTGCTGCCAGCGGTCAGACCACTGGGAGATTCAACGGGCGCTGCGGTGCCTGTGGCAGGAGTACCGGGAGAACGATCTGCTGCTGCAAAGGAGCATCGCCAAGAGCCACTCCCCCGCCGTGGCGGCCCTGTCCGCCGCCCAGCTGGAGTACGACCTGAAAATTCAGGAGATTCTGCAAAATGAGCTGCCGGGCTACGTCCACGGCGAGGACAGCGACATGACGGAGGATCAGGCGGAGGCCGCCAGTCTCTACGGCGAGTACGCCATCGACTTTGCGGCCCAGGCCATGCGCCACGCGCTGCTGGCGGCGCTGTCGGCCATTGATCTGCAAATGAACTGCGAGGAACGGGAGAACATCCCGGAAAATACGGAGGAAACAAGCAAATGAATGAAGTGAAATCACCGAAAAAACCGCTGCTGTACTACTACCTGATCGTGCTTCTGGTGGTAATGCTGTTCAACCTGCTGGCCATGCCGTGGCTGGCGGAGCACCAGATCAAGGACGTGGACTACAACACCTTTGTGTCCATGACGGAGCAGGGCCAGATCGGCCAGGTGGAGATCCAGCAGCAGAGCAACCGCATCCTGTTTACCGGCAAGGATGAAAAGGCCATCTACAAGACCGCCATCGTCCCCGACGACGGACTGGTGCAGCGTCTGCTGGACGCTGGCGTCTCCACCACCGGCGAGGAGATCCAGCAGAGCTCGCTGCTGGTGGACATTCTGGGTTGGGTGCTGCCGCTGATCATCTTTATCGGCATCGGGCAGATCATCTCCCGCAGCATGATGAAGAAAATGGGCGGCGGAAGCAACTCCCTGATGTTCAACCTGGGCAAGTCCAACGCCAAGGTCTACGTCAAGTCCGCCGAGGGCATCAAGTTTGACGACGTGGCCGGTGAGGACGAGGCCAAGGAGAATCTGCAGGAAGTGGTCAACTACCTCCACGACCCCAGCAAGTACAAGGACATCGGTGCCTCCATGCCCAAGGGTATTCTGCTTGTCGGCCCTCCGGGAACCGGCAAGACCATGCTGGCCAAGGCTGTGGCCGGTGAGGCCAACGTCCCCTTCTTCTCCATGTCCGGCTCGGAATTCGTGGAGATGTTCGTGGGCATGGGCGCTTCCAAGGTGCGCGACCTGTTCAACCAGGCCAAGGAGAAGGCACCCTGCATCGTGTTCATCGACGAGATCGACGCCATCGGCCAGAAGCGCAGCGGCGGGCAATATGGCGGCAATGACGAGCGTGAGCAGACCCTGAACCAACTTCTGACGGAGATGGACGGCTTCGAGGGCAACAACGGCGTCATCATCCTGGCGGCCACCAACCGCCCCGAGTCCCTTGACCCGGCCCTGACCCGCCCCGGCCGCTTCGACCGCCGCGTTCCCGTGGAGCTGCCCGACCTGAAGGGCCGCGAGGAGATCCTGAAGGTACACGCCCGGAAGATCAAGGTGGCCGAGGATGTGGACTTCAGCAAGATCGCCCGCATGGCCTCCGGCGCGTCCGGCGCGGAGCTGGCCAACATCGTCAACGAGGCGGCGCTGCGGGCCGTCCGTGACGGCCGCCGCTTTGCCACCCAGGCCGACCTGGAGGAGAGCATCGAGGTGGTCATCGCCGGCTATCAGAAGAAGAACGCCATCATGACCGACCACGAGAAGAAGATCGTGTCCTATCACGAGGTGGGCCACGCCCTGGTGGCGGCCATGCAGACCCACTCCGCCCCCGTGCAGAAGATCACCATCGTGCCCCGCACCTCCGGCGCGCTGGGCTACACCATGCAGGTGGAGGAGGGCAACCACTACCTGATGACCAAGGAGGAGATCGAGAACAAGATCGCCACCTTTACCGGCGGCCGTGCCGCCGAGGAAGTGGTGTTCGGTTCCGTCACCACCGGCGCTTCCAACGATATCGAGCAGGCCACCAAGCTGGCCCGGGCCATGATCACCCGCTACGGTATGAGCGATGAGTTCGGCATGGTGGCGCTGGAGACGGTCACCAACCAGTATCTGGGCGGCGACGCCTCCCTGGCCTGCTCCGCCGAGACCCAGACCAAGATCGACCAGCAGGTGGTGGCCCTGGTGCAGAAGCAGCACGACAAGGCCGTCAAGATCCTGATGGACAACCGGGAGAAGCTGGACCAGCTGGCCACCTACCTCTATGAGAAGGAGACCATCACCGGCGAGGAGTTCATGCGCATCCTCAACAAGTAAACACCTCCGCAGCGAAGCAGCCCCGGGCCATACGGCCCGGGGCTGCTTCGCCCATCCGGGATCGCTGACCGCCCCCGTTTTCACCAAATATCCCCGCCCATCCCTCTTTTTCCTCTCCCCAGCCCTTGCGCCGTATTGCTTCCTATGCTATGATAGCACCACAAAACCACAGGGAGGTGCCCCCATGATGCCCCTATCCAACTACGACAAGGCCCGCGACGCCACGGCGGCGGCCTTTCTCCGCTATGACCAGGAGACCATGATCCGCAAATTCGGCCTGGCCCACGATGAGGACGCCCTCTACATTTCCTTCGTGGCCCGGGATTACCGGGTCGACCGCCAAACCGGCACGGTGACCTGGGCATCGGATCCGTCCCATACCGCCAGCTATAACGAGGCCATGTCCATCTACGACGTGCTGTGCGACTCCAAGCCCCTGTGCCACCTGTCCCACCAGTGGGCCAACGTGGCCAGTCTGTGCGCCATCCAGGGCGGCACCCTGGCCAAGGACGGCGACTTCTTCAAAAACTCCTGCGCCCAATTCGGCGGCGACGCCGCCGCGCTGGATCGCGCCTGCCGCCGGCTCCACGGAACGCCCCAGCCCAAGGGCGACGTGGCCTATGAGCTGCCCCTGTTCCCCTTCCTGCCGCTGATCCTGCGGTTCTGGGAGGCAGACGAGGACTTCCCCGCCAGCATGCAGGTGCTGGTGGACAAAAACACCCTGGATTACCTGCATTACGAGACGCTGATGTTCGCCCTCTCCCACCTGATGACCCGTCTGGTAGAGGAGAGCCGCAGCGATTGACCCATCCCACCGTGAAGGAGGTCTGCGGTATGCCCATCGGCCCCAGCCGCCCCCTCATATTGCATACGCCGGAGGCCATCGACCTGCGGCAGGCCGCCCGCTATCTGGGCGCCCAGCGCCAGCCGGATGACGCCATACTGGCCCTGCTGGAGCGCTGCGCCCCGCCGCTGCTGCAAGCCGCCGCGCCAAGGGCCGCCTGGCTGCTGGCCGACACCGAGACGCTGGAAGAGCACGGCATCCTGCAGGGCACGGATATCCGCCGCCACCTGTCCGGCTGCCCCCGCGCCATCCTGCTGGCCGTGACCCTGGGCCCCATGACAGACGCCGCCATCCGCCGCGCCGCCGTGGGCGATATCGCCGCCGGAGCGGCCGCCGACGCCCTGGCCTCCGCCCTGGCGGAGCAGATGGCCGATCAGGCGGAGACGGCGCTGCGCCAATGGGCCGCCAGAGAAAGCCTCTACCTCACAGGGCGCTTCTCCCCCGGCTACGGCGACTGGCCCATCGCCGTCCAGCCGCTGGTGGCCGATGCACTGGACGCCCAGCGGCAAATGGGCCTTTACGTCACCGGCACCTGTCTCATGATGCCCCGCAAGAGCGTCACGGCCCTGCTGGGCCTCAGCGACCACCCTGTAACCGGACAACCGGCGGGCTGCGGACACTGTGCGCTCCGCGCCCGATGTGACTATCGAAAGAGAGGGATCACCTGTGCAGATCAATGACCTTTTCCACCAGCCCCACACCATCCTGCTGGACGGCGGCATGGGCACCATGCTGCAGGCCGCCGGTCTCCAGCTCGGCGCCCGGCCCGAGGAGCTGAACATCACCGACCCCGAGGCCATCCAGCGGATCCACGGCATGTACGCCGCCGCGGGCAGCCGCATCATCAACACCAATACCTTCGGCGCGTCGGCCCACAAGCTGGCAAAAAGCCCCTATACCGTGGAGGAGGTCATCGCCGCAGGCGTGGCCTGCTGCAAGAGGGCCTGCGCCCCTTACGGCGCGCTGACCGCCCTGGACATCGGCCCCCTGGGCGAGCTGCTGGAGCCCAACGGCACTCTCCCCTTCGAGACTGCCGTCAGCGAATACGCCCGCATTGTTCGGGCCGGTGTGGCCGCCGGTGCCGATCTGGTGGTGGTGGAGACTTTCACCGATCTCTACGAGCTGAAGGCCGCCCTGCTGGCCGTCAAGGAGAACTGTGACCTCCCGGTGCTGGCCAGCATGAGCTTCGAGGCACGGGGCCGCACCTTCACTGGCTGCACGGTGGAGAGCTTTGCCGCCACCGCCCGTGGCCTGGGTGCCGACGCGCTGGGCATCAACTGCTCTCTGGGACCCCAGGAGATCTTCCCCATGGCCAAGCGCCTGGCCGAGGCCCTGCCCGGCGACTTCCCGGTGTTCGTCAAGCCCAACGCGGGCCTGCCCCGGGCCGACGGCAGCGGCTACGACATCACGCCGGAGCTGTTCGCCCAGCAGATGACCCCCTACCGCGATCTGGGTCTCTTCGCCGCCGGCGGCTGCTGCGGCACCACGCCGGACTTCATCCGCCTTCTGAACGACGTGTTCCGCGACTGCGTACCCGGCCGGGCCGCCCATCCCATGCCCTCGGTGATCTGCTCCCCGGTGGAGTGCGTCACCGTTGACGGCGTCACCGTGGTGGGTGAGCGCATCAATCCCACCGGCAAAAAGCGCTTCCAGCAGGCCCTGCGGCAGAACGACATGGACTATGTGCTGGAGCAGGCCGTCTCCCAGGCGGAGGCGGGCGCGCAGCTTCTGGATGTCAACGTGGGCACGCCCGAGGTGGACGAGCCCGCCATGCTGGAGCAGGTGGTCAAGACGCTGCAAAGCGTGGTCAGCCAGCCCCTCCAACTGGACTCCACCAATTTCGAGGCGCTGGAGCGTGCCCTCCGCGCCTACAACGGCAAGCCCATCGTCAACTCCGTCAACGGTGCGCCCGCCGTGCTGGGGCACGTGCTGCCCCTGTGCAAAAAGTACGGCGCGGCGGTCATCGGCCTGACGGTGGACGGCGCAGGCGTCCCCTCCGGCGTGGAGGAGCGCGTGGCCATCGCCCGCCGCATCCGCGACGCCGCCCTGGCCGCCGGTATCCCCATCGAGGATATCTATATCGACTGCCTTGCCCTGACCGCCAGCGCCCAGCAGGAGGACGCCCTGGCCGCCGTCGAGGCGCTGGAGCGGTGCAAGAAGGAACTGGGGGTGCGCACCATTCTGGGCGTGTCCAACATCAGCTTCGGCCTCCCCTGCCGCGCCTATCTCAACACCATCTTCCTGACCCTGGCCATCCACGCGGGTCTGGATCTGGCCATCATGGATCCCGCCAGCCAGGAGATGATGGCCGCCATCTACGCCTACAACGTGCTGTCGGGCCGCGACAAGCAGTGCGCCGCCTATGTGGAGCGCTACGCGGGCCGCGTCCCTACCTCCACCGCCCTGGCCCGGATCATGCAGAGCGCCTCTACCGGCGGCGTCACCTACGGTGTCAGCACCAACGCCGCCTACGCCCCGCTGATGAAGGCCGTGGAGCAGGGCCTCAAGGGCGAGGCGGCAGCCGCCGCCCGCACCCTGCTGCAGGAGAAGGAGCCGCTGGAGCTGGTGGACGGCGCCCTGATCCCCGCCCTGGACGCGGTGGGCGCCAAGTACGAAAACGGCACCCTGTTCCTGCCCCAGCTCCTGCAGGCCGCCAGCGCCGCCCAGAGTGCCTTTGACGAGGTAAAGACCGCCATGGCCGCCCGGGGCGGCAGCGGCACCGGCAAGGGCCGCATCGTCCTGGCCACCGTCCACGGCGATGTCCACGACATCGGCAAGAACATCGTCAAGGTCATTCTGGAGAACTACGGCTTCGAGGTCATCGACCTGGGCCGCGACGTGCCGGTGGAGACGGTGGTCAACGCCGTCCGGGACAAGGACGTGCACCTGGTGGGCCTCTCCGCCCTGATGACCACCACCCTCAAGAGCATGGAGGAGACCATCGCCGCATTGCGTCAGGCCAATATCCCCTGCAAGATCATGGCCGGCGGTGCGGTGCTGACGCCGGAATACGCCAAAAAGATCGGCGCGGACTACTACGCCAAGGACGCCAAGCAGAGCGCCGACATCGCCAAGAGCTTCTTCAGCGTCGGCTGAAGATCACCCATCGCCCCAACAAGGAGGTAACCGCCCCATGCTGCGCATGGAGATCGCGCTGTTCCTGATCCTGGCCTTCGTGGCCTACATCTACTTTCCCGCCCGGCGTGAGCGCACGCCCCTGCACCAGACCTTCTCCGTCCTGCTGCTGACGGTGCTGGTGCACCTGGTTTTCGACGGCGCCACGCTGTACACCGTGAACCATCTGGACACCGTGCCGCCCCTGGTCAACAGCCTGCTGCACCGTGCCTTTATCGCCACCATGCTGCTGGTGGTGTACCTCTTCTACCAGTACATCGCCATTCTGGTGGAGGAGGAGACCGGCACGCCCCGCCGCTTCGACCTGGCGGCCAAGTGCTTCCTGGGCGCGGCGGAGCTGGCGGCCCTGGTGCTGCCGGTGCGCTACGCCATCACGCCGGAGGGCAACTACTCCACCGGCATGCAGGCCAACGTGTGCTACGGCGGCGTGGCCTTCTACCTGCTGCTGTGCGCCGGACTGCTGATCGCCAACTGGAAGCAGATCGACCGCAAGAAGCGCTTCGCCATCGGCGCGGCGTTGCTGATCGAGTTCACCGTCTGCGCCCTCCAGGGCCTGCACCACACCTGGCTCATCAGCGGCATGGGTATCACCCTGATGACCCTGTCCTTCTACCTGACGCTGGAAAACCCCGACATCCTCCGCTCGGAGCTGACGGAGCAGAAGATGTCCATGCTGTATCTGAAAAGCCAGGTGAACCCCCACTTTCTCTATAACACCCTGGACGCCATCCGCATCCAGGCCCAACTGGACGGCGACAAAAGGGTGGCCGACCTTCTCATGCGCCTGGTGGACTTCTTCCGCCGCAGCGTCAAGGTGAACCAGCCCATGGTGCCGCTGGATGACGAGCTGGAGCTGCTGGAGGCGTACCTCGACCTGATGTGCTACCGCTATCCCCAGCTGGAGTGCCGCTGCGACATTGCCCCAGAGCTATATGACGTGCTGGTGCCCAACTTCATCCTCCAGCCTGTCGTGGAAAACAGCCTGCTCCACGGTTTGAAAAACAAGGGCTACCGGGGCCAGGTGACCGTCGCCGCCCAGAAGCGGCCGGACGGCGCCATGGAGATCACCGTCCGGGACACCGGCAGCGGCTTTGCTCCGGGCAAGAAGGCGGAGATTGACCAGATGCTCCTCCACTACGCCCGCCAGCCCTCCAAGCTGGATGGCAACAGCATCGGCGTGCTGAACGTCCAGAAGCGCATCAAGCTGCTGTGCGGCCGGGCCTACGGCCTCTCCTACACCGAAAACGACACCGGTGGCGTGACCGCCCATCTGCTGCTGCCCATTCAGGAGGTGACACCATGAAAAAGCTCCGCGTCCTGCTGGTGGATGACGAGATCATGATCCGTGAGGGGTTCAAGCGTCTCTTCGACTGGGCCGCCCACGACTGTGAGGTGGTGGGCGAGGCTGCCGACGGCATGGAGGCCCTGGCCCAGATCGACGCCCTGCAGCCGGATATCGCCATCATGGACATCAACATCCCCATACTGAACGGCCTGAAGGTCATCCAGCGCAGCCGCGTCAACCACCCGGACACCGCCTTCATCATCGTCTCCGGCTATGACGACTTCTCCTACTGCCGCGAGGCGCTGCGCCTCCAGATCACCGACTACATCCTCAAGCCCGTGGATTACGAGGAATTCGGCGACTGCATCGACAACCTGAAGATCACCCTGTTCCAGCGCCGCGCCGCCGCGGCCCCGGAGCAGCAGGACGAGCGCCCCATCACCGGCCTGACCCGGTATCTCCAGGCCCACCTGGCGGAGGACATCAGCCTGAACCTGCTGGCGGAGGAATTCCACCTCAGCGCCCCCTACATCAGCCAGCTCTTCAAAAACGAGATCGGCGTCAACTTCCTCACCTATCTCACCAACATCCGCATGGAGCAGGCCCGCAAGCTGCTGGTGTCCACCTCGCTGCCCATCGCCGAGGTGTCGGAGCAGTGCGGCTACGGCGACTACCGGGTGTTCACCAAGGCCTTCAAGAAGGCCGAGGGCGTCACCCCCTCCCAATACCGCCGGGACTTCCTGGAAAACGGCACATGACCGCCAAAGAGCGGCGTCGCGTTGCGGCGCCGCTCTTTTTGTGTGCCTTCTAAAGATTTGACACATTCGCCTGCAAAATCCGCCTATCGGAAAATGCCCCGCCGCAGTACAATAACAGCACAACAGGAGGAGAGAACGCTATGACATCATCCACACTGCTTTACAGTGCCGCGGCACTGATGGCCCTGTCCGGCATCCCGATGGCCGTAAGCGCCAGCCCTGCGCTGGGCGCTGTGCTGCTGGCGGCCGGTGCCTGCATGGCCGCTGCGCCGAAAAGCAGCTTCAGAAAGGAGAAGCCCATGACTAACAGCCTGACCGCCATCCAGAAATGTGCCCGTGTTTTCCGCGTCCTTGTCCGGATAGGCCTGATCCTCTCCATCGTCGGCGCGGTCTTCGGCCTGGCCGCCCTGATGCTGTGGATCCACTGGAACAACGCGCCTGCCACCGGCATCCCCCAGTTGGACCAGGTGATGCAGCTCATCGACCGGGGCAGCTATTACCACACCCTCTCCACCCTCATCGCCGACGTGGTGGGCTGCGCCTTTGGCGGCGCGCTGCTGTGGCTGTTCCACCGCTACCTGGCCCACGAGCTGGCCGACGGCACCCCCTTCACCTTCAGTGGCGCCTCTGAGCTGCGCCGCCTGGGCGTCGTGACCATCGTGCTGCCCCTGGTGAGCCTGTGCCTCCAGGCCATCCCCTACACCGTCTATGACCTGTCCTATCCCAACCGCATGGAGAACGGCACCAGCGTCCTGCTGGGCGTGGCGCTGATCCTGGCGTCCCTGGTGTTCCGCTACGGCGCGGAGCTGACCCGGTCCAAGGAGATGATCTGACGGTGAAGGACTTCGTGTTGGCCGCCCTGCCCTGGGTGCTGGCCGGTCTGGCGGTGGCCATTCTCTGCGCCAAAGGCAGCCGCCGCAAATCGTCGGCCACCGAGCAGCGCATCGCCCTGGGCATGAGCCTGGGCCTGCTGCTGGGTTTGGCGCTGAACGGCTGCGGCCTGTGGGAGAGCCATGCCATCGGCCTGGCGCTGGGTCCCCTGTGGGGTATGGCCCTGGCCATGCTGCTGCCGGAAAAACCCCGCGATGACGAACCCGATCACAAATCGTAATATTCTGACGTGATAATACCATTTGTTGTCGAATTTTACGCATGACAGCAGGAGAGGAAGCCGATGGCCATCGACTTCCTCTCTTTTCTGCCCGCTCCCCATTCCACAGCGGCCTGTTGTTTTCCGAAAACACGCTCGTAAGCCGTGCCGGGCAGCCGGTATTATGCTAAAATTTCCGAATAAAGAATCCCCACACGCAGTTGCTGAGCTCCGCTGCGGCAAACTGCCGCGTCTCACCGTTTATCACCGTCTGATAAACCGGCACACGCAGCGCTTTTCCGTCCGGGCTTTTGACCCCGACGCTTTCGCCGGTATCCTTCCAGGGATAGTCAAAAATGTTTACGCCAAACAGCTGCACATTGCCATCTGTCCCGGTGGCCTCATGCTGCCACGTCATCGCCTTGTACATCTTCATATCAGGCGTCCTCTCCCCCGCCGCGCTCCTGCCGGGGCGTCAGGGCCACCAGCTTGTTGAAGTAGTGATAGAAGGGGATCAGCGTTTTGAATCCGTCGATGATGTCCTGCGCCAGGTCGGGGGAGAAGATCCGTTCGTCCAGCGGGCCCTCCCACCGGAGACTGAGGGATTTCTTCTGATACCAGGGCCGCAGGAGGTCGGAGGTCTGCCCCTTGCTGCGGGCGTACTCCGGGCCGTCCAGGGTGAACACCGACTGCTTGTTGAACTGCCGCACCAGCTTGGAAAGCTCCTCGGGATGCTGGTCGATCTGCTTGCGGTACGTCTCCATCAGCGCGGCGGCAGGCGACCAGAAGCCCAGGCCGAAGCTGTAATAGTCCGGCCCCAGCTCAAACCAGAAGGTGGGACGGCCCGTCCAGTCCTTGTCCCCGGTGCGGATGCACCACCACAGGTGATCCTTATAGGGACCCCGGCCAAACAGCCGTCGGGCGTCCCGGTAAATGCGGGAGACCTTCAGCATCAGCGGCTCGTCCGGCAGCAGCTCATGCACCGCGTCATAGACCTGCTCACCCAGCGCCTTGGTGGGGGTGAGGAAGGTGTTGATATAGTCATCCTTGTGTTCCATGAACCAGCCCCGCTCGTTATTGAAGCGGATGCCCCACATGAAGTCCACGGTCTGCTGTGTATAGCCCTGAAATGCCATGATAAACGCTCCTTAATGTACCAAATTACGGCGGTTATTGTACCTTATCCCTGCGGTTTAATGCATCCGGTTGCTGCCGCTATTATACCCATTTCGCGCCGAAAATGCAAGGGGGTTCACCATTCCGCCGGGACAGGCACCGCCGCCTCCGGATGGCCCAGCGCCACAGCACGGGCCATTTCCCCCGCTAGGGGCGGCACGCTGCGGCGCAGATAGGCGGCCAGCCCCTCGGGGCAGCCGGCGCCCCGGATAAAGACCTCCGCCGCCTGACGAAGCAGTTTTTCCGTCTCCTGCCGGGACTTTCCCGCCAGCAGGGCGTTCAGCCGGGGCAGGTCGCACCGCAGCGCCGCCACGCTCTGCCGGGTCAGCACGCATCCCAGCGCCGCCGCCAGCACCGGGCCGTAGAGGTTCAGGATCAGCTGGGGATAGCGCTCATCCAGGCCCAACAGCAGGGCGTGGACGGTCTCCGGCGCGAAGCAGCCGAGAAAGCGGTTTTCGTGGGACAGGCAGCGGAGATAGTCCTCCATGAACTCCACGCCGTCCTTCTCCGGCAGGCCGAAGAAGGTGGGATAGTCGGCGGTAATGTGGATCTCCTGGGCGGCGAAGGCGGGGCGGTACAGCTTGAAGAAGCCGTCGATGCCGTCGGACAGCGTGGCGCGGTAGAATTCGTTGGCCGTGGGGAACAGGGCCTTTTTCAACTGCCGGTGGCTGGCCCGAAGGGCCTGCAGGCGGCGGGCGATGCGGTGCTGCCCCGCCTCGTACAGGGCCGCCAGCGATTCGTTCCGCAGCCGCTCCACCGCCTCCTCCGGGGAAGAGCCGGCCTTCAGCTCCAGGGAGACGGTGTACAGCACCGATTCCAGCAGGTGCTGGGCCCGCTCGGCGGGAAGGGAGGTGCTCTGGCCCCGGCTCCAGGCGTCGGCGCGCTCTGCCAGCAGGGCCAGGCTCTCCCCCTGCAGGCGGCTCAGATCCCGGTCGGACAGCAGGCCGCAGCGCTGCGCCTCCGCCAGCAGCGTGGCGAAATAGTCCCGCTGGCGCAGGGCCAGCGGGTCAATGAAAGTCTGCCGCGTCAGATCAGTCATGGGACACCTCCCGGCTCAGGGGACGGGCCGCCCTGGCGCGCAGCCTGCGGGCCATCTCCGGCAGGGCGGTGCCTGTCAGCAGTTCCAATGAGCCGTGGCAGGAGCTGTCGAAGGCCTGCTTCATGTACCGCAGCAGGGCCTCGTCACCCACCCTGTCCTCCGTCTCGGTTTTGAAGTGGTAAAAGGCGTCCACCAGCTCGTGGAGGGTGGCCTCGTAGTTCTCCGCCGTCAGATAGGGGGAATCCCGGAAGGTCAGGATCATCCGCCGCAGGATGGTGCCGCCCAGCTCCACACGGCCCGTTTTCCGCAGTGCGGCAGAGCGGGTATCCAGCAGGGCCTGGGCCTGTTGGGGCGTCAAGCGCAGGCCGTAGGCGGCGGTATCGTCGTTGCAGGAAAGCAGCTCCTGTGCCTGCTGGGCGGCGGTCAGTCTGCCGCCGGAGAACACCGCCATACGCAGATCAAATGTCATCATTCTCTCCCCTTCCCGGAAAAAGCGCGCAGAGCGGATCGCCCTGCGCCTATTAAAAATCGTCCGATATATATTATACCATATTTTTGCCATATTTGCAAGCGCATGTGACCCAGCCGGTATATATTTCCTTATGGCGGCGTACAATACGGGTAAAAGCGTACAAGGATGGGAGGGGCTGTGATGGCCGACAGGAGATGGCGCAAGTGGGAGCTGGCAGGGCTGTTTCTCACGCTGATCTTTGGCAATCTGCTGCATTTCGTTTACGATTGGAGCGGGCAGAGCATCGCGGCGGCGGTGTTCGCCGCCGTCAACGAATCCACATGGGAGCACATGAAGCTGCTGGTAACACCGTGGGTGATCTGGTCGTTGGTGGAGGCGGTGGCCCTGCGGGGCAGCCGCCGCCCGGTACTGATGGCCCGGGCGCTGGGCCTGCTGGTGGGCGTGGTGCTCATTCCGGCGGTGTACTACACCTACACCGGGGCGCTGGGCGTCAGCAGCATGATCGCGGATGTGGTGCTGTTCCAGGCCGCGGTGCTGCTGGGGGCGTGGCTCTCCTGGCGGATCATGGCGGCAGGGAAGCTGACAGGGCCGCTGTGGAGCATCCTGGGCGCGCTGGTGCTGCTGGGTGTGTGGGGCCTTTTCCTGTGGTGGACATTCGATCCGCCGGTGCTGCCCATCTTTATTGATCCCACCAACGGCACCGTGGGGCTGCCCGCAGCGGGCCAATAGCAAAAGGAGACGGGGTGTCCCGTCTCTTTTTCTTGACCGGCGGCGGCAGTTGGGCTATAATGTAAATTGTAAAAGTATTTATGCTGATCTGTCCGTTGAACGGAGGCGATAGGATTGAAGAAAATCATTCATAAATCCACCATACCGCTGTATGCGGCGGCGGCCACATGGCTGCTGTACGCGCTGCTGTTCCCGCTGTATAAGCTGCCCCACTATCTGCTGGCGGCAGGCGCGGCGGCGGTGGTGGGCGTTGTGGCCCGGCTGCTGTGTCCCAACACGGTGGAGGAGGTGCCGGAGGAGCCCAAGACCACCGGCAACCCGGAGCTGGACAAGATGATCGAGGACGGCAGGAAGGCCATTGCCGAGATGAAGCGGCTGGATGACAATATCGCCGACCCCACCATCTCCGCCCAGATCGTCCGGCTGCAGGAGCTCTCCGGCAAGATCTTTGTCCAGGTGGAGCAGAACCCGGAGAAGCTGCCCCAGATCCGCAAGTTCATGAACTACTATCTGCCCACCACGCTGAAGATCCTCAACGCCTATGACCGCATGGGCGAACAGGGTGTGGCAGGGGAGAATATCTCCTCTACCATGCACAAGGTGGAGGGCATGATGGCCACCATCATCACCGCCTTTGAAAAGCAGTTGGACAACCTGTTCGGCGCGGAGGCCATGGATATCTCCACCGATATGGTGGTGCTGGAGAACATGATGGCCCGTGAGGGGCTCAGTGACGATCCCCTGCACAGGACGGCCCAGCAGACCGAACCGGCCCAGGCCGAGCCGGATGACGGCGGGATCACCCTGGAATTGTGATGTGATTTGATACGGATTGTAATTTTATGTCGAATATATACAGAAAGGAATCGAAAACATGACTGACAACAACATGCCCGAACTGACGCTGGCTCCCGATACCGCCGCAGCGGCGGAGATCCCCACCCTGACCCTGACGCCGGAAGCGCCTGCCACCCCCGCCGCCCCCGAGGTGAAGAAGGAAGTGGAGCCGGTGGTGCTGGACGACAGCATGCTGACGGAGCAGGAGCGCGCCGCCGTCAACGAATTCTCCAAGAAGATCGACGTGCGGGACACCAACCAGGTGCTGCAGTACGGCGCGGCGGCCCAGAAGAGCGTGGCCAGCTTCTCCGAGAGCGCACTGGCCAACGTCCGCAACAAGGACATGGGCGAGATCGGCGAGGATCTGAGCCGTCTGGTGGTGGAGCTGAAGGGCTTCGGCGCCCAGGAGGAGAAGAAGGGACTGGCGGGTCTGTTCAAAAAGACCGGCAACCGCATCGAGACCATGAAGGCCCAGTACAGCAAGGTGGAGGCCAACGTGGACAAGATCGCCCAGAATCTGGAGAACCATCAGATCACGCTGCTGAAGGACGTGGCGATGTTTGACCAGATGTATGAGCTGAACCTGAAGTATTATAAGGAACTGACCATGTACATCCTGGCCGGCAAGAAGCGTCTGGCGGACGTGCGTGCCGGCGAGCTGGAGGAGCTGCGGAAGAAGGCGGAGCAGTCCGGCCTGGCCGAGGATGCCCAGGCGTACAACGATCTGGTCAGCATGTGCGACCGGTTCGAGAAGAAGCTCCACGATTTGGAGCTGACCCGCATGGTGTCCATCCAGATGGGTCCCCAGACCCGCCTGCTGCAGAACAACGACACCCTGATGATCGAGAAGATCCAGTCCTCACTGGTGAACACCATCCCCCTGTGGAAGAGCCAGATGGTGCTGGCTCTGGGCATGGAGCACAGCCGTCAGGCCACCGCTGCCCAGAACGCCGTCACCGAGATGACCAACGAGCTGCTGAAGAAGAACGCCGATACCCTGAAGATGGGCACCATCGCCACCGCCAAGGAGGCGGAGCGCAGCGTGGTGGATATCGAGACGCTGCAGCACACCAATGAGCAGCTGATCTCCACCCTGGACGAGGTGGCCCGCATCCAGAAGGAGGGCGCCGCCAAGCGCAAGGAGGCGGAAGCCGAGCTGGGCCGCATTGAGGGTGAGCTGAAGCAGAAGCTGATGGAGCTGAGAGGGTAACAGAAGGAAATCGGCCATCAGCCCAGCTCGGCTGGCGGCAAAGCCGCCCTGCGCATCAGCGCGTCCAAGCGTTTTGCGAAGCAAAACCTTGCCGCAGGGCGGATTCATTCCGCCCGAGGATGTTCAATAAAAACGGGGCCCCCGTTTTGCGCTTGCGCAAAATGGGGATGCTGGGCCGCATTGAGGGTGAGCTGAAGCAGAAGCTGATGGAGCTGAGAGGGTAAATTCACTCGGCAAACCGCAATGCATCGCATGACGGGCGGGGTAGAACCCCGCCCCTACGACCAATGACTGACAACCGGTTGTAGGAAGCGGCGTCCTTGACGCCTCCCTATGAACTATCTCCTTCCGAAAGGAGGAATATCCCATGAAAATTTTCAAAAACCGTGCCGTGGCATGGGTGGTGCTGGCGCTGGCGGTAATCGGCAGCGTGTGCATCGGCCTTGCCCGGAAGGACAGCTTTCTGGCCAAGGAGCCCACGGCGCTGCTGGTTGTCCAGTACCGCCAGTGGATCTGCGACGACGCCGGGCTGCTCAGCGATGAGACGGAGCAGTTGATCGGACAGTACAACACCGGCTGGGATCAGAAATACTACGCCGTGGTGGCGGTGGCCACCGTGGATCAGGTGACCGGCTGGAAGGATCAGGAGTACGCCGCCGCGCTGGGCAAGGAATGGGGCCTGGGCGCCAACGACATGATCCTGCTGCTGGTAAAGGACGGCGACTGGCAGGTCTACTGCGGCGACAGCGTGGGCCAGTATATGACCGACACCCAGCAGCAGAAGCTGCGCAGCGCCATCGAGAGCACCTATTACAGCGGCGACTTTGACGGCGCGGTGACGGCCTTCTTCCGGCAGGCGGACGTGTTCTACGGCCAGTTCGGCCAGCAGTACGGCGGCGGATACGGCAGCAGCGATACCATCGGCTGGACGGCCAATACGCCCAGCACCGCCAGGACCGGCGGTGTGTCGCTGGGCGGCGTGGTGCTGCTGATCCTGGCCATCTTCGTGGTGTGGATGCTGCTGGATCGGGTGCGGTATAACCGTTACCGGCGGCGGTATATTCTGGGCGCACCGGTGAACGTGGTGCGGCCGGTGTACTATCCCATCTTCTGGGGCCGCGCCCTGCGTCCCCGTCCGCCCCGACAGCCCCGTCCTCCCTATGGCGGTGGCCCGCGGCCTCCCATGGGCGGCGGCTATCAACCTCCCCACGGCGGCGGATACCGTCCACCCCAGAACAGCTATCGGCCCCCGCGCAGCACGCCCCGTCCGGGCAGCGGCTTTGGCAGCCGTCCCGGCGGCGGTTTCGGCGGTGGTGGCTTCAGCGGCGGAAGCCGTGGCGGATTTGGCGGCGGTGGCTTCGGAGGAGGTTCCCGCGGTGGCCGCGGAGGCGGCTTCGGTGGCGGCGGCTTCGGCGGCGGACGCCGGTAATGAAATCGGATAAAAGGCTCAACGGCGCTGCCGTTGAGCCTTTTGTGTCAATTTTCAAGATGTTTGGAAGCGGGGAACACATTATCGTTGACAGTTCCCAGCGTGCTTGCTATAATACGCCCGCTTTCAGAAAAAAGTTTGCTTTTTTCACCGCAGCCTCTTGCTTGTGACGCTGCGTGATATGATAGGATACAGGAGACATATAAGAGGTAATTGGGAGGAAATCGAAATGCTTACGATCCAACATCTGACGAAACGATACGGCGAGAAGAAGGCCGTGGACGATCTGAGCCTGCACATCGCACCGGGCGAGATCTATGGCTTTATCGGCCACAACGGCGCGGGCAAGACCACCACGCTGAAATCCGTGGTGGGCATCCTGCAGTTTGACGAGGGCGAGATCACCATCGACGGTCACTCCGTCAAGGCCGATCCCCTGACTTGCAAGCGGGAGCTGGCCTACATCCCCGACAACCCGGATCTGTACGACTTTATGACCGGCATCAAGTATCTGAACTTCGTGGCCGACATCTTCGGCGTGGGCGCGGCGGAGCGGCAGGCGCGCATCCGCAGGTATGCCGATGCCTTCGAGCTGACGGACGATCTGGCCCAGCCCATCGCCGCCTATTCCCACGGCATGAAGCAGAAGCTGGCCATCATCGCCGCGTGGCTCCATCAGCCCAGGCTCATCATCATGGATGAGCCCTTTGTGGGCCTGGATCCCAAGGCGTCCCACCTGCTGAAGGGCATGATGCGTGAGGTCTGTGACAACGGCGGCGCCATCTTCTTCTCCACCCATGTGCTGGAGGTGGCGGAAAAGCTCTGCGACAAGGTGGCCATCATCAAGGGCGGCAAGCTGATCCGCTCCGGCACCATGGAGGAGGTCAAGGGCGACGACAGTCTGGAAGAGGTCTTCCTGGAACTGGAGGGAGAGGAATGCTGAAGCTTCTGGTAAAAAAACAGCTTTTTGAAATTTTCCGCAGCTATTTCTACGACGCCAAGAAGAACAAGGCCCGCACCAAGGGGGCGACCATCGGCTACATCGTGATGTTCGTGCTGCTGATGGTATGCCTGCTGGGTACCATGTTCGGTGTGCTGTCCAACACCATGTGCGGCCCTCTGGCGGAGATGGGCATGGACTGGCTGTACTTCGTCATCATGGGCATGATGGCGGTGTTCCTGGGCGCCTTCGGCAGCGTGTTCAACACCTATTCCGGATTGTATCTGGCCAAGGACAACGACCTGCTGCTGTCTATGCCCATTCCCGTGCGGGTCATCATGACCTCACGGCTGCTGAGCGTCTATCTCATGGGCCTGATGTACTCCGGCATCGTGATCCTGCCGGCCATCCTCGTATACTGGTTTACCGTCCCCGTCACGGCGGGGCGCATCCTGGGCGGCGTGGTGCTGCTGGTGGACATCTCCCTGTTCGTGCTGACGCTGTCCTGCGCACTGGGCTGGGTGGTGGCCAAGATCAGCCTGAAGCTGAAGCGTAAGAGCTTTATCACCGTGATCGTTTCGCTGGTGTTCTTCGGGCTGTACTACTTTGTCTGCTTCCGCTCTCAGGCCATGATCACCGATCTGCTGCTGAACGCGGAGGATGTGGGCAATAGGATCAAGGGGATCTACCCCCTGTACCTCTTCGGCCGGGTGGGCTGCGGCGACGGCGTGGCCATGCTGATCGTCTCCGCCGTGGTGATCGCCCTGCTGGCGCTGGTGTGGTATCTCATCGCCCGCAGCTTTCTGCACATCGCCACCGCCTCGGGCAATACCGCCAAGACGGTCTATCACGAGAAGGCTGTCAAGCCCGTCAGCGCCGACGCCGCCCTGCTGCGCAAGGAGCTGGGCCGGTTCACCGCCAGCCCTCTCTACATGCTGAACTGCGGCCTGGGCACGGTGTTCCTGGTGGTTCTGGCGGTGCTGGCCCTTATCAAGGGCCGTGAGGTGTTTTTGATGATGAACGCTCTGTTCGCCGGAGGCGAGGGCTTCGTTACGGTGCTGGCGGCGCTGTGCCTGTGCCTGCTGGCAGGCAGCAACGATATCAGCACCCCGTCCGTGTCGCTGGAGGGCAAGAGCCTGTGGATCGCACAGTCACTGCCCATCGACCCGTGGCAGGCGCTGCGGGCCAAGCTGCGGATGCACCTGCTGATAACGGAGCTGCCGCTGGTGGTGTGCGCCGTGTGCGTGGCGGCGGTGTCCGGCGCGGCGCTGCCGGAGATCGTCATGATGCTGGTGACGCCCATGGTATATGTGGTGTTGAGCGCGGCCTTCGGCCTGTTCATGGGCCTGAAGCGGCCCAATCTCAACTGGACCAGCGAGGTGGCCCCTATCAAGCAGGGGCTGGCCGTGTTCCTGTCCATGTTCGTCGGCTGGCTGGTGGCCGTGGCGTTGGGCTTCCTGTATTACGCACTGATGGCCCGCGTAGGCGCGGTGGCGTTCCTGCTGACGGTGACGGCGCTGTTTGCCGTGCTGGCGCTGGTGCTGGTGCGGTGGCTGAAAACCTCCGGTGCGAAAATCTATCAGCATCTGTAAAAATTTCCTTTTTCAGGGGTTGACTCTGCCACTGTGTCAGGGGGTATCCTCTATCTGAGCTCAAGAAAAGAACGCATGGAGGTACCGCTATGCTGAAGATCGGAGAATTTTCCAAGCTGTCCCGCGTCAGCGTCCGGATGCTGCGCCATTATGACGACATCGGGTTGCTGCACCCGGCGGAGATCGACCGGTTTACCGACTACCGCTATTACAGCGAGGCCCAGTTGCCCACCGTGTGCCGCATCACGGCGCTGAAGGACATGGGGTTCCGTCTGGCGGACATCTGCCGGATGCTGGACTTCTATGACGACCGCCAGCGACTGGACGAATGTCTTGCCGCCCAACAGGCGGTGCTGGAGGCCCAGGCGGAGGACGTGGCCCGGAAGCTGCGGCTGCTGGACAGCGCACGGAAACGATTGAGAAAGGAAGATACCATGGCTTATAATGTTACTGTCAAGACCCTGCCCCAGCGCTATGCCGCCTGTGTGCGGATGACCATTCCCTGCTATGAGGCGGAGGGCACGGTGTGGAGCATTCTCTGCGCCGAGACCGCCCACATGCACCTGATCCCCGACGATCCCTGCTATTGCAGTGTCACGTTCCTGGACGCCGAGTACAAGGAGCGGGACGTGGAGGTGGAGGCTCAGAAAACCGTCAAGGGCCAGTACCCCGACACGGAGCATGTGAAGTTCCGCACGCTGCCCGCCGTCACCTACGCCAGCTGCACCTACAAGGGCAGCTACGCCCACATCGGCGAAGTGAACGCCGCCGTGGCCGCCTGGATCGAAGCCAACGGCTATCACTACGCCGGGCCCATGTTCAACATCTACCATGTCTCGCCCCACGAGACCCAGAACCCCGATGAGTTCATCACCGAGGTGTGCTACCCCGTCACGAAGTGACCCTTTGCATAAAAGCGCAGGGACTGCCGTATGGCAGTCCCTGCGCTTTTTCAAGTTCTTGTGATGTTTTCGGTGAGCCGCTCCAGGATCAGCTCTCCCACCACTACGGCGTCCTCCACCGTCAGATAGTGGGCGGCGCTCTCATCCAGAAACATCCGGCCCGACGCAGGGAATTCCTCGTCGGCGAACCAGATCCGCAGCCACAGGGGATACCGGGGCAGGAACGGGATGCGGGCGCACAGGTCGGCGTTGGAGGGCTCCAGCGCCGCGCCCAGGGCCAGCAGGCGGCGGCGCAGCTCCTCCGGCGGCAGAAGCCCCAGATGCAGGCGGATGTCCGTCTCCGCCCGGCGGTCAAATCCGCCGCCCCGCACCATGCCCTCGGGATACTGGCCGAAGGCCATCATCTTCCCCGACAGGGGCGTGCCGTCCGCCAGATCCAGATAGTGCAGCAGCGTCAGGGTGTGCCACATGCCCAGCGCCGGCTGTACGGTGAGCTCCGACACTGTGACGGTGACGATCCGGCCCAGGGTGGACACGGTGAAGCGACCGTCCTGCCAGGTGACGCCCGCCCGGCGGGCGATATCCGCCGGATCGTGGCGCGCAAGGCGCTGCCGCGCTGTCGCCAGCATGCTTTCGTATTGGGGATTGGCCATGGGACACTCCTTTCATCCGCAGTAATACGCCAGCAGCAGATCCACCACGGTGCCGTAATTCTGCACGCCGTCGGTAAGGCCGTTGGACTTGAGAAAGCCGTCGTACACCTTGGTGGCGGCGGTGTTCACCAGACCGTCGAACTGGGCCCAATAGGCGCTGTTCTGCCGCAGGTCGGCCCGCACCGCGTCCGGCAGGCTGTCCCGGATGGTCTGCCACGCCGCCTGATCCACCCGGTACAGGGCGTTGGACAGGTGGACGTAGCCCATGAGATACCCGGCGTAGCGATAGGCGGCGCTGTCGGCGGAGGTGGCGGCCATGATGGCCACGAAGTTGCACTCCTGCTCAGTAGCGATGCCCTGCTGGTGGGCCATCTCGTGGCAGATGTTGGCGGGGAGATAGGCGGCGGGGCTCTCGTCATTCAAATTGGCCTCGCCGGTGAAGGGGAAGTAGAAGCCGCTGAAATCCAGATAGCTCATGCCCCGTGAGGACACGAAGGCCTTTGGCATCACGGCGGGCTTTTTCAGGCAGTCAAACACCTGCACCACGCCGTCGTAGGCGGACATGGCTTCGGCGAAGATCTCACTGCGGGGCACGGCGAAGCAGCTGTTTTCATCCCGCTGCACCTGATCGCCTGCGGCGGATACCTCCCGGGCGAAGCGCTCCGTCAGAGCCGTCAGCTCTGCCACGGTGCCGCCGCGGGCCGTCAGGCCGGACTTGTCCTGAAAGCTGTCGGCCCCGTAGAACACGCCCCACAGCAGGCAGAAGCCTGCGTAGATGCTCAGCCCCGCGCACAGCACCGTCAGAGCCATGCGCACAGCCCGCCGTCCCTTTTGAGGGCGCGACACCAGACACCGCACCTGCCACGCCAGATAGAACATGGCGGCAAAGATGCCGGATAAAATGAGCACCTCTGCCACAGAGACAGAGGTGACGCTGCACAGCCGGCCCAGGGCCTGTTCAAGGGGCAGGATCACGCGGCTGCACAGCCAGTTCATGGCGCCCCGGCAGGTGCGCAGGGGAAAATAGACGGCGAAAAACGCCGCCAGTCCCGCCAGCCACCGCAGTTGGGCGCGATACCGCCGCAAGAACGCTTTCATCCCAGCTGCTTGCCGGTGAAGTACATCACCGTGTGGCCGGTGGTGATGAGCTTTCCGGCCTCGTCGCGGATCTCGGAATCGCAGAATACCAGCTTGCTGCCCGCCTTCCGCACCCGCCCGGTGGCGATCAGCTTGCCGGAGGAGGGGCCTGCGTTGACGCAGTCGATGGTGCCGCTGACGGTGACGCATGCCTCCATCCGCGTGGTCAGGATGGCCATGCCGCAGGCCACGTCCGACAGGGTGAACAGAATGCCGCCGTGGGGGATGCCCCAACGGTTCAGGGTCTCGGGGTGGATCTCCACCTCTACCTGGGCCCAGCCGTCGTCCACGGCTACGATCTTTACATGGTTGTGGACATCAAAGGGTTCGCTGTCCAGGGCCAGGTTCAATAATCGCTGTCTTCTTTCGTCTGTCATATGATATCACTCCGCTGCTTTTAATAATTCCTTGGTATAGTCCGCCTGGGGATGGTCGTACACCTCGTCCACGGTGCCCTGCTCCACGATGCGGCCGTCCTTCATCACCAGGCACCGGTCGCAGATCTCGTATACCACGTTGAGATCGTGGGAGATGAACAGGTAGGAGATGCCGAACTCACGCCGCAATCGGGCGATGAGCTGCAGGATCTGGGCCTGGATGGTCACGTCCAGGGCCGACACCGCCTCGTCCGCCACGATGAGGCCCGGCTTCTGGATCAGCGCCGCGCCGATGCACACCCGCTGCTTCTGTCCGCCGGACAGCTCGTGGGGATAGCGGTCGTAGTAGCTCTCGTCCAGGCCCACCAGGGCCATGGTGTCCCGCACCCGGCTCTCGATGCCCGCCTTGTCGTACTTGCCGTAGATGCGCAGGGGCTCGGCCAGGGTCTGGGCCACGGTGAAGGCTGGGTTCAGGCTGCCCGCCGGATCCTGAAAGACCATCTGGGGCCGCTTGGTATGATGGGTCACCGTGCCGGTCATGTCGCTCTCCATGCCCAGCACCGCACGGGCCAGGGTAGATTTGCCGCTGCCACTCTCGCCCACCAGACCGAGGATCTCGCCCCGGTACAGGGTAAAGCTGACATCATGGAGCACCTGATGGCGCTGCTTGCGCAGCCCCGTGCCGCTGCGGTACCACACATTCAGGTCATTTACTTCCAAAACCGTTTCTAGCATAGCTTTTTCCTCGTGGGAATGGCGGCGATGAGCCGCTTGGTATAGTCCGCCTGGGGATCGTAGAACACCTGCGCCGTTTCGCCGGTCTCCACGATGTGGCCCTTCTCCATCACCGCCACATGGCTGCACAGCTTGCGCACCACGTTCAGGTTGTGGGAGATGAACAGGATGGACATGCCCATTTCCCGGTTCAGCCGCCGCAGCAGCTCCAGGATCTGGGCCTGGATGGTCACGTCCAGCGCCGTGGTGGGCTCGTCCGCCAGCAGCAGCTTGGGCCGGGAGATGATGGCCGCGGCGATCATGGCCCGCTGCAGCATACCGCCGGACATCTGGTGGGGATACTTGTCATAGATGGCCTCGGCGTCAGGAAGATCCACGTCCCGCAGGGCCTGCAGGGCCCGCTCCCGCCGCTCCTGGGGCGAGAGCTTCGTATGGACGCGCAGGGCCTCCTCCACCTGTGGGCCGATGCGCATAACGGGGTTCATGGCGCTCATAGGCTCCTGGAACACCACCGAGATGGCGCAGCCCTGCCGTTTGCGCATATCTGCCGGGGACAGGGCCAGCAGATCCTTGCCGTCCAGCAGCACCTGGCCGGATATATCTGCCCGCCGCTGGGGCATCAGGCCGGAGATCACCATGGCGGTGACGGTCTTGCCGCTGCCGCTTTCGCCCACCAGGCCCATGATCTGGCCGTCGGCCACTGTCAGGCTGATGCCGCCCACGGCGTCGTGATCGGAGCCGTGAAAGCGCACATGAAGGTCTTTGATCTCCAGCATGGTCACACGCTCCTTTTCCGCAGGCCCTCGCCCATCATGCTGACACCCAGGATCAGCAGCACGATCACAAGGCCGGTACACAGCACATACCAGGGTGCTTTTATCATATAGCTCTGGGATTCCGACAGCATGTAGCCCAGGGAGATGTCCGGGGGCGCCACGCCGATGCCCAGATAGCTCATGCTGGCCTCCGCCAGCACGGCGTTGTTGAACCCGATGATCAGCGCCGGCAGCAGCACGCCCCAGGTATTGGGCAGGATGTGCCGGAAGATGATCCGCAGATGGGAGGCACCCATCAGCCGGGCAGATTTGACATAGTTCATGGCCCGGTGCCGCGCGAATTCCGCGCGCACCACACGGGCAAAGCTGGGAATGAAGGCCACGCCCAGCGCCAGGATCACGTTATACTTGCCGAAGCCCAGCATGGCGATGAACACCAGGGCCAGCAGAATATTGGGAAAGGCGGTCAGCGCGTCGTTGATGCGCATCAGCACCTCGTCCACCACGCCGCCGAAATAGCCGGTAAAGGCGCCGATCAGCGTGCCCACCGTGCCGCCGATCAGCACGGTGCACAGAGAGATGAAGAAGGTGGTCCCCATGCCCGCCATCACCCGGCTGAAGATATCCCGGCCGAAGCTGTCGGTGCCGAACAGATGGTGAAGGGAGGGGGGCAGAAATTTCTGGCTGCCCACGATGGCCGTGGGGTCATAGGGCGTCCAGACGTAGCCGATCAGCGCCATGGCCGCCATGATGACGGCGATGGTCAGACCGATGCGGAAGGAGCGGTCGTTCTTTTTCAGCAGCATCCCTATCCCTCCTTATTGCAGCCGCAGCCGGGGATCCAGCCGCTGGTTGAGAAGATCGGCCAGGCAGTTCACCAGCACCACCCACAGCGCCAGGATCACCACGATGGCCTGCACCACTGGGAAATCCCGGTTGGCGATGGAGGTCAGCAGCAGCCGCCCGATGCCGGGGATGGCAAAGACCTGCTCGATAATGACGCTGCCCGCCACGATGTCCGCCACCGTCATGGCCAGAAAGGCCACCGTGGGCACCACGGCGTTGCGCAGCACATGGCGGTACAGGGCCGCCCGCGGGGAGTTGCCCCGGCTGTAGGCGGTGCGGACGTAGTCCTTGCCCAGTTCCTCGGTGATGGAGCTTTTCAGCATCTTCACCGTCATGGCGATGCGGGGCAGAGCGATGGCGACGGCGGGATACAGCAGATATCCCACGCTGCTCCAGAAGCTCTGGGCCGGGGCGATGAAGGCGCCGGGATCGAACCAGTGAAGAATCAAGCCGCACACCAGCGTCAGCAGGATGCCCACCACAAAGGGGGGCACCGCCATGACCACCTGGCCCAGCACCGTCAGGGCGCGATCCAGCCACCCCCCCTGACGGGAGGCAGCAAACAGCCCCACCGGCAGGGAGACCAGCACGATCAGCACAAAGGCGATGGCCGTCAGCAGCGCTGTGACCCCCAGCTTGCCGTTCAGAAGCTGGGCCACCGGCATGGAGTAGACGTAGGAGGTGCCGAAATCCCCCTGCAGGGCGTGGAGCACCCACTCGAAGTACCGGGTGAAGAAGGGTCGGTCCAGCCCCAGCTCGGCCCGGAGGGCGGCCACCGCCTCGGCGGTGGCATCGCTGCTCAGCAGCTTGATGGTGGGATCGCCGGGGATGACCTGGAAGGCCAGAAATGCAAAGAAAGAGACGATGACCATGGTCAAAAGCATCATTCCGATCTTCTTCACGACGTTTTTCATGGTCATCATCTCTTTCATGTTGGTTGTGTGGGGACGGGTATCTGCGTTTTCGTAGGGCGGCATGACCACATGCCGCCGCACGTTTTGCGCAGATATTTTCATTTATCGCGGCGGGGTGTGGTCACCCCGCCCTACGGATTTATTCGCTATACCCCACCGTACTCAGATCCTGGGCGTAGATGGGATAGAAGGTGTACCCCGTCAGATCGCTGCGGACGGCCACCAGATCGGCCATATCCTGCAGATACAGGTTGGCGGCGGTCTCGGTCAGCATGGTCTCCATCTGCTGATAGACGGCGGTCTGCTCGGCGTCGTCGGTGCAGGCGCGGGCCTTGGCGTACAGCTCGTCATAGGCGGGGTTATTGTAGTTGACAAAGTTCTTGCCGTTGTCGGAGACAAAGCGCTCCAGCATGGCGCGGGCGGTGGTGTTCTTGGCGTCCAGGCCCGTGATGGTGGCGTCAAACTGACGGCCCACATACACGTCGTTATACCATGTGGTGGCGTCCACCGGCTGCACCGTGGCGCGGATACCGATGGCGGCCAACTGCTGCACCACCACCTCGGCGGTGTCCATATGGGGCTGATAGTTGGAGGACACGGTGATGGTCATGTCAAAGCCGTCGGGATACCCGGCCTCGGCCAGCAGCGCCTTGCCCTTGGCGGGATCGCAGCTGTAATAGTCCACCAGCTCCGGCAGGAAGTACTTGCCCAGCTTGGGATAGATGCTGCTGCCCACGGCGGTGCCGTGGCCGTCGGCCATGATGTCCATGATCTCCTGGCGGTTGATGGCATAGCTCATGGCCTGGCGCACCTTCTCGTTGTCAAAGGGGGCCTTGGCGTTGTTGAGATACACCGCCTGCACCAGGTTCATGGTGCCCTCTTCAATGGTGAAGTCGCTGCCCAACTGGGCGGTCTGGGCGCTGGTCAGGTGGGCGCAGATGTCCACGCTGCCGCCCTTCAGGGCCATCATCAGCGCGGTGGAGTCCTCATAGATCTGATAGGTCACCTTGCTGACCTTGGCGGGGGTGCCCCAATACTCGTCAAAGCGCTCCATGACGATGTTCTCCTGGGGAGAACGGGACACCAGCTTGAAGGGGCCGGTGCCGGGGATAAAGCCGGTCTGACCCTCGCTGCTCTGGGGAATGATGGCCGCCGACAGGAAGTTGATCAGCTCCAGATCGGGCTGCTCCAGCCGGAAGGTCACCGTCCGCTCGTCCACGGCCTTCAGATCCTGGATAGCAGAAAACGCCGACACCAGGGCGGAGTCCCCCGAGTTGTCGGCGCAGCGGTTCATGGAATAGACTACATCCTCCGCCGTCACCGACTCGCCGTTGTGGAACTTCACGCCCTCACGCAGGGTGAAGGTGTAGACAAGTCCGTCCTCCGAAATATCGTAGCGCTCGGCCACCGCGGGGATCAATTCACCATTGGGGCCGGGTTTTACCAGGCCCTCGTAAACGTTGAATAAGACCTCTCTGGTTCCTGCCGCCGCTGCCGCGTGGGGGTCAAGACTGTCTTCCAGGTCCTGAGCGATGGCCACAACGATCTCGTTGTTGGCTTTCCGCTCGTTCTGCAAGCCGTTACTTCCTTCGTCGCCCTGGCTGCTGCCGCCTCCGCATCCGCAGAGTACAGCGCCGACCATTACCAGCGACAGGAAAAGAGATACCAGTTTCTTCATGTTCTTCTCCTTTTCTCCCCGCTTCCTTGGGCGGGGACAGAAATAATGGTTTCCATATTCAGTTGTCAATATGGTTTGAGTCCCGCAAAAATGCAGGCTCAAAGGGCAGTGTATCACACTTTTTCCCGTATGACAAGAAGGAATTTGTGAAACCCGCCTCAGAAACCGCATGACCACAAAAAAAGACGGCCCGCGGGCCGTCTTTTCCTTATTTTCGTTCCGCTTCCGGCTCTTTTTCCGGCGCACGCTCCCTTTGCAGGGCTTCCTTCCGCTCCACATAGGCGCTGGCCTCGGTGGGCATGCCGCGCCGCGCCAGGCGGCGATCCATCAGCCATTTCACCAGCATCCGCAGGCAGGCAAACACCGGCACGCCGAAGAACATGCCCGGCACACCGAAGAAGCCGCCGCCCACCAGGATGGCCACGATGACCCAGAAACTGGAGATGCCGGTACTGTCGCCCAGGATCTTCGGGCCGATGACATTGCCGTCCAACTGCTGCAGCAGGACGATGAAGATGATGAAATACAGACACTTCAGCGGGCTGACCAGCAGGATCAGGAACGCGCTGGGGATGGCGCCCAGAAACGGCCCGAAGAAGGGAATGATATTGGTGACACCCACCACCACGCTGACCAGCGGGGTATAGGGCATTTTCAGAATGGAGCAGCCGATGAAGCACAGGATGCCGATAATCAGTGAATCCAGCAGCTTGCCCCGGACGAAGCCGGAGAACACCTGGTTGGTGTTGTGCAGGCCCGTCAGCATCAGGTCGGCCGTCTCCCGGCGGAAGGCGGCGTAGATCATCTTGCAGCAGCGGGCCAGGCTTTTTTCCTTCATGGCCAGCAGGTACACGGAAATGATGATGCCCACGATGAGATCCATGGCGAAGCCCACCACGCTGCGGATGCCCACCCAGATGCCGCCGGTCAGCGCTGCGGCGATCTCCTGCGCCTTGGGCAGAATGGTATCCGTCAGGTTGGTAACGGCGTTGTTATAATAGTCGCTGAGCACGTCGTTGGCCCAGCTGCCGATCTCGGGATGCTCCTTCAGCCAGGTGTCCGCCCAGCGGTATACCTTGTAATAATAGTAACGGGCATTTTTGATCAGCATGGTGACGCTGTCGATCAGCTGGGGAACCAGTACGCTCATCAGCCAATAGGTCAGCGCCAGCACCACGGCCCAGGTCAGCAGAATGGCGGCGGCCCGCAGCAGGCCCTTGCCGTGCTTCAGCTGCTTGTCCCTTGTTCCCTTGAACTTGCTCTTGCACCACAAAAGGCCCCGCTCAAACCACTTCACCAGCGGCGTCAGCAGATAGGCCATGGCCAGACCGTAAAACACGGGAGCCAGCACCTGGGCCAGCTTGCCCAGCACATGCTGCAGCGTGCCGCCCTGATAAAAGGCGTCATAAAACACCAGAATGGCGCAGACCGTCAAAAAGGCCGTCAAGCCCCATTTCCAATAGACCTTGCCCTTCACGCTGCCGCTCCCCCTTTTCGTGGTTTTCTTTTATCATACTCACTTTTTCGCCGTTTTGCAAGGGCTTTCCACGGGGGAATTGCTTTTTTCCGCTGGTTGTGGCATAATAGGTGGACGATCTATTTCCCGGAGGTCTTTCCATGAAAAAACTGCTGTTTATCGTCAATCCCCGGGCGGGCCGCACCCGCTCTCTGGCCCCTATGTTCGACGTGGTGGCCCGGTTCTCCCAGGCGGGGTATCTCATCAAGCTCTTCACCACCGAAAGCCCCGGCGACGCCAAGCGGGCCGCGTCAGAGCTGGGCGGCGACTTTGACCTGGTGGTCTGCGCCGGCGGCGACGGTACGCTGAACGAGACCCTGTGCGGCCTGATGACACTGGAGCACCGGCCGCCCGTGGGCTATATCCCCCACGGCAGCACCAACGATTTTGCCGCCAGCCTTCACATTCCCGCCCAGCCCATGGCGGCGGCCAACGCCATCGCCGCCTGCACCCAGCCCAAGCGGCTGGATCTGGGACAGCATAATGGGCGCTATTTCGCCTATGTGGCCTCCTTCGGTGCCTTCACCCGGGCCTCCTACTCTGCCACCCAGGCGGCGAAAAACGCCCTGGGCCATCTGGCCTACATCTTCGAAGGCATGAACGATCTGGACTCTCTGCGGCCCTATTGCTGCCGCATCGAGGCGGACGGCGAGGTGTTTGAGGGCGAATATATATTCGGCGCCGTATGCAACTCCACCTCTCTTGGCGGGCTGATGAAGCTGGATCCCACCCATGTGAAAATGGACGACGGCAAGTTTGAATTGCTGCTGCTGCGGATGCCGAAAAACGCCCTGGAGCTCAGCACGCTGATCGGCTCCCTGACCCGGATGGAGTACGACGCGCCGGGCATCATCTTCCGCCATGTGGCGCATGTGACACTGGCCACTGACGACATCATCCCCTGGTCGCTGGACGGCGAATATGCCGCCAGCCAGCCCAAGGTGGAGATCCGGAACCTGCACCACGCGATTGAGCTGATGGTATAAGCTCGCTGGCGCAAAATCTTACGATTTTGCGCCAGCTTTTTATCCCAAAAACAAAGACCGGAGCGGCGGCTCCGGTCTTGTTTTATACATTCAGTTGTGTATCGATGTACGCGGTCTTAGCCGAAGAAGGACATGACCTGACCGTACAGGATCAGCAGCATGCACAGCGGGGTAATGACCTTGACGCAGACCTTGAAGAAGCCGTAAGCGCCAAACTTCTGACCCTGCTGCTCCGCCTCTTCCTTGACCACCTCGGGACCGATCTCCCAGCCGATCATCAGAGACATCAGCAGTGCGCCCAGAGGCATCATGATACCCTCAGACAGCATATCCCAGAAGTCCAGCCAGTCGGCTGCCCATGTCTTGGGATTTTCGATGCCCAGCAGCGCTGCGGGATGGATACCTGCACCACCCAGACAGTCGGCGCAGACCAGAATGCAGCCCAGACCGACAGCGGCAGCGGCGATCAGGGTGTAAGTCTTGCGCTTGTCGCCCTTGCCCTCAATACGAGCCTTGTCGACGAAGTGAGCCACGATGACCTCCAGCAGAGAGATGGAGGAGGAAATCGCCGCGAAGACCACCAGCAGATAGAACAGGATGCCGAAGATGGGACCCACAGCGCTCATCTTGTGGAACACGTTCTGCATGGTGATGAACAGCAGGGACGGGCCGCCCAGAGCGCCCTCGGGATCCAGAGCGAAACGACCGGGGATAACGCACAGACCGGCCATCAGAGCCACCAGGGTATCCATGACGATAATCAGGATGGCGTTCTTTTCCAGATTCTCCTTCTTATCCAGATAGGAGCCGTAGGTAATCATGGCGCCCATGCCCAGAGACAGGGAGAAGAACATCTGACCACCGGCTGTGGAAAGAACTTCAAAGAAGTTTGGTGCTTTGTCAATAACTCCATTGGCAACAGCCCAACCGGGGATGAACATGTACTTCAGGCCGTCCACGGCGTTGGGCAGCGTGCAGGAACGGATGATGCAGATCAGCAGAGCGATGAACAGAGCAGGCATACCAACGGAGCAGACCTTCTCGATACCGCCGCCGATACCGCCCATAACGATGATCATAGTCAGGGCCACGAAAATCAGGCCGTAGATGATGGCCTCAGTGGGGGCGGCCATAAAGTCGGTAAAGATCTCAGCACCGGTGCGGCCAGCAGAACCGAAGCCAGCACCAAACAGATCGCCTACGTTCAGAACGGTGTACTTGATGCAGTAGCCGCCCAGTGCGCAGTAGAAGAACAGGATGAAGAACGCGGACAGGATGCCCAGCCAGCCCATCCAGCTGAACTTCTTGCTGAGCACCTTGTAGGCGCCCACAGCACCGTGACCGGTCTTACGGCCCAGCGCCAGCTCGCCCACCATGACGATGAAGCCGCAGCAGACAGCAAGAACCAGATAGATCAAAAGGAACGTGAAGCCGCCGGACGCACCCATCTTATTGGGGAAGCCCCAGATGTTGCCCAAGCCGACCGCCGAACCAACAGCAGCCATCAGGAAACCAAAATTGGTTCCAAAGCCTTTTCTTTCTTCCATTGTATTCTCTCCTTACTAAAAAATATGTTTTCCCTGTCTATTGACAGGAAACATCCCGCAGCGCCGCCACGCTGTCGGAACGAACCCCGGATGGATGATTTTTCCTCCATTTGAGGTATAAAAAAAGTATACAGGATTCAAAAGCCTTCCGCAATTAGCAATGTTGATAAATTTTTTGCATGGGATTTTATGTTTTTAACATTTTGTGAACGAAATATGCACATGTTGTGGTGGTCATTTCGCTCTTTTATTGTATAATTTGTCAAGCCATTTCAGGCTATTTTTTCACTTCTTTGCAGAAACTGTATATGTTTTTCGTTACAGGAAACGTCAGATCGTTAAAAAATTTACGCTTGACAAGAAAAATGGGTATATATCGCGGCGAAACAAACCGGTCCGGAGAGACGATCCGGACGATCCTCCGTCAAAACGCCGCAACAGGAAACGTCCGCCGTTGGCGGACGTTTCCTTTTTGTCACATTTTTTAGTAAGAAGAGCTGCGGGATGGCGGTCCCGGAAATCAGCTTTTCAGGACAAACCTCTTACAGGCCGAAGAAGCTGGCCACCTGACCGTACAGGATGAAGAGCATGCACAGCGGGGTGATGACCTTGACGCAGATCTTGAAGAAGCCGTAGGAGCCCATCTTGTGGCCGGGAGTGGCTTCGCACTCCTCCTTGACCACCTCGGGGCCGATCTCCCAGCCGATCATCAGAGACATCAGCAGCGCGCCCAGAGGCATCATGATACCTTCAGACAGCATATCCCAGAAGTCCAGCCAGCAGTCATTCCAACCGGAATAGCTTTCCAGACCCAGCAGCTGCCACGGTGCGATACCGGCGTTGCCCAGAGAGTCGGCGCAGACCAGAATGCAGCCCACACCAACGGCAACAGCGGCGATCAGGGTGTAAGTCTTACGCTTGTCGCCCTTACCGGCCTCACGAGCCTTGTCGACGAAGTGGGCCACAACGACCTCCAGCAGGGAGATGGAGGAAGAGATAGCAGCGAACACAACCAGCAGATAGAACAGGATGCCGAAGATAGGACCGACAGCGCCCATCTTGTGGAACACGTTCTGCATGGTGACGAACAGCAGGGACGGGCCGCCCAGAGCGCCCTCGGGATCCAGAGCGAAACGGCCGGGGATAACGCACAGACCGGCCATCAGAGCCACCAGCGTATCCATGACCACGATGAGGATGGCGTTCTTTTCCAGATGCTCCTTCTTATCCAGATAGGAACCGTAGGTGATCATGGCGCCCATGCCCAGAGACAGAGAGAAGAACATCTGACCACCGGCTGTGGAAAGAACTTCAAAGAAGTTTGGTGCTTTGTCAATAACTCCATTGGCAACAGCCCAACCGGGGATGAACATGTACTTCAGGCCGTCCACGGCGTTGGGCAGCGTGCAGGAACGGATGATGCAGATGATGAGGGCCACGAACAGGCAGGGCATACCAACGGAGCAAACCTTTTCGATACCGCCGCCGATGCCGCCCATAACAATGATCATAGTCAGGGCCACGAAAATCAGGCCGTAGATAATGGCCTCAGCAGGGTTGCCCATGAAGTTGCCGAAGATCTCGGCGCCGGTCAGGCCGTTGGAGCCGAAGCCGGCGTTGAACAGATCGCCCACGTTCAGGACGGTGTACTTGATGCAGTATCCGCCCAGCGCGCAGTAGAAGAACAGGATGAAGAACGCGGACAGGATACCCAGCCAGCCCATCCAGCTGAACTTCTTGCTGAGCACCTTGTAAGCGCCCACAGCGCCCTGACCGGTTTTACGGCCCAGAGCCAGCTCGCCCACCATGACGATGAAGCCGCACAGAACGGCCAGCACCAGATACAGGATCAGGAACAGCGCGCCGCCGGATGCACCCATCTTATTGGGGAAGCCCCAGATGTTGCCCAGACCGACCGCCGAACCGACAGCAGCCATCAGGAATCCAAAATTGGATCCAAAGCCTTTTCTTTCTTCCATTGTTTTCTCTCCTTATTTTTATTCGCCCCCCTGTTGGGAAGCGTGCGCCGCGCCCGGAACGGTGTTCCCGATGCAGCCGCCCGAAAAGCGCGGAGCGCTTATCAGGTTACTAAAAAGTATACAGGATTTCCCCCTTTGCCGCAATTAGGAATATTTATAAAAATTTAACGTCATAATCTACTATTTTAACAATTTGTTAACTTTGATTTATGCCGTCTTAACAGCACTTTTAGGAGATACTTTCCGTCAAAAATTGAGTAATAACCATAAATATCGTCACGAATTTCCTTCTGATTCCGCTTTTTCACCTCAGGAAATAGTTTCCGTCCGCGTTAAGTTCTTAACAGCCATATGTTAAGATAGTGTTAACGTCTTTCTGTATCTTCCCGCATTTTTGCTGCCGCACGGCTTGACAAATTTGCGGATCGCGCTATAATTTGAAATTGGTTTTCATTTTCAAATTGGAGGCAAACCACATGTCCGTTACCTATATGACCCGGCAGCAGCGGGCGGTGCTGGAGGGCGTCAAGACCAGTCCCGAGGGCTGCGCCACCGCCGCTGAGCTGACGGAGCAGCTCCACGCCCAGGGACAGACCATCGGCCTGACCACCGTGTACCGGCAGTTGGAGCGCCTGGCCCAGCAGGGCCTCGTCCACAAGGCCGTCACCGATCAGGGTGCCTATTATCAGTACTGCGGCCACGACGAGGGCAGCTGCTTTTTGCTGAAATGCGAAAAATGCGGCGCCATCCGTCACCTGGACTGCGCCCACCTGGGGGAGTTATACCAGCATCTGGAGAAGGAGCACCATTTCCGCATCGACCCTCGCCGGACGCTGTTTTACGGCCTGTGCGACGCGTGCAGCAAGGAGGAGACGCCATGAAGCGGCTTTTCGCGCTGCTGCTGACCGCGGCGCTGGCACTGGGATTGTGCGGCTGCGGGCCTCGGGCAAAGGCCGACGACGGCAGATTGCAGGTGGTATGCACCGTGTTCCCCTATTACGACTTTGCCCGGCAGATCGGCGGCGACGATGTGGACGTGACGCTGCTGGTGGCCGCCGGGAAGGAGACCCACAGCTTTGAGCCCACGCCTCTGGACGTGATCACCCTGTCGGAGGCCGACGTGTTCCTCTATAACGGCGGCGAGAGCGAGGCGTGGGTGGACGACATTCTGTCCGCCGCCGGAGAGAACATCGTCGTGACGCTGCCGCTGATGCCCCAGGTGTCGGCGCTGGCAGAGGAATGGGCCGAGGGCATGGAGGGCGCTCACGACGATCACGACCACGACCATGACGGCCACGGCCACGACAGCGATGAGATCGAATATGACGAGCATGTGTGGACATCCCCAGTGCTGGCCAAGACGCTGTGCCGGGCCATCTGCGACGCCCTGTGCCAAGCCGACCCGGAGCACCGGGACGGCTATCAGGCCCGGCTGGCGGACTATCTGGCGCAGCTGGACGACCTGGACGAAGCCTTCCGGGATGTGGTGGCCGCCGGACAGCGGCGGCTGCTGGTGTTCGGCGACCGGTTCCCCCTGCTGTATTTCTGTAAGGAATACGGCCTGGACTACCGGGCGGCCTTCCACGGCTGCGCCAGTGACACCGAGCCGTCTCTTGCCACGCTGAAATACCTCATCGACAAGGTTGAGGACGAGGATATCCCTGTGGTGTATACCATTGAATTGAGCAGCCAGAAGGTGGCCCAGGCCATAGCCGAGATCACCGGCGCGAGGGTGCTGACCTTCCAGTCCTGCCAGACCGTATCCCGGCGGGACATGGAGGCGGGCGCCACCTATCTCAGCCTCATGGAGCGGAACGTAGAAGCGTTGAAGGAGGGACTGTCCTGATGGAGGAGAAGAAAACATTGATCGACTGCCGGGACGTGGCCCTGGGCTATGAGGGCAAGGCCCTCAGCCGCCACCTGTCCTTTCAGGTGCACAGCGGCGACTATCTGTGCATCGTGGGCGAGAACGGTACCGGCAAATCCACCCTTCTGAAGGTGCTGCTGAGCCTTCTGAAGCCCATGGAGGGCCAGGTGGTCATGGACAGAACACTGAAGGCCGGGGCCATCGGCTATCTGCCCCAGCAGACCCGGGCTCAGCGGGACTTCCCCGCCACGGTGTACGAGGTGGTGCTGTCGGGCTTTTTAAGCGCCCGGAAGGGCCGGTTTTTCTACACCGCCGCCGAGAAGTCCAAGGCGCTGATGAACATGGGCAAGCTGGGTGTGCTGGAGCTGAAGGATCGCTGCTACCGCGAGCTGTCCGGCGGACAGCAGCAGCGGGTGCTGCTGTCCCGTGCCCTGTGCGCCGCCGGTGAGCTGCTGATCCTGGACGAGCCGGTGACGGGCCTTGACCCGGAGGCCGCCCACGATATGTACCGCACCCTCTCCTATCTGAACCGTACCGAGGGCATCGCCATCGTCATGGTGACCCACGACCTGCAGAACGCCCTGAAATACGCCACCCACATTCTCCACGCGGGGCATAAGGGCTGGTTCTTCGGCACGGCGGCAGAGTTCGCCGCCTCGCCCTACGGCAAAAAGCTGGGAGGTGACGGGGAATGAGTCTGCTGCTGGAAATGTTTACCTATCCGTTCATCCTGCGGGCCTTCGTGGTGGGCATCCTGGTGTCGCTGTGCGCGGCGCTGCTGGGCGTGCCGCTGGTGCTGAAGCGGTATTCCATGATCGGCGACGGACTGAGCCATGTGTCCTTCGGCGCGCTGGCGGTGGCGGTGGCCTGCGGCTGGGCGCCCCTGCCGGTGTCCATCCCGGTGGTGATCATCGCGGCGCTGTGCCTGCTGCGGATGACCGAGCGCAGCCGCATGGGCGCCGACGCGGCCATTGCGGTGACCTCCGCCTCCTCGCTGGCGGTGGGCGTCATCGTCACGTCGCTGACCACCGGCATGACCACCGATGTGGACAGCTATATGTTCGGCTCCATCCTGGCCATGGATCGCGCCGATGTAGCGCTGAGCGTGGGGCTGAGCATCGCGGTGCTGGCGCTGTTTGTGCTGTTCTATCACCGGCTGTTCGCCATCACCTTTGACGAGAGCTTCTCCCGTGCCACCGGCGTGAAGGTGGGGCTTTACAACACGCTTCTCAGCGTGCTGACGGCCCTGACCATCGTGCTGGGCATGCGGATGATGGGCGCTATGCTGATCTCCAGCCTGGTGATCTTCCCGGCTCTCAGCGCCATGCGGGTGCTGAAGAGCTTCCGGGGCGTGGTGATCTGCTCCGGATGCATCAGCGTGACCTCCTTCTGCGTGGGCCTGACGGCCTCGTACCTGCTGGGTACGCCGGTGGGCGCGTCGGTGGTGCTGGTGGATCTGGCGGTGTTTCTGGTCTGCTGCCTTATCGCAAGGCTGAAAAAGGGATAAAAGAGAACAGGAGACGCGGCCCGCGGGCCGCGTCTCCTGTTCTCTTTTTTATTGGTGTCATTCCACTTCCGCGTCGGCCATCTGCACGGCGGTACCGCCGTCCAGGCCGAAGTCGTCGGCCACGGTGGAGGTATCCCGCTTCAGCATGGTCTCCATGACCCGGATGTCGCTGTCGATATCCATGGCGGCGTCACGGTACAGGTCGTCCAACTGGTGCTCGAACCCGGCGATGATGTTGTCCATGGTCTCCTCAATGCGGCTCTTGGCCTGATCCAGATTCTGGCCGCTGACCCCCGCCTCCTCAAAGTCGGCGTAGCTGTCCAGCAGCTTCTGGGTGGTGGGCAGATAGTAGTTCAGGAAGGTGCTGGCCTTGTCCTTCTTGGCCGGCTGCTCCTGAATGACCTTGAAGATCTGGCCGGTGACCGCCTCCAGCCGGTCGATCTTGGCACTGAGCACCTCATCGTCGATGCGGTCGTTGGCCCGGCGGATGGCCTGCAGCATACCCTCATAGCCGTCGGCGCTCCGGGGTACTGCCGCAGCGGCGACTTGCTGCTGCGCCGCGCTCCGCTTGGCGGCGAAATAGGCGTTGGCCGTGTCCTGAGAGCGGAACAGCATGTCGTTGCCCCGGTCCAGATAGGCGTCGGGGCCCCACATGCCCTTTTCGATCATGGCCTCCAGGTCCCGCTCGGCCTTGCTCTCCCCCACGTCGGCGGCCTTCATAAGATGGGCCAGCGGGATGGCGTCACGGCTTCCGGCGCAGGCCAGATACTTGGCATAGCGGCGCATCCGCCGCTGCATAACGCCGCCGCCGATCAGCAGCGACAGGCCGCCCGCCAGCAAGCCCGTGGGATAGAAGAGCTGCCGCAGGAAGTACCACCACTCGCTGTACTGTATGGCGTAGCCCAACCAGGTGTCTGCCGCGGCAAAAATACCCGCGACACCCAGCGCTGCCAGGACAATGCCGATGATCTTCAGCGCCCTGGCCCCTCCCGCAGAGGGCTGGGGCGTCTGGGTGACCTTCTTGACGGCGCTCTGCTTCCGGGCCGTCTGCTGGGTCTGCGCCGTCTGGCGGGTCTGCTGCTCCTGGGCCTTGGCCCGGATGTGGGCCGCCGTGGTGGAGGCTGCCTTTTTGATCCTCTGCGGGTTGTCGGCCAGCTTCTTGATCAACAGGATCAGGCCCACCGGCCACGCCACCAGGAACATGATGCCGATCAGCAGCCATGCGCCGAAGTCGTTGTCGTTCTTGCCGCCGTTGGGCTGCCGCTGCGGTTGATAATCATCGTGATAGTCCATTTATTTCTCCCCCCTGGGCTTCAGCTTCCGCTTGTTTCCCTTTTCGTCCACGATCCAGGTATTCTCCAGATGGCTGCGCAGGCTGCCCAGAATGGCCTCCTTGTACTCCAGCCGCAGGGCTTCCCGCTCCGCTTCCTCCTCGACGGTCAGGCCGTCGGCCTTGGCCTTGCGGGCCAGCTCGTTGATCCGGTCAATTTTCTCTTGCTTCATGATCCCATTCCCCCAAATTCTGTGTATGATACAGCCGGGCATACGCGCCCTGCTTTGCCAGCAATTCCTCGTGGCTGCCCTGCTCGGCGATGCGCCCCTCCTGGATCACCAGGATCCGGTCGGCGCTGCGGATGGTGCTGAGCCGATGGGCGATGATCAGCGTCGTCCTGCCCCGTGACAGCATGTCAAAGGCGTGCTGGATCCTTGCCTCGGTGACGCTGTCCAGCGCCGAGGTGGCCTCGTCCAGGATCAGGATGGGCGGGTTTTTCAGGAAAATCCGGGCGATGGCGATCCGCTGCTTCTGTCCGCCGGACAGAAGCACGCCCCGCTCGCCCACATAGGTGTCGAACGCCTGGGGCATGGCCAGGATATCGTCATAGATCTCCGCCCGCCGCGCGGCGGCCTCCACCTCCTCGTCCGAGGCATCGGGACGGCCGTAGCGGATGTTCTCCCGCACCGTTCCGGCAAACAGGAACACGTCCTGCTGCACCACGCCGATGGCCCGGCGCAGGTCGTCCAGCCGGATGTGCCGCACGTCCACGCCGTCGATGGCGATGCTGCCCTCGGTCACGTCATAGAACCGGGGGATCAGCTGGCACAGGGTGGACTTTCCGCCGCCGGAGGGGCCTACCACCGCCACCGTCTCGCCCACCGCCACATGCAGCGTCACATCGTGCAGCACCTCGTCGGCGCCGTCGTAGGTAAAGCTGACGCCGTCCACGTCGATGGCGCCCCGCACCGCGGGCATCGCCTGTGCGTCGGCGTCGTCGGCAATGGTGGGCTCGGTGCCCATCAGCTCGATGAACCGGTGCAATCCCGCGAGGCCGTTGGAGAACAGCTCGGCAAAGTTGGCCAGCTTCCGCACCGGGGTGATAAACGTGGTGATGTACAGGCTGAAGGTGATCAGATCCACATAGTCCATCCGGTCGCCCATTATCAGCCAGCCGCCCCCGGCGATAACCGCCACGTTCAGCAGTGTGACGAACAGCTCCATGGTGGAGTTGAACCGGCCCATCTCCTTATGGAAGCCCCGTTTGGCGGTCTTGAAGGTCTCGTTGGCGCAGTCGAACCGCTGCTGCTGGATGGTCTCGTTGCCGAAGGCCTTCACCGTGCGGATACCGCTGAGACCGGATTCGATCTCGGCATTGATGGTGCCGGTCTTCTGCTTGGCCGCCACCGAGGCGCGGCTCATGCCGCCCCGCAGCAGCATCAGCACCACCAGAAACACCGGAATGATGGCCATGACGATCAGCGCCATGCGCCACTCGATGCTGAACATCACCGCCAGCGCACCCACGATGGTGATCAGCGAGATGGTCAGATCCTCCGGCCCGTGGTGGGCCAGCTCCGTCAGCTCGAAAAGATCGGTGGTCAGGCGGCTCATCAGCTGGCCGGTGCGGTTGCGGTCATAGAAATCAAAGCCCAGCATCTGCATGTGGTGGAACAGATCCCGGCGGATGTCCGCCTCCACCCGGATACCGAAGGTGTGACCCCAATAGGTCACGATATAATAGAGGCCCGCCCGCAGCACAAAGGCCAGCGCCACAATGACCATCACCGTGAAAAACACCCGGTAGTTCTTCTCCGGCAGCCACTGGTACAGCGCCACGCGGCTGATCAGCGGAAAGGCCAGATCCACCATGGCGATGAGGATGGCGCAGCTGATATCCAGCGTAAACAGCTTCCAATGGGGCTTGAAATAGCTCAAGAATATCCGCAGCGGACTGCGGGTACGGTAATCCTGCGTTGTCATATATCAATTCCTTTTCCAAAGATAATTCTCCAGTTTTGATTATACCACAGGGTCTGTGGTTTGACAAGGCGGGCAGCGCAAACGGAAAAGCAGCGGCTGCGCCGCTGCTTTTCAGGGTCATATTTACATCAGTTGACGCGGACAAGGATCTCCGCCGTAGCGCTGCCGACCTTAATCGTAATCACAGTGCTCTTTCCGCCAGCGACACCCTTTACCGTGCCACTATTAGAAACCGTTGCAACGCTGGTATCTTTACTGCTCCAAGACACCGTACCGCTGACACCTTCCACCGTCAAATCGATCGACTCGCCACTTCCGACAGTCAAATCAAACTGGCCATCAGGATTCTTGCTCAAAGGACCATAGATCGTCTTGACTGTTGCATTTGTCAGTGTAGCGCCCGTATTCGTATTTGTGTTCGTGTTAGTGTTGGTATTTGTGTTTGTATTCGTATTCGTGTTGGTGTTGGTGTTCGTATTCGTGTCCGCCTTTTCCTTGACAGTGACGGCGCAGGCCACGTTCTCGTCGCCGCAGGTAACGGTAATCACGGCGCTGCCCTCGGCTACGGCGGTAACGGTACCGTCGGTATCCACCTTGGCCACGCCGGAATCACTGGTCAGCCACTGGTAAGTCTCCTCCGTGCCGCCGGAAACGGTCAGCTTCTCGCTCTCGCCGGGAGCCAGCATCAGCGTCAGGTGATCCAGCTCCAGCGCCTTGACCGTGGGCTCGTCGGGGGTGGTGTCAGGAGGCGTGACAGGCTCCTGTTGGTTGGTGCCGGGATTGGGATCCACCGCCGGCTCCTTCTTGCCGAACCAGCCCTTCACCGTGTCGCCGGCAAAGGCCCATACCAGGATGCCCACCAGCAGCACAGCCACCAGCACCATGACCGGGCCCACAATGCTGGGCGCCTTTTTCTTCTTTTCCAACTGGCGGTGGCCCCGCTTTTTTACTTTGCCGTTATAGTATTCCTCATCCTCCGCGCAGAAAGGACACGTTTTATAGCTGTCGGAGAACACTTCTCCGCATTTATTACACTTGATCAGACTCATGCTGTTTTTCCCTCCAAAGGACATACTCGTGATAATACTTAGTTATCATACCCCAAAAGCAACAGTCCCGTCAACTAAAAATGCTGGAAATTCATCATTTTTTTACATCTTTTCTTGCTTTTCCGGGGATCAGTTCCTATAATAGAGGGGAAGAATATAAGGGAGGCGTTCCCCATGAGTACCATTTTCATCGGCATCGCCGGCGGCACCGGCTCCGGCAAGACCACACTGACTGAGCACCTGGCCGAGCGGTTCGGCACCGACATCAGCGTGGTGCACCACGACAACTACTACAAGCGGCAGAACTGCTCCTTCGAGGAGCGCTGCCGCCAGAACTACGACCACCCCGACGCCTTTGACACCGAGCTGATGATCGAGGATCTGAAGGCCCTGAAGCGGGGCGAGACCATCCACTGCCCCGTGTACGACTACGCCATCCACAACCGCACCGACGAGACGGTGGAGATCAAGCCCACCAAGGTGGTAATCGTGGAGGGCATCCTGATCTTCCAGAACAAGGCCCTGCGGGATCTGCTGGACATCAAGATCTTTGTGGAGACCGACGCCGACGTGCGCATCCTGCGCCGCGCCCTGCGGGACGTGGAGGAGCGGGGCCGGTCGCTGGAATCGGTGGTGACCCAGTATCTCACCACCGTCAAGCCCATGCACGAGCAGTTCGTGGAGCCCACCCGTAAGTACGCCGACATCATCGTGCTGGAGGGCGGCCACAACCTGGTGGCGCTGGATATGATCATGCAGCGCATCGCCAATCACATCGCGGAGAACTGATATCTATGCTGTTACCCATCCTTGGCACCCTCTCCCTGCTGGGAGCGGTCTATTTCCTGATGCCCCTGGCCATCGGCGTCCACCACATCGGCATGTTCTGGCCGGCGGCGCTGCTGCTGTTGGCGGCGGCACGTTGCTTCTTCCCCGGCTTTTTCCAGCGCTTTCCCAAATGGCTGAAGGCCATCCTCATCACCGGCGTCAGCGTGGTGCTGGCGGTGGCCATCGCGGTGCTGACCATCATGGGCCTGGCCGCGGCCGACCGTCCCGCGGAGGATGACGCGCCGGGCACGGTGGTGCTGCTGGGCTGTCAGGTCTATAACGGGAAGCCCAGCATGATGCTGCAGGGCCGCATCGAGGCCGCCTACGCGTATCTGACCGCCCACCCGGACGCGGTCTGCGTCACCACAGGCGGGCTGGACAGCCGCTCTGAGCCGGTGACGGAAGGCGCCTGTGCCCGGCGTGAGCTGATCGCCATGGGCATCGCCCCTGAGCGGATCTACGCCGAGGAGAAGTCCTTTGACACCCGGGAGAACCTGCAATTCGCCGCGGCCATCATCCGGGACAACGGCCTGGACACCCATGTGGTCATCGCCAGCGACAACTTTCACCAGTACCGGGGGCAGCTTTTTGCCCGTCAGGCGGGATTGACCGCCCAGTCCGCCGGCTGCTTCAGCCCCTGGTTCCTGGGCCCCGGCTACGCCTGCCGCGAGGTGGTGGGAATTCTGGCCACCTGGGCGGGAATTGATTAAGTAAACGGTTATTTAAAAACAAAATACCCGTGCTTTGCACGGGTATTTTTCTGTTTTACACCCCTCGCAATTCCACATCCGGCACCAGCGGGCGGACAATGTCCGCCCAGTGCTCCAGCTGTGCCTTCTCCGGGGCGTGAAGGCCCGCTTGAAGGACAGAGTCTCGATCGGTAAAGCACTGGATATAATAGCGCCGGGCACCGGCGATCCATTGGGCGATCCCCCGAAAGGACGCGTCATTGTGGAACTCCGCCACAGCAGTGGTGCGGAATTCATAGTCCACCGCGCCGGAGAGCAGATAGGCCACGCTCTCCCGGATGGGAGCCAGGTCAAAGTCCGGCAGGCCCACGGTGGCGGCGTACTGCTCCGGGCTGTTCTTGACATCCATGGCCACATAGTCCGCCAGCCCCTCCTCCACCAGCGACCGCAGGGTGGCGGGATGGCTACCGTTGGTGTCCAGCTTCACGGCGTAGCCCAAGTCCTTAATGGCCCGCAGCAGCCCGGGAAGATCAGGCCGCAGCAGCGGCTCGCCGCCGGTGACGGCCACACCGTCCAGCAGGCCCTGCCGCTTTTTCAAAAAGGCCAGCAGTCCGGCGTCGTCCATGACCGGCTCCATGCTGCCCAGCACCAGGCCGCCGTTGTGGCAGAAAGGGCACCGAAAATCGCACCCCGCCAGAAACACCGTGCAGGCCACATGGCCGGGAAAATCCAGCAGCGTCAGCTTTTGTACTCCATGAATGTCCATGTTGTCCCCTCCCCTTTTCAGATACCACATATTGTAGCCCTGCGGCATAGCAATGTCAAGATGTCGACGCCGCAAACAGGAACCGGCGCTCCGCAGCAGAGCGCCGGTTAAGCTTATACCTCGCCCGTCTCCCGGAAATATGCCCGGGTCTGGGCGACGTTTTTTTCGATCTCGTCCTTCAGCTGCCGGGGGGAGTCGAACTTCTTCTCGGCCCGCAGGCGGCGGCAGAATTCCAGCCGGATGCGCTTGCCATACAGGTCGCCGTCAAAGTCCAGCAAAAATGTCTCGATGGACACGTCGGCACTGTCGCTGACGGTGGGGCGGGTGCCTACGTTGGTGACACCGGCGTAGCTGCTGCCATTGGGCAGGTACACGCGGGTGACGTACACGCCCTTTTCCGGCACCAGCACATGGTCGGGCACCGTGAAGTTGATGGTGGGGATGCCGATGGTGCGGCCGAACCGGAAGCCGTGGCTCACCGTCTGGCTGAGACAGTGGCGGTGGCCCAGGAATTCGGCAGCCCGCTCCAGCTCGCCGTCCCGCACCAGCTGGCGGATATAGGTGGAGCTGACGGTGATGCCGTCGTATTCCACCTTGGGGATGATGTCGCAGCCCAGGCCCAGCTCGCGGCATTTCTGCTGCAAAAGCGCCGGATCACCGGCGTTTTTGTGGCCGAAGTGGTAGTCGTGGCCCGCCACCAGGTGCACCGCGCCATAGCGCTTCACCAGCAGCTCGGTGATGAAATCCTCCCACGGCATGGTCATCATCTCATGGTCAAAGGGGGCGACGATCACCTGCTGGATGCCGTACAGCCGCTCCATCAGCTCCTGCCGCTCCTGGGTGGAGTTGATGAGGGGTACCGGCTTTCCCGTGACCACCTCCTTGGGGGGACGGTCAAAGGTGAAGGCGGCGGGGGTGGCGTCCAGTTGGCGGGCCACCTCCACGGTGCGGCGCAGCAGCGCCCCGTGGCCCCGGTGTACGCCGTCGAAAAATCCCAATGCGATGACAGTAGGCTTCATAGTTTACGCTCCAAAAAAGTTCTTGATGGACGTCATTTGTCCGTTTTCCAACTGACTCAGGCACAGAAAGTCCCCCTCCAGGCCGTAGACCCGGTAGGTGCCGCTCTCCAGCGGCGCTTTCACGGTGAAGGCGTTGCCGTTGCGGCACAGCTGCTCCACCCGGGGATAGGTGATGCGGTATTCCGGATACTGCCGGAACAGGGTGTCCACCGGCCGCAGCAGAGCCTCGCCCTGTGATTGCACCTCGTCGATGGTGTGGCTTTCGGCCAGCGTGTAGCCCGCCGCCATGGTGCGCCGCAGGGTCGCCATGCAGCCGCCGCAGCCCAGGGCCTGTCCGATATCGTGGCACAGGGTGCGGATGTAGGTGCCCTTGGAGCACCGCACCCGCAGAGTGAAATCGGTGTCCGACAGCTGCTCCAGCAGTTCAAGCTCATGGATAATGACGGCGCGGGGCTTCCGCTCCACCTCCCGGCCCTGCCGGGCCAGATCGTACAGCTTCTGGCCGTTGATCTTGATGGCGGAGTACATAGGCGGAATTTGTTCAATATCTCCGGTGAAGCGGGGCAGCACCGCCGTCAGGTCGTCCATGGAGACGGTCACAGGGTGTGTCTCCAGCGTCCGGCCGGAGGTGTCCTGCGTGTCGGTGACAAGGCCCAGCCGCAGGGTGGCGACGTACTCCTTTTCGCCGCTCTCGGCAAAGGAGACGCCCCGTGTGGCCTGTCCCACGAACACCGGCAGCACGCCGGTGGCCATGGGGTCCAGCGTTCCGGCGTGGCCCACTTTTTTCGTTTTCAGGATGCCCCGCAGCTTGGCGCACACGTCCATGCTGGTCCAATCCGCGGGCTTGTCGATGATGATGATCCCGTTGGCCATGGTGTCTCCTTTCGGTTGTTTTTAGGGGGAATTTCGCGCTTCCGAGCGCGACCTACTTTTGCCAATAGCGGCAAAAGTAGGCAAAAGTGCCAGAAGGAACCTCCGGTTCCTTCACTTCCGGGCGCGCTATACGTTGTACGGAA
>ERZ827520.708-NODE-708-length-49099-cov-4.555481_pt1 | contig 49099 bp, 46 predicted proteins | sample MGYA00519581_ERZ827520 | MGnify/ENA primary metagenome ERZ827520 (study PRJEB31778, sample SAMEA3449339) | human gut metagenome | biome: human gut; feature: human-associated habitat; material: faeces | place: United Kingdom | collected 2010/2012 ...
AAATGCCTGTCGGCATTTTCCGAAACGGCATCTTTCCGCAACGCCGCCCAAACGAGTTCTTTTCCAACGTTTCCCGGCGGCGCATTTAAAAATGCCTGTCGGCATTTTCCGAAACGGCATCTTTCCGCAACGCCGCCCAAACGAATTCTTTTCCAACGTTTCCCGGCGGCGCATTTAAAAATGCCTGTCGGCATTTTTCGAAACGGCATCTTTCCGCAACGCCGCCCAAACGAATTCTTTTCCAACGCTTCCCGGCGGCGCATTCGAAAATGCCTGTCGGCATTTTCCTAAACGGCATTATATCATTTCACTGACTGAGTGTCAATCGGGATGAAAAAACAGAGAGTAATACAATTCCATATATTACTCTCCGTCAATTTCCGGTTCCGTTTTCCACGGGTTTTGATATAAAAACGCATTGCCGGATTTCCCTATTCGTTGAATCGCTTCTATTTCATACAGTATGTATATGATTTTTCCCGCCCGCTCTCTGCGTATCCGCAGCGCCTTGGCAAGGTCAGTCGTCGTAAACGGCTCCGGCAAGCAGGGCGGCAGGAGAGCGGCAAAATCGGCGGCGGTAGAAAGCTTTTCTTCTCCGGCCAGCGCGGTGGGAATGCGCTCCACCCGGCAGGCTCCCTTTTTCCGGTTCCGGCTCCAACCATTGAGCAGCTTGTACTCGTCCATGTCAAGGTATACCAGCCGAACCGTCAACCGGGGATCCCGCAGATAATCCCGAATATAGAAAAGCTCGGGAAACGCGTCCCACGCCGTTCCGGTTTTTGGCGATTTGCGGGGCCGGGACATCTCCCCGGTTTCCGGTTCCATCCAGACCAGCCGTTTGACACGAGGAATGGGATAAACGACAGTCACGGGATATTCCGGCAGCATCCGCGCCAACTTGGGGCGGAGCTTGCTGAAATTCCGGGTCTGGATTTCGGTAATTTGGTCGCCGTCGTATACGTCGGCGACCAGCCTACAGGGCAGCGGAACCTCATGATGGCTTTCGTCCGGGTCTATCCAGTATTTCAGCACGGCGTGAAGGCTCCGTTCCCGCAGCGTCCCGATACCGGGACGCTCCTGCAGGGCGGCCAGTCCCTTCAGCCGGGCCTCCTCAAACCGATCCATTTAACCCTCCCAGCCTTCAGGCCTTCCATCTATTTCCATCCGACCCCTCCGCCGCCGTCTGCGTGGTGATCCGCGCTTCGAAGCACCGGCGGCCGTCCGGAAGATCGCCGACCACCCAGCCTGCCGACGGCTCCTTTTCTCCGGCTTCCGTTCCCGCGAAAAGAGACAGAGCTTCTCCCTCCACCGCCTCATGCACAAAGACGACAGACGCTTCGATAATTCGTTTCCCAGCCATCCCACCGGGCAGCGCATCGCAGGCAATGTCGGCATACACCGTGTTGTTGAGGTGCCCGTTGCAGTCGATATCCGACCAGCGAACCGTTCTCTCCCCCGCCGCGGCGAGTTCCGCCGGCGGACGGAGCTTTGCGGGATCGGCGCAGCTTCCGCGGCGGTCTGGCTGCTCGTACAGGCCAAACTGCTCGAAAACGCCGGGACGCAGCAGCTTATGATCCTTCACGTCCACCAACGCGAACGCCGTAACGCTGTCGATCAGCAGCCGGTCCTCTCCGTCGAGAAATTGATAGCAGCGGAAAAACTGGGCGCCTTTGGAATCCCGGTGCCAGGTTTGCAGCCGAACGTTTTCCCCCAGCAGCGGCGCGCGATGGATGACCGTGTGAAGGCGGGTCAGCACGAACGCTATCCCATGGCGGTACAGCTCGTCATATCCCAGTCCCCCGGCGGATAGATGGAGCTCCCCTACCTCCTGCTGCAGCTTGAGCTGATTGGATAAGCGCAGGCGGCGGTCCGGGCCGACCTCAAAAGAATTGATCCGGATATTCCAGGTATAATCCGGCGCAACGGATGCGGTTGTCATAGATTTGTCTGCTTCCTTTCCCTTTGCGCCGCCTCACCAGCATCTATGCCCACGCTGCTTGGCGGCGCAATCGAAAATGCTTTCGCATTTTCCCGTCCTTTTCGGTTTGCTGCGGCCGCCTCACCAACATCTATGCCCATGCTGCTTGGCGGCGCACTGTCCTTACTTTGTTTTCCGCCGCGCCTGCCTCATTTCTCTCTTTTCTCTTTCGACGCAGCAGAGTATATACGTTCCGTATAATCACAAGTGATTATTACTCCGGAAGTTTACAAACGTCTACCCATCCCCTGCTCTGGGAATAGCGTTCCAATTCCTCCAGCGTCAGCCGAATCGCGGAATTGCTGCTGCCGCAGGCGGGATAGACGACCTCCTTATCCTTCAAAGACTGATCCAGGTACACCGGCACGTTTTCCGGCAGGGCAAAGGGACAAACCCCGCCGACCGCGTGACCAGTCAGCTCCAGCGCCCGGTCGGGCGGGAGCATTTTCGCTTTCATGCCAAAGGTCGCTTTAAATTTCGGGTTATCGATCCGGGCATTTCCCGCGGCGACCACCAGAAGACAACCCTCCCCATCCGCAAAGGACAGCGTTTTGGCGATCGCCCCCGGCGCGGTATGGAGCGCTTCGGCCGCCAGCTCCACTGTCGCGCTGGAGACGGGGAATTCCTGTATGTCCTTGTCCCGTCCCCACCGGGACAGGTAATCTTTTACCGCTTCAATCGACATCGTGTTTTTCCTGCCTTCCTGCTTTTAACGATTTCCTTTTATTTTCCACCGTCACTGAGAAAATAGTGGAAAAACAGAAGTTTTTTATCCGGCGTTATTCCTTTTCCGGCGCCAAATCATTGGCGAGCATCCGCAGATCGTCCCGCGAATAAAATTCAATCTGCAGCGTTCCGCCTTTTTTCCCTTCGCTCACCTTCACACGACGGCCCAGGTGCTCGGTGAGGGACAGCTCGACCTCGTCATAAAAGCTGTTGCGGGAAAACCCTGTCTCGACAGCTCTTGCTTTCGGCTCCTTCACGCTTTTCGCGCTCTTGGCCCGTTTTTCCAGTTCCCTTACCGACAGGCCGCCCTGTATCGCCGCCTGCGCGGCGGCGACCTGCTCTTCCTCTCCCGAAAAAGCGAGCACGGCGCGGGCATGGCCGGCGGACAGCCGTCCCTCCGACACCAGCTCCGCCACCGGGCGAGGCAGGCGAAGCAAACGAAGGGCGTTCGCCACCGCCGGCCGGGATTTGTTCACGGCCTGGGCGGTTTCTTCCTGCGTCAGGCCGTAGCTCTCCATCAGCGTCTGGAAGCCGAGCGCTTCTTCCATCGGATTGAGGTCCTCCCTCTGCAGGTTTTCAATCAGCGCCAGCTCGGCGGCTTCCTGGTCGGTCATCTCCCGCACCACCACCGGCACTTCGGTTAATCCCGCCATCCGGGAGGCGCGCCATCGGCGTTCGCCGGCAACCAGCTGATAATTCCCGCCGCTCAGCGGGCGTACCAACAGGGGCTGCAGCACGCCGTGCTGCGCGATGGACGCCGCCAGCTCGGCCAGCGCATCCTCGTCAAATTGCTTGCGGGGCTGCGCGCGGTTTGGTTCAATATCCGAAATCCGCAGAGAAACGGTTTTTCCCTGTTCCTCTACCGCATTTTCAGCGAACAATGCCTCCAGGCCTTTGCCAAGGCCTCCTTTTTTTGCTGCCATATAAAAACTCCTCCGTTTGTTCTGTTCCGCCGTTTCGCTCAAGCTCCCGCGTTACCGCCTGCGTATAAACTCCTCGGCCAACGCGTCATAGGCCTGCGCGCCGCGGGAGCTGCGATCGTAATAATTAATCGGCTTGCCGAAGCTGGGCGCTTCGGACAATCGTACGCTGCGGGGGATGGCGGTTGCGAATACCTTACGGGGAAAGAATTTTTTCACTTCCTCCACCACCTGCTGGGTCAGGTTGAGCCGGCCATCGTACATGGTGAGAAGCACGCCCTCCAGCTCCAGCTGGGCGTTATACAGCCGTTTGACCTGCCGGACGGTCGCCATCAGCTGGGAAAGTCCCTCCAGTGCGTAATATTCGCACTGGATCGGCACCAGCAGCGTATCCGCCGCGCAGAGCGCGTTCAGGGTCAGCAGCCCCAGGGAAGGCGGGCAATCGATGAAAATATAATCGTACCGGTCCCGCAGCGGTGCGAGGGCGGCAGTCAGCCGGCTTTCCCGCCGGTTGAGGTCTACCATCTCGATTTCCGCGCCCGCCAGCCGGATGCCGGAGGGCAGGACGTCCACCTGCGGAAAAGCGGTATGAATCAGCACAGCGTCCGGCTCGACAGCGCCGATCAGCAGCTCATAGGTGGACCGGGCTACATTCCGTTTATCCACGCCCAGGCCGCTGGTTGCGTTCCCCTGCGGATCCACGTCTACCAAAAGGCATCGCTTTCCCCGCGCGCCAATCGCCGACGTAAGGTTGACAGTAGTGGTGGTTTTCCCCACCCCGCCCTTTTGATTGACCACCGCGACGATCTTTCCCATGCTTTACACGCTCCATCCATTGGTTTTACGGCTTTTACCGCCGATTGTTCCTTTTCCGCCGTCCGCCATTACACGGCGGCATTTTTCTGTCGTTGTTAATTATACAGCGCCGCCCGGCCGGGTTCTCTGTCGGAGTTTGCCCGCGACGCATCGAAAAACGCTGTCGCATTTCTCCCAAACGACATTATACCATAAAGTGTGAAAAGGGAAAAGAGAGAGAATGCGATAGAATGAAAAATACGGAGGGAACCTTTGCTTTTTTCGTTTTTGGAATGTTTCACATGAAACAAACGAGGGTATGCATATTAATAAAAGAGGTCCACAGCACCAATCTTTTGACAAAAGGTTGGTGCTGTGGACCTCTCTACAGGACAAAACTTACGCCGTACAATTCTCCGTGCGCCGGATACTGACCGGCGGCTGCCTTTCCGAAAGGGAGCGCAGAGGATAAGCGGCCTGCCGGGGAATCCGGACACGGTATTCGATAAATTCCTCCGTCTCCGTCTTTTCCGCACTGGCTTCGATCCCGGAGCGGCGCATGGTATCCACCGCGTGGTTCACCGTGTTCAGAAAAAGGCGTACATCCCGTACCAACGGCAGCGGACGTTGCCGCTGCGGCTTCTCCGGAGATACGACCTCCCCTTCCCGGAGCAGCTCGTCCACCAGCTGGTCGCTCTGCGCCGCGTTTAGCCGTTCCTCTTCCATCTGTTTTCTGGCGAATGCGCGAAGCTCTGGATCGTTCAGACGGAGCAGCGCCCGGGCATGTCGTTCGGTCAGACCGGCGGCCAGAATGGCCCGCCGCTCCTCCGGCGGCAGACGGAGGAGCCGCAGCCGGTTCGCAATCGTAGACTGCGCGCACCCCAGACGGATCGCCGCTTCCTCCTGCGTCAGTCCGTGGAGCTCGATCAGCCGCCGGATTCCCTCCGCCTCCTCAAAGCAATTCATATCCTCCCTCTGAAGGTTCTCTACCAGCGCAAGAAGGGCGGACTGCGCATTTTCCGCCGGCATTTCGATGCAGGGCACCTCCGGAAGGCCGGCGATCTTCGCGGCGCGGAGCCGCCGTTCCCCGGCGATCAAAACCGGCTTGTCCTCCTGAAAACGAATCGTCAACGGGTGAATCAAGCCGTTTTCCCCAATGCTCTGCGCCAATTCCAGCAGCTTTTCCAGGCCAAATTCCTTACGGGGCTGGTCGGGGTTCGGACAGATATCTTTTGTGGGAATCATCAATATCTGGCCGCTGCTTGGATACTTCGTCTTTTTTCTCCCATTTCTCCACATAACCGGGCACGTCCCTTCTCGGTTTCGCGCAAAAAAGCCGCCTGCTTGACGGGATATGCGCTTTTCAGCGTTTGTTTGAGCCCAGTATAGCATGGAATTCTTTTCCAGTTATGTCGAACGTCACTGTCGTTTTCTCTTTTTTAAAGGGGATGCTTTGTAATTTTTGTCGATGCACGGGGATAAACAAGGGGCGTAGGGGCTACTTTGTCGACAGGAATCAGCAGACGTTCCAACGGCTCCTCCCGTCCCATCCCCGGTAAGCGAATCTTTTTCGGCTCGCGCAGTCTCCCGCCGAGAAGGGAAACCGCCTTTTGCGCGGCACGGCTTTCCCCCTCTCCGTCAGGGCCTTTCATCGCCAGGAATAGGCCGCCTGGCCGGACGAAGGGCAGACAGTATTCGCAGAGCGCCGGAAGCGCCGCGACGGCACGTGCCGTCGCCACATCAAAACGTTCCCGCAGCTCCGGCTTTCTTCCTCCCTCCTCCGCACGGGCATGAATCAGCGTAACCGGAACGGAAAGCTCCTCACAGAGCGCTTTCAAAAAGACCAACCGTTTATTCAGGCTGTCCAGCAGCGTCAGCTGAAGTCCCGGCCGGGCGATTGCCAACACCACGCCAGGAAAGCCCGCGCCGGTGCCCACGTCGATCAGGGAAAGCTCTCCCTCTGGCAAACAGGTCAGAAGCGTCAGGCTGTCCACAAAATGCTTACGGACAATCTCCCGCGGCTCCGTAATGGCGGTGAGATTGATCTTATCATTCCATTCCGTCAGAAGGGCGGCGTATTGATCATATTTTTCCAGCATCCGGTCGTCCAGCGCCGCGCCCTGCCGCGCCGCCTGCTCCCGCAGGCTGTCCCGGTCAATCATGCTCTTTCCCCTTTTCTGCCGTATCTTCCCTGTCTCCCCGCAACTTTTCTTTTTCCGGGCGACTGCTCAGCCAGATCAGCAGCACCGAAATATCCGCGGGGCTGACCCCGCTGATCCGTGACGCCTGTCCGATGCTGCGCGGCCGCACCTTTGATAATTTTTCCTGCGCTTCCTTTCGCAGCCCGGCGATTGCCGTATACTCCGCGTCTTCAGGCAGGAGCCGTCCCTCCAACCGCCGCATTTCGTCGATTGCCGCCTGCTGCCGGCGGATGTACCCCTCGTATTTCAGTTCAACCTCCACCTGCTCCATTACCAATGGGTCGAGCGCCGGCCGGGCGATATCCGCCGATTCCAGCGCTTTATAGTCCAGTTGTGGCCGTTTGAGCAGCTCCTCCAGCCGGACGCCGCTGGCCACCGGTGTTGTTTCATGTGAAACAAGCAGCGCGTTCAGCTCCTCCGTCGGAGGAAGCACCGTCTCCCTCAGCCGTTTTCGTTCCGCCTGCTTTGCTTCCTGACGGCGAAGATAATGCGCCCAGCGGACGTCGTCCACCAGTCCCATTTCCCGGCCGATCGGCGTCAGCCGCTCGTCGGCGTTATCCTGCCGCAGAATCAGGCGGTATTCGGACCGGGAGGTCATCATCCGATAAGGGTCGGTGCACCCTTTCGTCACCAGATCATCCACCAGCGTGCCGATATAACTCGACGCACGGTCCAGCCGCATGGGCGCCTCTTCCTTCACCTTCCGGGCGGCGTTGATTCCCGCGACCAGTCCCTGCGCCGCCGCCTCCTCATAGCCGGAGCTGCCGTTAAACTGTCCCGCGCCGTAAAGACCGGGAAAATCCAGAAACTCCAGCGTGGAATCCAGCTGCAGCGGATCGCAGCAGTCGTATTCAATCGCATAGGCGGGCCGCATCACTTTGACATGCTCCAAACCGGGAATGGTATGCAAAAAGGCCAGCTGTACATCCACCGGGAGGGAAGAGGACAGCCCCTGTAAATACATTTCCTCCGTTTTCAGACCGCAGGGCTCGATAAAGACCTGATGTCGTTCCTTATCCGCAAAACGGACGATCTTATCCTCAATACTGGGACAGTAGCGGGGACCGACCCCTTCGATTTTACCGCCGTACAGCGGGGAGCGGTGCAGATTTTCCAGAATCACCCGTTTGGTCTCGGCCGTGGTCCAGGTGATATGGCAAACCTCCTGGTTCTCCAATATTCCCCCGGTCTCAAAAGAAAAGGGAACCACCGGCTCCTCTCCCTCCTGCCGCTCCATCTGAGAAAAATCGATACTGGACTTCAAGACCCGCGCCGGCGTGCCGGTCTTAAACCGGCGAAGGGATACCCCCAGCGCCCGCAGAGAACCGGTCAGCCCGGCCGCGGCAAACATGCCGTCCGGCCCGCCGTCATAGGATACGTCCCCTATGAAAATTTTTCCCTGCAAAAAGGTCCCGGAGGCGATAATCACCGTACGCGAAAGATAAACCTCCTCCAGCCGGGTAACGAGCCTCCACTCTTCCCCAGCCCTGGACAAGGAAACAATTTCCGCCTGGTGGATGTCCAGGCCCGGCGTTGTTTCCAACCGCCGTTTCATATAGGTGGAATATTCCCGCCGGTCGATCTGCGCCCGCAGGGAATGAACCGCCGGCCCCTTCCCCCGGTTGAGCATCCGAGACTGCAGGAATGTCGCATCCGCCGCGCGGCCCATCTCTCCGCCCAGCGCGTCCACCTCCCGAACCAGGTGGCCCTTCGCCGTCCCGCCGATGGAGGGATTGCAGGGCATATTCCCCACCCAATCCAAATTGATGGTGAACACAGCAGCGGAACAGCCCATCCGGGCCGCGGCGAGCGCCGCCTCGATCCCGGCGTGTCCCGCGCCGATTACCGCCACATCATAATTTCCCGCAAAGAATTCCATGGTCCCGTCCATTCCCTTTTCTCTCATCGCCATTCGACGGTTTTTTTACTTTCCATTCCCCGCTTAACTGACGGCTACTTCCCTACACAGAAACGGGCAAACACCTCGTCCACCACGGCTTCGGTGGCGCGTTCACCGGTCAGCTCCAGGATCGCGGAAATCGCGCCGTCGATGCTGACCTCCACCGCGTCCAGCGTCATCCCCGCCTCCAGCGCGCCGAGCGCTTCGTTCAAACAGTCAAGGCAAAGGGCGGCGCAGCGGCGCTGCCTTTCGTTCGCCAGCAGCGGCTCGGTCCCGTCCATTCCCTGAAGCCCTACGGCGTCCAATACCGCTTCCTCCAGGGCTGCCAGACCGTCGCCTTCCCTCGCTGCAATCACTACTTTTCGTTTAAATAATGAAGATATATACTCCTCGTTAATTTTCAATCCCAAATCCGACTTGTTGATGATGGCAATGGCATTTGGCCCGGCCGCCGCTTCCGCCATCCGTCGGTCGTCCGCCGTCAGGGGACGGGAACCGTCAAAGACCGCGAGCACCAAAGCGGCGGTTTCCATCCGGGATTTCGCCCGGCGAACGCCGATGCTTTCCACCTCATCCTCCGTGGAATGGATACCCGCCGTATCCGCCAGCCGAAGCAGCACGTCTCCCAAGCGTATGGTCTCCTCCACGATATCCCGTGTGGTGCCAGCGATAGGGGTCACAATGCTGCGTTCACAGCCGGCAAGCAAGTTCATCAGGGTGGATTTGCCGACATTCGGACTGCCGACGATTACGGTGTCGATCCCTTCCCGAATCACCCGGCCGGCGTCAAAGGTAGCAAGCAGTCCTGCCACGCTGTCCCGGGCGGCGGCGAGCTGCGGGCGGAGCTTCTCCGGCGTCAACTCAGGGATGTCGTCGTCCGGATAATCCACAAAGGCGGATAGATTGGCCGCTGTCCCCAGCAGAAGGCGCTTAACCTCCTCCAACCTCTGGAATACCACCCCTTCCCTTGCAGCGAGAGCGGTTTTAGCCGCCAGCCTTCCATTCGCGGCGATCAGATCCATCACCGCCTCGGCCCGGGTAAGGTCCAGCTTCCCGTTCAAAAAAGCGCGTCGGGTGAATTCCCCGGCTTCCGCCGAGCGGGCTCCTGCGTCCAGAACTGCCCGCAGGGCGCGGCGCAGCAGATACAATCCCCCGTGGCAGGACAGCTCCACAACCTCTTCCCCGGTATAGCTATGAGGGGCGCGGAACACCAGCGCCACGCATTCGTCAATATCTCCCTCCGCGTCGTATACCGTGCCGTAAAGAGCGGTATAGCCGGGCAGCGCGCCAAGCGACTTACCCCGGCCGGCAGGGCGGAATACCCGGTCGGCCAGCGCTGCCGCCCCTTCGCCGGAAAGGCGGATCACCCCCAGCCCAGCCGGCGCCAGTGGGGTGGAGATCGCCGCAATCACGGAAGGAATATTATTCATTGTATATTCACCCCAATATAATACAATATGTATCTAAAAAACAGCCGCCGCAATGCCACAGGAAATCCCGGCTTTGAAACCAATTGGCATTTTTCCCTTTCAAAAGTCTGAACGCTTCAAAAGAAGCTGCTGCAAAATGCGGGGTGCATTCTGCAGCAGCTTCCCGGAATCCCCGACAGCGCGCCCGTCAGGACTCAATCCTCTTCCTCGTCGGGCCGGTCCCAGTTATGCCAGACGCTCTGCACATCGTCATTATCGTCCAGCATGTCCAGCAGCTTTTCCATCTTCTTGACCGCTTCAGGGTCTTCAATCTGGTTATAAACGTCGGGGACCTGTTCAATTTCCGCCGAAACGAAGGCGTAGCCCTTTGCCTCCAGATCGTCCCGCACGCCGGAAAAATCGGCGGGGTCGGTCGCAATTTCAAACACGTCGCCGTCGGTGGAAAAGTCCGAGGCGCCCGCTTCCAGCGCGTCCTCCATTACCTTGTCTTCCTCCAGCCCCTCGGCCTCGATCACAAGGATGCCCTTTTGCTGGAACATATAGCCCACGCAGCCGGTCATTCCGAGGTTGCCGCCGCATTTGTCGAAATAATGACGCAGGTCGCCTGCGGTGCGGTTGCGGTTATCGGTCAGCGTCTCGACGATCACGGCGATGCCGCTGGGACCGTATCCCTCATACTGGATCGCTTCGTAATTATCCGCGTTTCCCTCGCCGACCGCCTTTTTGATGATCCGTTCGATGTTGTCGTTCGGCACGTTGTTGGCCTTGGCTTTGGCGATCGCGTCCTTCAGCTTGGAGTTGCTGGCCGGATCCCCACTGCCGCCTTCTTTTACGGCGACGGCGATTTCACGGCCCATCTTAGTGAAAATCTTGGCCTTTTGGCCGTCGGTTTTCTCCTTTTTTCGTTTGATATTATTCCATTTGGAATGTCCCGACATGGAGGTTAACAGCCCTTTCGTCTTAAAATACACCGGGAGACGCCCGGAATGCTCCTTTTGATTTCCGCCCGCGTACCGCGCTATGAAACGGAAAGCCTTTTTAGTGTAGCACAATCCTTTTCTCTTGGCAAGGTCTCGCCAAGACGGGGACGGGAGGGAACGCCGCTGATTCCGGGGCCCTTTACCCCTTTACTCCTTTTCCGCATCTTTCTGCGCTTTTTTCCGCAGGGAGCGCTTCAGCCGGCGGCCCTCTTCCTTCGGGGCCCCGCCTTCGTCAGCAAAAATCGCCGCGCCCGACAGATCGTAGGTCGGTTCCTTGGCAAGGGAGCGCCGGAATTCCTCCCCTTTGGAGGCCGCCCGCTCCAGCAGCCAGGCGGGAATCATGAACAGCGGCACAATCGCCATTCCCGCGTGCCGCCAGATCATTTTCCAGGTGCTCAGCCCCGGATCGGTATCATAGGAGGAAATCCGCACAGGGAATGCGCGGCTGAGATCCAGGGAAATCACCACGATGGCAACCGCGGCGATCAATGCGGCGGCAATCCCGACATAACGCCGCTTCTTCCAGACGGTAAAGAGCACAGCGGACAAAATCATCAGCAGCGTAACGCAGAGCAGCGGCAGGACGCTGTAAACCTCGTCCGCCCGCCCGGCCGCAATCAGGCTGGCGTTGTTCCCGGTTTGGATGCCGTAAATCGCCATTGCTTGGAAAAAAGTATATATCACCAGGGCGACCCACATCGCGATTTTACAAATCGTTGAGCCTGTACGCATCGTTGGTTCCTCCGTTTCCCGTAATCGTCGTTACGCCTCTCCGCCGCTTTCTTCCGTTGAGGAAGCTTCCGCCACTTCCAATGAATTTTCCATCGCGTCGTCGGCATTCCCTTCTTCCTCATGCGGCGCACGGGCGAGGGATACGATCCGGGAGCCTTCCTCCACCCGCATAACCCGGACGCCCTTGGAGGGACGGCGGCAGAGACGCACCTCGTCCGCCCTTGTCCGGATGATGATCCCGTCGGAGGCGATCAGGATGATGTCGTCCCCCTCGTCCACCACCTTGATGGCGGCCACATCGCCGAACTGCTCGGTGTGGTAGTTGGTCAGGCCCTTGCCGCCGCGGGATTGGATGCGGTAATCGGTGAGTTCGCTCCGCCGGCCGTATCCGGTTTCCGTGACGGTCAGCAGCAGCCCGCCCTCACGGCAGACCGACATGCCGATCACCTCGTCTCCCTCGTCCAGGGTGATAGCCTTCACGCCGCGGGCGGTGCGTCCCACTACCCGGGCGTCGTTTTCGTCAAAGCGGATGGCCATGCCCTTGCGGGTGCCGACAATCAGCGTCTGATAGCCATCGGTCATCCGCACCCAGGCCAGCTCGTCCCCCTCGTCGAGGTCGATGGCGATCAGGCCGCTCTTACGGGCGTTGGAATAGGCGTCCAGCCGGGTGCGTTTGATAACCCCTTTGCGGGTGACCATGCAGAGGTACTGATCCCCCTCGAATCCGGAAACCCGGATCATGGCGGTTACCCGTTCCTCCGGCGCCAGGGGCAGGAGGTTTACCACATTCATGCCCTTGGCGGTGCGTCCGCCCTCCGGCACCTCGTAGCATTTCAGCCGGTACACCCGGCCCATCGAGGTGAAGAACATGATATAGTCGTGGCTGGAGCAGATAAACATGGTCTCAGCGAAGTCCTCGTCCCGGGTGGACATGCCCATAATCCCCCGTCCGCCGCGGCGCTGGGATTTATAGACGTCCACCGCCTGCCGCTTGATGTAGCCGAAGCGGGTCATGGTAAGCACGCAGTCCTCCACCGGGATCAGGTCCTCGATATCCACCTCGCCCGACACAGCGGAGATATCGGTGCGGCGCTCGTCGCCATACTTATCCCGCATCTTCAGGCATTCTTCCTTCACGATGGCCCGAACCTTGTTTTCGTCGGCGAGGATCGCCTCCAGCTCGGCGATCCGGAGGTGGAGCGCTTTCAATTCGTCCTCGATTTTCTGACGCTCCAGGCCGGACAGCTGGCCGAGACGCATCTTTACAATGGCGTCGGCCTGCACGTCGTCAAAGGAGAAGCGTTCCATCAGCCGATCCTTCGCCATCGGGGTATCCTTGGAGGAGCGGATAATCGCAATGACTTCATCGATGAAATCGCAGGCGGTTTTCAGCGCTTCCCAGATATGGGCGCGCTCCTTCGCCTTCCGCAGCTCAAACAGGGTGCGGCGGGTAATTACCTCGCACTGGAATTTAATGTATTCCTCCAGCATCTGCTTGAGGGTGAGAATTCGGGGTACGCCGTCCACCAGCGAAAGCATAATCACGCCGAAGGTGGTCTGCATCTGGGTGAAGGAGAAAAGCTGGTTCAGCACGACCTGCGGGTTCGCGTCCTTTTTCAGGTCGATGACCACCCGCATCCCCTCGCGGCTGGAGTGGTCCACCACGTCGGCAATGCCCTCGATCCGTTTTTCATCCGAAAGCTCGATGATGGATTTCACCAGGTTCAGCTTATTCACCTGATACGGAATTTCGCTAATCACAATGCGGAAGCGGCCGTTATGATGCTCCTCGATCTCGGTGCGGGCGCGCACGATAATGCGGCCGCGCCCGGTCGCGTATGCCGCGCGGATACCGGCGTAGCCCATAATCACGCCGCCGGTTGGAAAATCCGGCCCCTTGACCTTTTCCATGATCTCGGCCATGTCCGCGTCGGGATTGTCGATCAGCAGGCAGATACCGTCCACCACCTCGCAGAGGTTGTGGGGCGGGATATTGGTCGCCATGCCGACCGCGATACCGCTCGATCCGTTCACCAGAAGATTCGGGAAACGGGAGGGCAGCACCACCGGCTCCTGCAGGCGGTCGTCGTAGTTGGAGGTAAAGTCGACGGTTTCCTTATCGATATCCGTCAGCATATCGAGGGACATCTTGCTCATCCGGGCCTCGGTATACCGGTAGGCGGCGGCAGGATGGCCGTCCACCGAACCGAAGTTGCCGTGCCCGTCGACCAGCGGGTACCGCAGGGAAAAATCCTGCGCCATCCGGACCATGGCGTCGTATACCGACGCGTCGCCGTGGGGATGGTACCGTCCCAGCACCGAACCGACGGTGTCCGCGCATTTGCGGTACGCCTTGTCCGGCGTCAGGTTATTTTCATGCATAGTGTAGAGGATTCGCCGGTGAACCGGCTTCAGCCCGTCCCGTACGTCCGGCAGCGCCCGGGCGACAATTACCGACATGGAATATTCGAGAAAGCTCTTTTTCATCTCTTTTTCCAGGTCGACAGGGATTACCTTATTCGGTGTATTGTTGGTTTGCTCTTCCATGGTCAGCCCCATTTCTCCGCAGACATTGTATTGCTGTCCTATTTTCACCGGACGGCGTTGCCGCGGATCGTCCGTCCGGATTTTTTACTATTTCCGGCCTGCGCCGTTTACTTTAAAAATTCCTCCAGCACGGCGGGAGGAAGCTCCTTCGCCGAAAGGGTCGCGACCCACGCTTTTTTTCCCTTTGCTCCCGTTTTTCCGCTCCCGCAGAACCAGATTTCCGCGCCCTTCCGGGTCCTCCGTATCGTCCGGTTTTCCTTGGGGAACCGCATCATAAACCGCCGGTTTCCGACGAGACAGCAGGAACCCGCCAAGTCGACGAGGAGAGAAAGCTCTCCTTCCCTTTTCCACCGCGCTTTCCTGGCCTGCAGGACAGCGGCGAAAAGCCCGCCCATTAACAGGGCAGCCCCGGCCAGAATCATCAGCCCGAACAGCAGCGTATCCGCCGCATAGCTGGGCGTTATCCAGTATTCGTCGGCCACCCCTGTCCCAATAATGATTCCCAGGGCGGCGAAAAGAGGAAGGGTGGATAGAAGAAAGGGGCCGTATTCCCGCAGCCGAGTCACACCACGCCGGGCGGAAACCGGTTTCATCGGGATTTCCCATTCAAAAACCGGGATGGGAAGCGGCTTCTGCAGCCGTGGGAGCAGATACCCCTTCCACTCCTTCCGGACGCCCAAAATCCGGGGCCAGACGATCTCCCGTACCCGCTGGGCGTCGAAGGGAGTCAGATCCGCCCCACGCAAAACGATAAAGCGGCCGTGCCGGTCATAAAACAGAAACATTTCCGGCGTTTCAACGGCTTTCTGTATCTCGGAAAAGGGGATGGTCAGCCGCCGGTCGGCCGAAATCGATACGATCCGGTCGGCATAGATTTCCACCGCCCGGTCTTCGCTTTCCCCCTCGTTTAAATGGATCGCTTTGTCCAGAAGGCGGCGATACCGCCATTGATAAAGCCCTATGCCAACCCCAAAAAGGAGCAGCCCGATCAGAAGAAAAATACCGCCCTGAAGGAAATACCGGCTTTCGGACAAGGCGAGAAGCATCATCAGGGCGACAAGGACGGTAAGAACAGACGTAAGAATACCCATCGCGGTTCCCAGGCCCTGCAACAGCTTCCGAAGACTCCACCGTTCCGCCTCGCTCAGCCTTCGACCGCCGAGTACGGAAAGCGGCTGGTCAGGCGTTGGCACTGGAGCGGCCGGAACAGACGGATTTCCAGCATAGGGCGCGCCTCCCGCCGGGGAACCGGCCGGGCCGGCTGGATTTGGATAACCGGAAGTGGCTTGCAGCATCAGAAATCCCCCTTTCATTGGACAAAAACAGCCGTTTTTCCCATCGGTTTATTTCCGGCCTGTTTTGGGCTGAACGTGCGCATCCACCAGCGTTTTCAGCTCTTCCATCTGCGGAATACACCGTTTGGGGATGCGCAGAAAGGATGTCGGCGTATAAAATTCCACGCTGTCCGGTCTCTCCACCGCCCGGTTGATCGCCTTCCAGACAAAGCGAAGAGATTCCCCCGGCCGGGCGGAACGGACCGTCAGCCCCTGCTCGGAAAATCCAACCCGGATTCGCTCGCTTCCCTCCGGCATACTATCGTAGGCTCGGACCGCTTTTCCCCGCGCGGTCAAGACGTTCAGGGCGAACAGCACCCCGGAAATCAGCAAAAAAGACGCGATCCCGACGCCAAGGCCGTTCATCAGACCGAAGATCAGTCCCGCGAGCAGGGACAGCCCGCTGTAGATCGGCAGCATTTTCAGGTAGGAGCGAAGCGCGGTGTCGGTGACAATTTTCACAAATTCTTCCTTGGTATAGTCCACGTCCAGCGCAAACAGCTCGGTTTCCTGTTCCTCCGCCTCCGCTTTTTCCGGCGGCGGGATAGGCCGGTCGGCCAGCGGAACCATCCGTTCCGTCAGCTTCTGCCGCGGAAGGGGAACGCCGGGAAGCACCGCGCGGCGCACTCCGTCCGCATCCGCCGGCGTCAGGCAACGAGCCGTCAGAACGATTGCCGGGGTATTCGGCGCGAGCAGGATCATCATATCCCGGGTTTCGATATAAACGGCGTTTTCCCTCAATAGGATGGTCGTCCGGTTCTCCCCTTCCTTCTCCACTCGGTCGGGGTATACCCGGATCAAGCCATAATAAGAGTATCCGTTCAGCATGCTCTGGTCATAAGCCTTTTCCGCGGTTTTCCGCACATAGCGCGGTATCCCGTAAAAAAGGAGTACGCCCGATACTGCGAGAAAAACGACCAGCAGCGCCAGCACCGGATCCACCGTGCGGGCCAGCACGCCGTCCAGGATCATCATCCCCAAGCTGAGAACCGCCATCACGGCGAACAGGATAATCTGCCCTTTTCGGAAACGAAGCAGGCCGGAGGTGCGGGACACTTCCTCGTTGAAGCGGATATATTCCTCCCGGTTCAGGTCCGCCGGAAAGGCGGCGATACAGCCGTCGTCCGGCGGAAAAGCGTCCGGCATGGAATTCGGCGCGTCGCCGGAAAACGGCGGAGCGTCCGTCGGCGTTTCCTTCCTTTCAGCCGAAACCGCCGAAATATTGTCGGCCGCTTCCTTGCCGGAATCGTACTTCGGTTCTTTATTTGTGGTCAAATCCGACAGATTTTCCCCAGCGGATGAAAGCTTCCGGTTGCTGTCGTCCATATGCCGTCCTCCTTTCCCACAGAGAAATTTTTCGCTCGGCACTGTGCTAATTTTCCATATAGTCTATGCTATTTTTTTCCAGACGGCTTTTTCGGTAAACGGGAACGCAGCTGTTCCTCCTGTCCCGGCCCGAGCAGCCTCTTGGGGATGGCAAAGCGGAATTCCCGGCCATATGTGACCAGAAAAAGAGACGGCGTTTCGGTCCATTCCGTGATAAGGGCCAGCGGGAGGGAACCTTCCATCCGTCCGTTTTTCACCATTACCATCTCCCCGGAAAACCGATAGGCGGTGGCGAAGCGAAGGTCTTCGTTCCGATCATATTCCCGGGCGGCGGCGGCCCGGGCAAACATAGGGGCAAACACCCCGTTGTAGCAGACCAGAAAAAGTCCCAGTATGATCAGACTGAACGCCGCCGAAAAGGAAAGCGATATCCGTCCGCCGAAGAAAACCCCGGCGACTCCGAGCGCCGTCAGAACCGCGCCGGCGGCAAGCAGGGCCTTCCCCTGTCCGCGGCCGGCTACGCGCCGATGCTCCGCAGCGGCTTCGCAGTATTCTTCTCTCGTGACCAGAACGCTCAGGGAAAGCTCCGGCATAGAATCCATCACGGCGGCTCCTTTCTTCCTTTTCATGCGTTATATTTCCGCTGTTTGTCAGAAAATCCAGTTCCGCATCACATGACGGCGGCGGATAAACACCGTCCGCAGAAAGTCCAGCAACTCCTCCCGTCTCTCCGGCGGTAGGCAGCGCTTGGGGAGAATCAGCAGCCGCTCCGATTCCCGCACGAAAACGAGGAACTCCGGCGTTTCGATGCATTCCCCGATCAGCGCGTATTGGTCATGCAGAGAAAGCGATGGCGTTTGGGTCACCGCATAATCGGCGTAAAGCAGCAGCTCCGCTTCTCCCAGCAGGGAACGGTAGGTTTCATAATCCTCCGCGGCGCGGCGGCGGAGACGCTGCGGCTCCAGCCAAAAAATATACAAAAGCAGGGCCGGACAGCACAGACAAAGAAACAGAGGCACCACCACCGAAAAAAAGGTGAAGCGCGTCCCATCAAAAAAACAAAGCCCCAGCGCCAGCAGTACGGCGGCGCCCACCACGAAGAAGGGCAGGCCCCGCAGAGAACCCTTTCGCCGGGCGGCCAACAGGGAAGCCGCCGCATATTCCTCCGCCGTTACCGGCAGAGCGAAACGCGCCTTCGGTTCATTTTCCCTGGACATCGGCGATTCCTCCCAACCAAGGGCGATACCGCTTGTCGCGGCGCCGCCCAACATTCAATCTTTGTTCTTTTTCATCTCCGCACGGAATTTTTCCATCAAAAGCGCCCAGCCCGCTTCGTCAGTCGCCCGACGGGGGACGCCGACCAGCTCGCGGCCGATCTCCAGCACCAGCAGGGAATCCCCGACCGTCGCGCGGCATTCGCCGTACGGCACGGCGGTTTTCCGTTCCCGGCCGAAAACCGCCGTTTCCGCATACAGCGCAAGCTGGATTTCCTCTCCCCGTTCCGCGAGCTGCCGGGCTTCATGCTTCATCCGGAAGGGCGGCGTAAGCCAGATCGCCGCCAGAACCAGCAGGGCGATCCCCGTAAGGACCAGGGGCATGGGGTCTTTCTTTTCATCCAGCAGGAACGCCGCGATGCAATTCGCCGCAACGAGGAGCAGGAACGCCGACTGAATCCCATTCCGCACCTTTCCCGCCCGATGGGTTCCCCGCATCAGGCAGGCATAGATTTCCGGTTCCTCCAGTCGTATCCGCAGCTGGAGAAGTGGGGCTTCGGTATGCTCGTCCATCGGCTGTCCGTTCTCCTTAAATATCCAGATTCATCACATATTTGGCGTTTTTCTCGATAAATTCCTTTCGGGGCTCCACCTTGTCCCCCATCAGAATGGTGAAAGCCTCGTCCGCGGCGGCCGCGTCCTCCAGCTCCACCTTCAGCATGGTGCGGAAGGCCGGATCCATCGTGGTCTCCCACAGCTGCTCCGGGTCCATTTCACCAAGGCCCTTATACCGCTGGATATCGGCATTCCCGCCAAACTCGGCGATATATTTATCCCTCTCCTCATCCGAGAAAGCGTATCGAACCTGCTTGCCTTTGGATACCTTGAACAGAGGCGGCTGGGCGATATACACATGTCCCTCGTCCACCAGCGGCCGCATATACCGGAAAAAGAAAGTCAGCAGCAGAGTGCGGATATGGGAACCGTCGACGTCGGCGTCGGCCATAATAATGACCTTGCCGTACCGCAGCTTGGAGATGTCAAAATCGTCCCCGATCCCACAGCCCAGCGCGATTACGATCGGCACCAGCTTTTCGTTGCCGTATACCTTGTCCAGCCGCGCCTTTTCCACATTCAGCATCTTGCCCCACAGGGGAAGAATAGCCTGGAAGTTCCGATCCCGCCCTTGAATGGCGGAACCGCCTGCCGAGTCGCCCTCGACGATGTACAGCTCGGTACGATCACTGTCGTTCCAGATACAATCGGCCAGCTTTTCCGGCATCCGGGTGGAGGCAAGACCGCTCTTTTTCCGGGCCAGCTCCCTCGCCCTCTGGGCCGCCTCCCGGACCCGGGCGGCGTTGATGGACTTTTCCAATACCCCGCGGGCCACCTGTGGATTTTCCTCCAGAAAGGGGATCAGCTTTTCATTCATCAGGGTGTTGACTAAGGTACCCATCGCGGTATTTCCCAATTTTGCCTTGGTCTGCCCTTCAAACTGCGCATCCTTGAGCTTCACGCTGATAACCGCCGTCAGACCCTCCCGCACGTCGTCGCCCTTCAGGCCGGCGTCGTTATCCTTCAGCATCCCATGCTTGCGGGCGTAGTCGTTAAAGATACGGGTGATGGCGGTTTTAAAGGCGGTCTCGTGGGTGCCGCCGTCCACCGTGTGGATGTTGTTGGCGAAGGAGACGATATTCTCGTTATAGCTGTCGTTATACTGCAAAGCCACCTCAGCGATGGAATCCCCATCCTTCACGGCGATATGCACCACTTCCGGATGGAGTACGGCGTGGCCGCGCGCTTTATTCATAAATTCCACAAAGGAGGAGATGCCGCCTTCATAGCAGTATTCTTCCCGTACGGGAGTTTCCGCGCTGCGCAGATCGTTGAGCTGGATGGTCAGCCCTGCGTTCAGGAAGGCCTGCTCCCTCAGACGTTTCTGAAGAACGTCGAATTCATATTCGGTGGTATCGGTGAAGATTTCAGCGTCCGCCTTGAAGCGGATCAGGGTGCCGTCGTGGTCGGACGCGCCAATCACCGTCAGGTCGTTCACCGGAACGCCCCGTTCGAACCGCTGGGCAAACACCTTGCCTTCCCGGGAAATTTCGACCTCCAGCCACTCGGACAGGGCGTTCACCACCGAGGAGCCCACGCCGTGCAGGCCGCCGGAAACCTTATAGCCGCTGCCGCCGAATTTGCCGCCGGCGTGTAGCATGGTCAGCACCACCGTAACGGCGGGGAGACCCAGCTTCTCGTTCATATCCACCGGGATGCCGCGGCCGTTGTCCCGTACCGAAATCACGTCCCCGGGCAGGATGTCCACCTCAATATGCGTGCAGTAGCCGGCCAGCGCCTCGTCAATGGAGTTGTCCACGATCTCGTATACCAGATGATGCAATCCCTTCGGCCCGGTCGAGCCAATGTACATGCCCGGACGCTTGCGGACGGCCTCCAGCCCCTCCAGCACCTGAATCTGATTGGCGTCGTACGGGGTGGTTTCATCCACTACCCCCGCCTGCTCAATCTCGCTTTCCAGAAGCTCCTTCTCCATCTCTTTGCTTTCGTTGTTCCCATTTTCAATCGCCACAGCGTATAACCTCCGTCCGCTTTTTCCAATGCCGCATTGGTCGCTTTCCATCCCACCGGCGGATTCACCGTATATATTTAAGTCCGCCGATACGAAATGCCGTTCATGAAACCGGCCCGCTTGCGAAGCGTCGCCGAAGAAATCTGAGAAATATAAACCGTCTCCGTGCCTTCCCTATCCACGCAAACCACATAGGATTTGGGCAGCTCCTCCGACACATTGAATACCCGCCCGCCCTTTTCCGCATCCGCAAGAAACTGCCGCGAATGCTTGGAAATGGTGGACTTGTCCATATCGAAAATGCCGACCACCTCATCCAGCCGTACCACAGTGTCCTGCCCCAGATGAAGATACATCGTAACCCGTCCTTTCGTTCGCGTCCGCCGGCTTGTTCAGGCAATGGTTTCTTCCGTAATCCGGCCCGCCTCCACATGAAAAGCGCGGCCGGCGGAAAGCCGCATTACAGCGGAGGGATCGCAGCAGGTCAGAAAAACCTGCCAGCCGTGGATATGGTTGAGGATATAATCCTGCCGAGAAATATCCAGCTCGCTCATTACGTCGTCCAGCAGAGCGACCGGCTGCTCGCCCGTCACCTCCCGCAGGACCGATGCTTCCGCCAGCTTCAGAGCGAGAACGGCCGAACGCTGCTGTCCCTGGGAGGCGTAAACCCGCGCCGACAGCCCGCTGATCTCCACTGCGAGATCGTCCCGATGCGGACCGACGGTGGTGAAGCCCGCCGCCAGATCGGCGGCGTGGCCTGTGCGAAGTTTTTCGTACAGCCGATCCCTCGCTTCGGCGGGGGTGGTTTCTTCCTTCCCTGCGGTGGATTCGTACCGCAGGGCGAAGCCTTCCTTCCCGCCGGAAAGCCCGGAATAGATGTCGCCAGCCGGGCCGGCAAGGCGACGGATGTACGCCGTCCGCGCCGCGAACACCTGCGCGCCGGTCTGCGCCAGCCGTTCATCCCAGACGGACAGAAGACTGTCGTCTCCGAATCCGGCCCGCAGATTTTTGAGCAGCGCGTTCCGCTGGATCAAAGTTCGCTGATAATCGGTGAGTACCCGGACATAACCCGGCCTTAGCTGACAGTAGGCGGCGTCCAGGAAGCGCCGCCGTCCTTCCGGCCCGTCCTTGATGAGGGAAAGATGGGCGGGCGAAAAAACCACGGCGCAGAATTGTCCCGCCAGCCGGGACGCCGACGGCTGCGGCACGCCGTTTAAAACGGCGCTCCGCCGGCGGGCAATCGAGATTTCCGCTTCCTGTTCCCGCCCGGCGGCGTAAAATTCCAGCCGGAGGGAGGCCTTCTCCGCTCCAAAGGCCACGGTTTCCCCGTCCTTCGCTCCCCGGAAGCTGCGTCCTCCGGTAAAAAACCAAAAAGATTCGAGAAGGTTGGTCTTTCCCTGGGCATTGCTGCCATATACTATATTGACTCCCGGGACAGGCCGGATCGACCCGGTCTCGAGATTGCGGAAGTTTTCAAAATCCAGCCGGGTTACCAACATCCGGCGTCACCGCCTTCCCGGTCGGTCCGCTTATTCATCCCGCGTTTGTTCCGTCGGGCCGACTGTGTAGGCCGCTTTGCTCCCCTCGAGAGAGACCGTGTCCCCGGGCCGCAGCTTTTTCCCCCGCTGGGTGCAGAGTTCTCCGTTTACGCGGACCAGTCCTTCCTGAATGAAAGCCTTCGCCTGCCCGCCGGTGGGGACGGCGCCCGTCAGCTTCAGGAAAGCGTCCAGCCGGATAAATTCGGTGGAAATCTCCCACACGTTCCGATTTGTCCCACTCATTTTTTCAGCCTCACCGGCAGGACAAGGAAGAGAAAGCTTTCGCCGGAGGCGGGAAGCATTTTCATCGGGGAAAGCGGCCCGCCCAGCTCAATGCGAACCTCGTCGGTCTCGGTATTTTTCAGCGCTTCGAGAAGGAACCGGCTGTTAAAACCCATTTCCTCCTCGTTCCCCTCGATGGAAGCGTCGATCACGTCGCTGGCGCTGCCAAGCGGCGTGGTACAGGAAACCTTGATTTTTCCGTCCTTGAATTCGCAGAGCAGGGGGGATTTAATCCGGTCGTTGATCACCAGAGAGGCGCGTTCCACCGCGTCGATCAGATCGCGGGTCTTTACCCGTACCGTGGTGGTAATGGTCTGCGGGATCGCCTTGCGGTAAGGAAGAAATTCACCGTCCAGCAGACGGGAAATGACGGCATAGCCGCCGATTTCCAGCACAATATGCCGCCGGCCGACCGCCATCGACATCGGAGTGTCTTCGTCGGAAAGCAGCTTAAGCACTTCGCTTAGCGTTTTTCCCGGGACGACGAAGTTCATGGTTTCCTTCGTCTGCAGCGGTTCGCACCGCATGGCCAGCCGGGAGCCGTCCACCGAGACCAGTCGGAGGTCTTCTCCTTCCATTTCAAACTGGGTACCGGTGTGGACCGGGCGGTTGTCGGTCTGCGCTACCGCGAAAAGAGTCTGGCGGATCATGCTTTTCAGCGTGTTTTGCGGAACGGTAAAGCCGACGCCGTCGCTGACCGACGGGATTTCAGGGTATTCGATTGCCGAGATGCCGATGATGGTAAATTCGGTTAAGCCGCTCCGAATGACGGTATTCAGCTTTTCGTCGGTGATAAGGGAAACCGTGTCGTCCGGCAAGCGACGGACAATATCGCCGAAAAGCTTTGCTGTCAGCACGATCTCCCCCGGTTCCCGCACGTCCGCTTCGATGGTGGTGGTTATGCCGAGGTCGAGGTCATAGCCGGCGAGGAAAAGGGAGGAGCCGGCCGCTTTCAGGAGGATTCCCTCCAGCGCGGGAAGGGTGGACTTGCCGGATACGGCGCGTTGGACGTTGCCGACCGCGTCGATCAGCGCCTGTTTGTTGCAGTAAATATTCATAAGCGACATCCTTTCTGAGGATTATTTCGGAAAAGCAGGGACCAGCGGCGACGCCGTCGAAAAACGAAAAAGACAAGAAAAAACAAATCTTTCTTTTCGTAGTCTATAGTAGGGACGGTGGAAAGCGTGGAAAATCGGTCTCCGCCCGCAAACGTCCGGGATTTTTCCGCTGTCCTTTTTTGTGAAAAGCCGGTCGGGAAAAAAGCGGAAAAGTGGAGAGCGGTTTTTCTTTTCCCCCGCATGGTGGAATTTTGTCGGTGGAACGGGGAAAAAATGGGGAGAAAGCGGTGGAGAAGCCGTCGAACAGCGACGAGGAAAGAAAAGCGGCTTTTCACCGTTTTTCGTGGATAAGTGAAGAAAAGAGGAAAAGTTCGTTCGGAAAGCCGGTGGAAAGCTAGAGGAGAAGCAGGGCTTCATAAGGCGGCGGGAAGTTTTCCACGATCGTGTGAAGAGTATGGCGGAGCACGAAACAAAACAGAAAAAGCGTCTCGTCGGACAGGCGATGCTGTTTCTATGTAGCTTTTTATATTTATTAAGGATAAAAAGCCGATAAAGGAAACCGACGGCGCGTTATTTCTCGCTGATGTTTTTGATGATGTCCATGACCATGCCCTTGAAAGACGGGTCTTTGGTCATCCGGGTTTCGACCTTCTGGATTGCATAAACGATGGTGGAATGGTCGCGGGTGCCGAATTCCTCGCCGATGGATTTCATCGGCAGGCCGGTGATATCCCGCACCACGTATTCCGCCACCTGGCGGGCCTGAGAAATGGGAGCGGAGCGCTTGGTGGAACGAATATCCTCCGGCGTGACGTTCATGGTACGGGAAACTTCGGTAATGATCCGTTCCACTGTGATCGGCACCGGCTGCGAATCGTTCCGGATATCCCGGATGGCGTTCTGTGCGGTGATGATGGAGGGCTGTTCCCCGCCGAGAAGGTACTGCGCCCGCATCCGTTTGACGGCGCCTTCCAGTTGACGGACGTTGTTTTTTAGCTGATTCGCGATGTATTCCGCGACGTTGTCGCTGATATTGAGGTCGAGCAGCTGCGCCTTGCGCTTGATGATAGCAATGCGGGTTTCCAGGTCCGGCGGCTGGATGTCGGCCAGAAGGCCCATTTCGAACCGGGTGCGAAGCCGTTCCTCCAGCGTGGCGATTTCCTTCGGCGGCCGGTCGGAGGTCAGCACAATCTGTTTGTTGGCCTGATGGAGCGCGTCAAAGGTATGGAAGAATTCCTCCTGCGTGGAGACCTTTCCGGCGATAAACTGGATGTCGTCCACCAACAGCACGTCCACCTGACGGTATTTCGCCCGGAATTCCGGCGTGGTGCCCGAACCAATCGCTTCGATCAGCTCGTTTGCGATGTATTCGCCCTTGGTGTAAATGATTTTGACCGACGGCGAATTTTTCCGGATTTCGTTGCAGATTGCATAAAGGAGGTGCGTTTTGCCCAGCCCCGAGCCGCCGTAGATAAACAGCGGGTTGTAATAGCCGGCCGGCTTGCTCGCCACCGCCTGCGAAGCGGCGTGGGCGAATTTATTGGAGGAGCCGACGATAAAGTTTTCAAAGGAATACTCATAATCGGAGCTTTTCTGGCCGAAGAGATTGCCCGGGTCGGGCTGGACCTCGGAAAATTCGGGCGCTTCTCTGGCGGAAACCTCTTCACCCGACAGGATTTTCAGGCCAAGAGGGATACCCAGTACCTGCTCAAACGCCTCCCGCAGCTTATCGGCATAATGCTCGCTCACGATTTTCTTTTGGAAATTGGTGTGGACGAAGACCACGACCTCCCCATCCTCGATGGAGCGGGGCTCGATACAGCTGATCCAGACGTTATAGGCGACCTCGCTGATATCCTCCTGATTGTGCAGGTATTCCAATATACCCGACCAGACTTCCTTGATGGTTTCCATGACTCCAAACTCCTTAAGTAATTGAAAATACATCGGCGAATGCGGCGGAGCGTACGGCTCCTGTTCCGAGAGCCTTTGCTTATGTTCCGCGAACGGCGTTTCCAAAAAATGAACGGTCCCATTCCCGCGCCGCGATAGAAAAACGGGTATCTGCGTATACGCGTGCGGATACGCGCGGTATCCACGGCGAAAAAATACGCGTTGTCCGCTGTTTGAGACGGAAAACACCGGCATTTTGCGGCGATAGGCCGCGGAAGAGGAAAAACGCCGGCGGCGGAAAACGCGAAATTTAGGGCACAGAAACCCCTTATAATGGCTTACAGTCTATTGTAGCATAGTTTTCGCCGGTTTTCAACGAAAGAAAATGCGGGAATTTTATTTTCTTTCGCCGACCGCCGGGGCGGATGCAGAATTTTACCGCCAGATTTTGCGGTTTGGTTCTTTTATAACATGATTTTTCGGAAAATAGGGGCAGATCGGCTTTCTAAAAAGTGGGTCAGCGGCAGGAAAAGGAGAAAACCCACCTGTCATGCGGGCGGGGACGATGGAACAGAGCGGGAGAAACAAAAATATCTGTTGACTTTTGCGCAGTTTCTGGTATATAATGAATCCTCGGCAGAGGATACCGTTTTTTCGGGGCGGCTCCTTCGCCCGCGGGGAATTTCGTCCCTGCTTAATGAGGATTTCGAAGACAATGAAATTCCAAAAAGGCAACGGCCGGCAACGGCCGTCCGAAAGGAGGGTGACGCATGCTTCGTACGTACCAGCCCAAGAAACGGCACCGCAAAAAGGAACATGGCTTCCGCAAGAGAATGGCAACCGCCAACGGCCGCAAGGTGCTTGCTCGCAGAAGGGCGAAAGGAAGAAAGCGTCTCACCTACTAAAAAGGGCCACCATCGTGTGGCTTTTTTTAATATGCAGAGATGCGTCCGGCGGCAAAAACACGGGCCGGCGCCCGAAGGAGACAGGATGTCGATATGACGCGTTTTGCCGTGCTTAATCGCAACGGGGATTTCCGCGCCCTGTACCATCGCGGAAAATCGCAGGTGCATCCCGCCCTGGTCACATACGCCCGTAGAAGCCGGACAGGCTTTCCCCGGGCGGGCGTCACCACCGGAAAAAAAATCGGCTGCGCCGTTCGGCGCAATCGCTGCCGCCGGGTGATTCGGGAGGCGTACCGCGCCCTTCTTCCCCGTATTGAGGGGGGCTGGGACCTCGTGTTCGTCGCGCGTCGTCGAACCGGGGAGATCAAAAGCACCAAACTGCAGCAGATCATGGAGTCCCAGCTGAAGGCGCTGGGCGTACTGCCTTCCGACGGAAGAGGAAACGGCCGCGCCGCGTCGTCCGGGCCATCCAGGCCATCCGGACTGGAGAGTCCGGGGAGCAAAACAACATGAAAAAGCTGCTGATTGCGCTGATCCGGCTGTATCAGCGCACGATTTCGGCGAGGACCCCGCCGGCCTGCCGGTTTACGCCCACCTGCTCCGCCTACGCCATTCAGGCGATCGAGCGGTTCGGCGTGATTCGCGGTTCCGGTCTCGCCATATGGCGCATCCTGCGCTGTAACCCTTTCGGCAAATACGGATACGATCCCGTGCCGGAAAAGAGAGAAAAGAAACCTCGACAATCGAAAAACGAAAAAAGGCCGGAAAATCCCGGAAGCGGAGAAACAAACGCTGGTGAAAAGCCCGCCATGCGTCCGCGGAAATCTTGAGAGATAGCGGCGGTCCGCAGCGCGGAACGCTGTGTTTGTGTTTGCAGAAAACGGACGGAGGAAACTGCCGATGATACCTGGAATGGACATACTGGCCATCCCGCTGGGGTGGGTCCTGTGGTTTATTTACAATCTGGTCAGCAATTATTTTATTGCAATTTTTCTCTTTACGCTGATCGTGCGCGCCGCAACCTTCCCCTTGTCGCTGAAATCCCAGAAGGCGCAGGCCGACCGGGCGAAGCTCGCCCCCCGGCTGGAGCGGCTGCAGAAAAAATACGCCAAGGACCCCCAGAAGCTGCAGCAGAAGCAGATGGACCTGTACGAAAAGGAAGGCGTCAGCATGACCGGCGGATGCCTGCCGATGATCGTCCAGATGATCGTGCTGTTCGGCGTTATCGCCGTCATCTACTCCCCACTCACCCACCTGGCCCGGATTCCGAGCGCGGTGGTAAACGCGGGCGTCTCCGCCGTCATGCAGGAAGTGACTACGGATGAGAACGGCAAAGAGGTGGAGGGCAGCGATCCCAATAAATTATACAAAAAAGATGCGCAGGGATATTACAAAGAACTGAATTTCATGATGGTGATGGAAAAGGGCGAAAACGAAGCCGCCATCAAGAAAAGCATCGCCGCCCTTTCCGATACCGAACGGAAGGGGAAAACAGCGGACGAATATTTTGCGGAAATGCAGCATATCCGTAAGGACTTTGCCTTCTTCGGCGGAACCCTGCTGGAAAAGCCATGGAACGACAAGGGAATCAAAGGGATCAACATCCTCTGGCTGGTTCCGCTGCTTTCCGGGCTTACGGCGTTGGCCTCCAGCATAATTTCCATGCATTACACCAAGATGGCGACCTCCGCGGAAAAACAGCCCGGCCAGGGCTGCAGCAATGTGATGCTGCTGGTTATGATGCCGCTGTTCTCTCTGTATATCACCTTTATCGTCCCGGGCGGCGTCGGCATTTACTGGATATGCTCGAATATCATCGCTGTGATCCAAACCATTCTGCTCAACAAGATTTACAATCCGGCCAAAATCCGCGCGCAGGCGGAAATCGAATACGAAGAACGCCGCAAACGCCGCGCCGAGGATAAAAAGCGGCTGGCCGAGGCCCGCGCTCGCGAGGAAGAGGAAGCCCGCAGGCAGGCGGCCGAGGAGAAGAAGCTTCTCGAAGAGAAGAGGAATGCGGCCAACGCGCCGAAAAAGCCTCCCGCCTCCAAAAATCCGAATAAGCGTAAGCGCCGGGAGGGCGACGCGTCCGCCGCTGACTCCGCGGAGAAGCTGCCGGTTAATCCGCGGCCGGAGGAAGAACCGGCGAAGGACAGCGCTCCGGACGGTGAAGCCAAGGCGTCGGAGAGGGCCGACGAGGAGAAATAATACGGGGTTTTTCCCGTTTTCGAAAGGATGAGAAACGTGCTGAAGGAAGCGATCAAGGAAGCCGCCACCATTGAAGAGGCGAAGGCGGCGGCAGCGCAGGAGCTGGGCGTGCCCGAAGAAAAAGCGCAGTTTGAGATTCTGCAGGCGCCCCAGAAAAAAACGCTGGGACTATTCGGCGGATGCCCGGCGCGGGTGCGCGCTTATCTGGAAGTCACCCCCGCGTCCCGCGCGGCGGAGTATCTGGATGAAGTTCTCCGCGGCCTGGGCGTGGAAACGCCCTCCATTGAAGTGAAGGAAGAGGAAAACGGCTGTGTTCTGACGTTGTCCGGCGACGACCTCGGCTATATCATCGGCCGCCGGGGAGAAACGCTGGACGCGCTCCAATACCTCACCGGCCTGGTGGCCAACCGGGTGGATAACGCCTATTACCGCGTGACGCTGGATATCGGAAACTACCGCGAAAAGCGGGAGCAGTCCCTGGCAGGTCTTGCCCGCAAGATCGCGGGACAGGCGGCCCACACCGGCCATAAAACCTCGCTGGAACCGATGAATCCTTATGAACGCCGGATCATTCACACGGCGGTGCAGGAGGTCAAGGGCGCGACTTCGTGGAGCGTGGGCAGCGAGCCAAATCGCCACGTCGTGATCGGTCCGTCCGACGACAATCCTGTGAAAAACCGTTCCCGGAGCGGCAGCCGTTCCCGTGGGAAAGGCGGCCGGCCTTCAGGCGAACGGCCGTCTGATGAAACAGGACGTCCCGCTCGGCCGGAGAGAGCGCCCCGCACTTCTCGTTCGGACGGGATTGAGAAGCCGGAACGGGAGATTCGGCCCTTTGTGCCGCGCAGCAATCCCCTCCCCGCTGCCGATGGAGCGACCCCGCCCTCCAAAACCCAGTCGGAGAAAGAAAATTCCTCCATGTTGTATGGGAGGATTGACCTGTAAAAAGCGGAAAACTCCCTGTGCTCCCGATGGCGCACAGGGAGTTTTTTCAACAGTATCCGGGGAAAAAGGGGAAAACCTTCCGCCGTATTCCGCCTGTTCAGATGCAATAATCGGGCGGGTTTTTCTCATGATACCGCTCCCGGAGATCGGCAAGGGTAAGGGAATCCACCACCTGATCGATCGCATCCTTCAGTTTCTGCCAAACCTCGTTGGTGACGCAGGTTTCCGCCAACCCGCAGAAGAACCCGTCCCCCGCCACGCAGTCCACCGGCGCAAGGGAACCCTCCATGGTGCGGAGCACATCCCCCACCGTAATGGATTCCGCCGGCCGGGCCAGCATATAGCCGCCCTGGGAGCCTCGTACGCTGCGCACCAACCCCGCGCGGTTGAGCAGCATCATGATCTGCTCGAGATATTTTTCTGAAATTTCCTGCCGGTTCGAAATATCCCGCAGAGGCACCAGCCCGGTTTCGCAATGGACGGCCAGATCCAGCATCAGCCGGAGACCGTATCGTCCTTTGGTCGAAATTTTCAACCGAATTCACTCCTTTGGTGGAAAAATGCATCCTATTTCCATATTTGAATAGAGCCTTGATCTTGCAGCTGCTTGAGGATCATTACCGTTACCGGGAACAGAAGCATCCCCGGCAGTCCCATCGCCTGGAGACCAAGATACATAAAAAATAGCGTCACCAGCGGATTCAGGCCGATCTGCCGACTGACCAGCTTGGGCTCGAGGAAATTCCGCAGTACGGTGATGAACACATACAGCAAAGCCAGCCCGACGAACATCCGGAAATCCCCCAGGATCGCGGAAATCAGCGCCCAAGGGATCAGCACCGTGCCGGTGCCGAGAACCGGCAGGATGTCCACCACCTCGATAATCGCCGCCACCAGCAGGGAGTAGGGAACCCGGAGGATGGTCAGCCCAACGCTGAGCTCCGCAAAGGTAATCAGCATCAGCAGCGCATAGGCCTTTACCAGCTTGAACAGGGTGTTGGTGCACAGGTCGCGGACGGTGCAAACCAACGCGGTATGCCGTTCCGGCACCTGCCGCATAAAGAAGGACAGGACCTTCTGGTAATCAATGGTCAGGAAGATCGACGCAATCACCCAGATGACAAAGCTGACCAGCAGGGAGGGCAGGCGGCCGGTCATGGAAAGCGCCCAGCCCGCCGCACCGGTAAAAATGCTGGAAACCAGGCCGATCAGGGCGTCGGTCAGGCTGTCGATCGTCCCTTGCAGAGAAGCCAGAGCCTCGGGAGAAAGCATGTTGGAAAAGCCGGTGACGATATCCTGAATACTGACCGAAACACTTTCCACCGTGGCTTCGATCAGCCGGATGTTGTCGGTGTTGGAAAAGAAGCTAACCACGCCCGCGACCAGCTGCCCGCCGATCAGGGCCACGGCCGTCGCCAGCAGAAGGATAACCAGGACGACCAGAACCACCGAGAAGAACTTTTTGCTCACCCGTGTCTTCTTCACCAGCCAGCGGAGGGGACGCTGCAAAACCGCCGCCACCAGAAAAGCAAACACAAAAGGCAGCATCCAGACGAACAGGGTCCGTACCGCCAGAATAGCAATGGCGAGCAGTATGCCGAAATACAGCAGATTAATCAGGAAGCTCCGGCGCTTTTCCACCTTTTTTGGATCGAGCAGCAGGGAGTCAGGCGAAGGGGTCGAGGTCTCGGGCGGCGTTGACGCCGGCGTGTGTTCCTCCAAAGCAATCCTTCCTTTCCTGTAGCGACAGCCGGGCGGTCTGCCCGGCGCGTTTTTCGGGGTATGAAGTTCCGCCGAACGGTTCCATGCTATACAGAGCTTTCCCGGCAGCATAAGCAACACGTACCATAAAATAAAGACGCTGGGGAAAACAGGGAAAACGAAAAGCGGGAGGGAGAACCATTGGCCTGACAGCCGTTTTTCGATAAAACCTATTCCATTAAACGTATTATACCCGGTTTCCTACTAAAAAACAAGGATATCAATCGGAAAAGAAAATAGCGGAGCATTGCCAGGGGATTCAAAGACGGAATGGCAAACAACGACGGAAGGCAGCACGCTTCCTTTAAAAAATTCGTTTAAAAAGGATAATTTGGAACAAAGCGGCCCATTTCTCTTGAATCCCCCGCCAAAGGGTGGTATAGTGTATTCCACAGCAACACACAAGTACATGGGTGGTGGACAGAGTGACGGCCAGAGCAAGCAAAAAGAAACAGCAGCCTGAAACGGCCGCCCCGCCTGGTTCCCTGGCGGATGGCGCTTTTCCGGCGGAGTGCGGTACGCGGCTTCTTTTGGTGGACGCGTCCGTCCTTCCGGAGGTGTTCGCCCGGGTGGTGGACGCCAAGCGGCTTCTGGCTACAGGGAAGGCGGCTTCTTCCGCAGAGGCGGCCAGGCTGGCGGGGATTTCCCGCAGCGCTTTTTATAAGTATAAGGACGCGGTGTTCCCCTATGACGAGGAGAAGGCGGGCCGGATTCTGACGGTACACGCCGTCCTCCGGGATCAGCCGGGCATCCTGTCCAGTGTGCTGACCGCCTTTGCCGAGGCGGGGGCGAATATCCTGACGGTGAACCAGAACATCCCTGCGGGCGGAACCGCCGCCGTTTCCATCTCTGCCCGGGCCGACCGGCTTCAGCTGCCGGTGGATGGGTTTATCCATGCCCTTTCGGCGCTGGAAGGAGTGGAGCGGATCGTCCGGATCAGTGGAACTCTGCCGACCGGCGAGTATTCCTGAAAGGGACGGCCGTGTCGGCAAAGCGAGGCCGCTCAAGCGAGGCCGCTCAAGCGGCGGAAAATAAAATCGACGGACATTTCAGAAGATTGCCAGATATGATAGAAATATAAAGGCCGGAAAGGAAGAGATACCAGCGATGATACAGATTGCCATCATGGGCCACGGGGTCGTCGGTTCGGGCGTCGCCGAGGTGCTGCTGAAAAACGCCAAAAGCATCGCCCATAAAGCCGGGGAGGAGATCCAGGTCAAACGGATCCTCGATTTGCGGGAATTCCCCGACAGTCCCCTGGCCGACCGGTTTACCAAAGCGTTTGAGGAGATTGAAAACGACCCGGAAATCCGGATTGTGGTGGAAACCATGGGCGGGCTGAAGCCGGCCTATGATTTCGTCAAGCGCTGCCTGCTTGCAGGGAAAAGCGTCGTCACCTCCAATAAAGAGCTGGTCGCCGCCAAGGGCGACGAGCTGCTGGAGATCGCGCGGGACCACAACCTAAACTTCCTGTTTGAAGCCAGTGTGGGCGGCGGTATTCCGATTCTCCGTCCGTTGGACCAGTGTCTTGCCGCGAACGAGGTATATGAAATCGCCGGTATCCTGAACGGCACCACCAATTTCGTGCTGACCAAAATGATCCACGAGGATATGTCCTTCGAGGATGCGCTGGCGCTGGCCCAGCGGCTGGGCTATGCGGAGCGGGACCCCTCCGCCGACGTGGACGGCCACGACGCCTGCCGGAAAATCTGCATCCTCGCTTCCCTTGCGTTCGGGCGGCATGTGTATCCCGAACAGGTGCACACCGAGGGCATCGCTTCCATTACGCTGGACGACGTGAAATACGCGGAAGCGTGGGGCGGCGTGATTAAGCTGATCGGCCAGGCGCACAAACGGCCGGATGGGCGGCTGGACTGCCTGGTGGCACCCATGCTTCTTCCCCATTCGAGCCAGCTGGCCGAGGTCAACGACGTGTTCAACGGTATTCTGGTCCGGGGGGACGCGATCGGGGACGTGGTCTTTTACGGCCGGGGAGCCGGCAAGCTCCCCACCGCGAGCGCGGTAGTCGCCGACGTCATCGACGAGGTCAAGCATCTCAAGGCCCGTAAATATCTCTTCTGGGAACGCGGGAAGGAAGGCTATGTCGCCGATTACCGGGATATGGAAGTCCCCCTGTTCCTCCGGCTGTGCTGCGGGGACCCCCGTTCCACCCTGTCGGCGCTGGAAAAGGCGCTCGGCCGCTGTACCCGGATCATGGTGGAGGATGCGCCGGACAATGAGCTCGGCCTTGTTACCCCGCCGGTTTCCGCCGCCGCGCTGGATAAAGCGTTGCTCTCCCTCACCAACGTCGCGGTGGGGAGCCGCCTGCGGATCGCGGATTTTTAAAAGCGTCCCTCTATTCCGTCCCATGCGAAAGGAATCCTTTGTATGATCAAGATCACCGTCCCGGCGTCCAGCGCCAATCTCGGCGCGGGCTTCGACGCGCTGGGCATTGCGCTGACCCTGTATAACCGGGTCTGGATGGAGGAGGCGGACGGCACGCCTGTTTCGCCGGTCTGCCGGATCGAATCGGCGGACGGCGTCCCCATCCCGACCGACGAAAGCAATATGATTTACCAGACGGCCAAAGGGCTGTTTGAACGGTGCGGCCGCCCCTTCCGGGGGCTGCATATCCGACAGGAGAACAATATTCCGATGACCCGGGGACTGGGCAGCTCCTCCGCCTGCCTGGTGGCGGGGCTGCTGGGGGCCAATACCCTGCTGGGAAGCCCCCTCTCCCCCGCCGACCTGGCGGATCTGGCCGCCGAGCTGGAGGGCCATCCCGACAACACCGCGCCCGCGCTGCTGGGCGGGCTGGTCACCGCCGTGATGGACGGGGGCCGGGTCCATACCGTGAGCGTTCCGGTGTCGGAACGGATCCGCTTCGCGCTTTTTATCCCGGATTTCGAGCTGAAAACCGAGGTAGCCCGCCGGGTCCTTCCGGCGGAGGTCTCCCGCGCCGACGCGGTCTATAACCTCTCCCGCGCCGCGCTGATGACCGCTTCCCTCTTTTCCGGCAGCTTGGAAAACCTCCGGGTCGCGGTACAGGACCGGCTGCATCAGCCCTACCGCTTCCCCCTGATCGCCGGGGCGGAACGGGTGTTCTATACCGCCTATGGGCTGGGGGCCTATGCGGTCGCCATCAGTGGAGCGGGCCCCTCCATCCTCGCCATTATCGACCGGGAGACGCAGGGCGAGGATTTCACCGCCCAGGCAAGGACGGCGCTGGAAAAGGAGGGGCTTGCCGGCTGGCAGGTACAGGTGCTCGGCTGCGATCCGCACGGCGCCCGGGTAGAGTTTGAGTAGAGCTTGAGTAGGGCTTGAGCGGGATTTGAACAGAGACGCCCGGCTTCCGGCCGCGGTGTTTTGAGAGGCAGGACGGCAACGCCGGCTGGGAAAGCGTCGGCGGGGGCGGGGTCCAACAACGATGGAAAGGTTTGATACGGGAATGCTGGTAGTGCAGAAGTTCGGCGGCAGCTCAGTTGCCAATGCCGAGAGAGTGTTCAATGTGGCGGGGATCGTCACCGACAAGTATAAGGAAGGCAACGATGTGGTTGTGGTGGTTTCCGCCCAGGGCGACACCACCGACGACCTGATCGACAAGGCCAATGAGATCAATCCGCAGGCTTCCCGCCGGGAAAAGGATATGCTTCTCGCGGCGGGCGAGCAGATGTCCATTGCCCTGCTGGCGATGGCGATTGAGAAGCTGGGCTACCCGGTGGTTTCCCTCCTCGGCTGGCAGGCAGGCTTCCAGACCAACTCCAACTACAGCGCCGCACGGATCAAGCGCATCTTGCCGGAACGCATCCAGGCGGAGCTGGATAAGAAAAAGATCGTCGTGGTCGCCGGCTTCCAGGGCCTCAACCGGTACGGGGATATCACCACCCTCGGCCGGGGCGGATCGGACACCAGCGCGGTGGCGATCGCCGCCGCCATGCATGCCGACGTCTGCCAGATTTATACCGACGTGGAGGGCGTGTATACCGCCGACCCCCGGAAGGTGGAGAACGCCCGCAAGCTCCAGGAAATCACCTATGACGAGATGCTGGAGCTGGCCACCCTCGGCGCGCAGGTGCTGAACAACCGCTCGGTGGAAATGGCGAAGAAATACAACGTCGAACTCGAGGTTCTTTCCAGTTTAAAACGGGTGCCCGGCACCAAGGTCAAGGAGGCTGTCAAAATGGAAGAAATGCTGGTTAAAAGCGTCGCTAAGGACTGCAACGTCGCGCGGGTCATGCTGGTCGGGATTCCCGACGAGCCGGGCATGGCGTTTAAGATTTTTTCCCGCGTCGCCAAGGCGCATATCAACGTGGATATCATCCTGCAGTCGGTGGGCCGCGACGGCACCAAGGATATCACTTTCACCGTTCCCGCCGATAAGGGGGACGAGGCGGTGGCCGTGCTGCGGGAATACTGCGATCACGTCGGGGCGAAGAGCCTGTCCTACGACACCGAGGTGGCCAAGGTTTCGGTGGTCGGCGCGGGGATGGAGACCCACGAAGGGGTCGCCGCCCGGATGTTCGAAGCGCTGGCCGACGCGAATATCAATATCCAGATGATTTCCACCAGCGAGATCAAGGTGTCGGTCCTGATTGCCCGGGAGGACGCCGACCGCGCGGTTGCGATCGTCCATTCCGCGTTCTTCGACGATTCCATGCGCCTGTAATTGCTGGAAAGAAGAACCTCCCCTGCACAGAAGATATTCCCGGGAAACATCTTCTGTGCAGGGGCCGCGTTCCGGATTTTTTGAAATTTTCCACCGTTTCGGGGTTGACAGCCGGAAAACGCCGTGCTATAATACCCAAGCAGTCCAAAACAGCGGAAAAGCTGCGGCCTTAGCTCATCTGGTAGAGCGCCACCTTGCCAAGGTGGAGGTAGCGAGTTCGAGCCTCGTAGGCCGCTCCAGAAAAAGAACGAAGATCAGGAATCTTCGTTCTTTTTTCTTTGCCCGAGGAAGATACGGACAGCCCCGCCGCCCGGAAGAAACGCTCGGAAGCCGGGAGGGAATTCTCCCTAGCGGGCCCGCTTTCATTTTTCTATCCGAATGGTCTTTTTCCAGAGAGGGCTTGTCTTTCCAATCTTTGGGGTGTATAATAAAAACAGGAAGGAGCGCGCCGAAGCGGGCGCGCTTCCATGGTCTGGGGCCTCTTTTGCAAGAAAGACAGTCCCTTTTATTTTTCAGGGGGTTATCCTAGTGGCAAGCGATCTACATTGTCATACGAAAATATCGGACGGTTCCATGGGAATCGAGGAGCTGGTTGCCATTGCAAAACGCCGTGGCCTTTCCGCTGTTTCGGTGACGGATCACGATACCACCGCCGGCGCGACGCGGGCGGTTATCATCGGAAAGCGGCAGCAGGTGCAGGTGATCCACGGGGTGGAGCTATCCACCATGGATACGCAGCGGGGCCGGAAGGTGCATCTGCTGTGCTACTTGTGCGATACCCCCGACCGGCTGGAGGGTCTGTGCCGCCGCACCGGCGAAAGCCGGAAAAAAGCGGCGATGGAAATGGTCCGCAAGGTGATGCGGTACTATCCGATCACTCCGGAACTGATCGTGAAATGCGCCACCGGCAGCACCAATATCTATAAACAGCATATCATGCACGCCCTGATGGACGCCGGATATGCCGATTCGATTTACGGCGAGCTGTACGAAAAGCTGTTCGCACCGGGGCGCGGCCTTGCGTTGGTGGAATCGGACTATCCCGATACCCGCGAGGTGCTGGAGCTGATCCACAGTGCGGGCGGCATCGCGGTCCTCGCCCATCCGCCGGTCTATCAGAGCGACGAAATTCTGGAGGAACTGGCGGACAACGGATTGGACGGCGTGGAGGTCTGGCATCCCCGCCATACCGACGAGGATGTGCAGAAATACGCCGCTTTCGCCAGGCAACACGGCTTGCTGATGACTGGTGGATCCGATTTCCACGGAATGTATACCGCGCAGCCCCGTCCTCTCGGCAGCACCGCGGCGCCCGACGAATGCCTGCAGGCGCTGCTGGCTTATAAAAATAAGCTGAAAAAGCTGAACGCCTGACCTGTGGACAAAGATACCGGCACGGCCCGCTTTGGAAAGCAGCGCAGAGGATGAACGGATGGAAGGAATGGAGTCTATGGCCTATCAATATCGTCCCCAGGGCGTTTGCTCGCAGGGAATCTCTTTTGAGCTTGAGGACGGAAAGGTAAAAAATGTCCGGTTTATCGGCGGATGTAGCGGCAATACTCAGGGGGTGTCCCGTCTGGTGGAAGGGATGCCGGCGGAGGAAGCCGTACGGCGGCTGTCCGGTATCCGCTGCGGGATGAAGTCCTCCTCCTGTCCGGATCAGCTTGCCCGGGCGATCCGGCAGGCGATGGAGGAGACGGCGGAGACCGGCGAGAAATAACAGCGAGAATCGGCGATCCCCCGGATCAACCCGGAACACGGACATGCATGGATGGGTGGGTTAACGAATGCGAAACGACGACAGCGACATGAAGATCATGGGCGACGAGTTTGAACCTCCGGCGGAAAAGGATGATACCCATGAAACGGCCCGCCAGCTGGAGCGGGAAAAAGCCAACGGCAACCTGGGCCGTGCCCGGCGGCTGGGCGCTATGATGGCGGAGGAGGTATCCTCTATCGAGGGAGGAGCTCCGGTCAGCGAACCGGCCCCGCTGACTCAACGACGGATTCTTTTGGCATTTGCCGTGGAAGTGGGCTTTGAAGCGTTTCTGCCGAACAGTATCCTCGCTGAAACGGCGCAGAGCGTTTTTTATGAGACGCTCCGGCAGGATGCGCCCGCTTTTTTTGAGGACCTGCAGGAGTCCGGCGCCTATTCCTTCTATTTCCTCTGCGTGCGGGAAGGCCGCGAGGTGGAGAAAAAGGTAGGCGAAACCTATGCCTCTCTCTGCGGCCGCCCCAAGCAGGAGATGCTTGCCCGAGAGGGAAGCGAACTGTATGTCCGGTTTATCGGACAGGTCCAGAAGCTGGTAAACGATATAGGCTTTGTCTGGTAACGCAGGGTTTTTCACCGGGCGCCCTTCTAAAAACCAGAAATAAGACGCCTTTGCACAGTACAGGAAATAAAGGATTGCGTTTAGGGACGAAAAGCACGGATTCGTGTCTTACAGACACGAATCCGTGCTTTTTGCGGAGAGGCGGCCGTTTGGTTTTGCAAGCAAGGAGATCGGCGCTTGCCTCTTTCTCTTTTTTGTGTTTTTCAGCCCTGTTAAAGTCAGGATTCTGCTGGTTCCTGCGGTGAGGAACGGCGATTCTTTTTTTGCCGTTGGGTGCGGCGCCGCTCATACTGCTCCGCTGCAGCCTTTTCCACGGATCGAAGAATTTCCGATTGGGCGTCTTTGTTCAGATAACGAAAAGCCATAATTAACTTTTGCTCCGACTCACGCAGAGACCACTCCCCGCTGATCGCCTTTTGCAGGGAAGGCGCGTAAGAGGAACTGGAGGAGTCCCGCAGCTTTGGATCAGGACTGTCTGCGCCCAGCAGATAATCGGTGGTAACATTAAAAAGATGCGCCAGCCGCACAACGGTGGAAAAATCCGGGCAGGTTTTCCCCGTCTCATAATACGCATAGGTGGAGCGGACAATATTTAAACTTTTTGCTACTTGTTCCTGCGTCATATCCATCCGTTTGCGCTGTTCGCGCAGACGGTCACAAAACCGCATAAGATAACACCTCCTATTGTTGATAGTATAACACTCAAGAGGGTGTATTTTCCTTATTCTGTGTTCGATGTTCACCATTTGTGATAATAGTTCTCGCTGCTCGATATTATACACAATAATTTGTCTTATTTTTGTGGGATTACTTGGGACTGCTGGGCAGTGTATGGTCTATATTGGGAATATCCCCTATTATGGAAGGTCTTGGACGTTTAATAAAAGGAGAGGAAAATCCACAAATTGTGAGGAAATATCGCAAACGCTCATGTTTTATACATTTCCGTTGAAAATGTATCCATCGTAATATCCGCCGCGTCATGAGAAACACTAGGAAAAAGACGCTGTGAAAGAGGAACGAAGATGAATCATTTGCAATCGGAAAAATCCCCCTACCTGCTCCAACATAGAAACAATCCGGTGGACTGGTTTCCATGGGGTAACGCGGCCTTTGAGAAAGCCGCAGCGGAGGACAAGCCGGTATTTTTAAGCATTGGCTATTCCACCTGCCACTGGTGCCATGTGATGGCGCACGAATCCTTTGAAGACGCGGAAGTAGCAGCGCTGCTGAACCGGGATTTTGTCTCCATCAAGGTCGACCGGGAGGAGCGCCCGGACGTGGATGCGGTTTACATGTCGGCCTGCCAAGCGCTGACCGGCTCGGGCGGCTGGCCGCTCACCATCGTCATGACGCCCGCGAAAAAGCCCTTTTTCGCGGGGACCTACTTCCCCAAACACCGCCGCTACGGCCAGCCGGGGCTGACTGAAATTCTCAAGCAGATCGCACGGCTTTGGCAGGAGGACCGGGAACGACTCCTGCAGGCCGGGGAGCAGATTACGGCGGCCCTGGCGCAGGACCAGCCGTCGGGCGGAAAGAAGCCGGACAAGGAGCTGCTCCGCAAGGGATATCGCCTTTTTCGTCAGCAGTTTGACGCATCGTGGGGCGGCTTCGGCCCCGCGCCCAAGTTCCCCGCGCCCCATAACCTGCTGTTTTTGATGCGGTACGCCGCTCTGGAACAGGAGCCGGAAGCCCTCATCATGGCGGAGACAACGCTTCAGGCTATGGCCCGGGGCGGTATCCACGACCAATTCGGCGGCGGGTTTTCCCGGTATTCCACCGACGAAAAGTGGCTGGCCCCACACTTTGAAAAAATGCTCTACGACAACGCCCTGCTGCTCATGGCTTATGTGAATGCCTACCAGATTACCGGCAAGGAAAACTACGCGGACACGGCGCGCCGCGCGGCCGACTATATCCTCCGGGAGCTGACCGACGAATACGGCGGCTTTTTCTGCGGGCAGGACGCGGACAGCGACGGCGTGGAGGGGAAATATTACCTTTTTACTCCAGAGGAAGTCTGCGAAGTTCTGGGCGAGGAGGACGGTAAGGAAATCTGTCGGCTGTACAGCATCACCGCGCGCGGCAATTTTGAAGGGAAGAACATCCCCAACCGGATCGGACAGGAAGAGCCCGCCCTGCCGGCGGACGACGAGCGGTTACAAAAGCTCCGCGCCTACCGGCTGAACCGGACCGCGCTGCACAGGGACGATAAAATCCTGCTTTCGTGGAACGCCTGGACCATCCTCGCCTTGGCGCGGGCCGGTCGGGCCTTGGCAGACGAGCGATACAGCGGGGCGGCAATCCGGGCGGCGCGATTTATTGAGGATTCCATGACCGACGGGCGGAATCGCCTGTTTCTCCGCTGGCGGGACGGCGAGGCCGCTCACGCCGGACAGCTGGAGGACTACGCCGTCTACGCCCTCGCCTTGACCGAGCTTTACCGGCTAACCTTTGATCCGGTCTACCTGCAAAACGCCATCCAACGGGCGCGGCGGATGGTAGAGCTATTTGAGGACAAAGAGCGCGGCGGATACTTCATCACCGCCTCCGACGCGGAGCAGCTGATCGCCCGCCCAAAAGAAACCTACGACGGCGCGCTCCCCTCCGGCAATTCCGCGGCCGCGTCGTTGCTTCAGCGCCTGGCCGCCTTGACCGGCGAGCGCTTCTGGCAGGAAGCAGCCGACCGGCAGCTTCGGTTTGTAGCCGGTGAAATCGAGCGTTACCCGGCCGGGTACAGCTTTTCGCTTACCGTACTGGCCGACGCGCTGTATCCCCGCCGGGAGCTAATCTGCGCGGTAAGCGGAGGCGTTCCGGCGGAACTGGGCGCATTCCTGCGAACCCATCCGGCGGAGGGCTTGAACATTCTGGTCAAAACAGCGGAAAACGCCGAGGCGCTGGCCGCCTGCGCTCCCTTTACCGGGGAATATCCCATCCCTCCAAGCGGCGCGGCATGGTATCTGTGTGAAAACGGGACCTGTCAGGCGCCGGCGTCGGATTTTAGCCAGCTGCCGATGGAAGAGGTATAAAAAGACTTTTTGCGATTTCAGCGGATAGATAGGGAATCCTAGCGTCCCGCAAAAAAGGTTGTCGCATTTGTGTAGCTTGCGGCAACAAAAGTAAGGCAAAAAAGCTCCTTTGAGGTCGAACCACAAAACAAAAAAGCGGCCGGCAATTCATTACGAATTGCCGGCCGCAGGTCTGTCTAAGCACTATAAAAAAGATATTTTCGGCAGTTTTGTGTAGGACTTTGAACTCTCGTAATACAAGACTTTGAAACACAAGGCACCGGACTATGCCTTAAAGTATGCAGATCAATAAGAATCAATAAATAGATTGAGGGGTTCGTAAATCTTGTTTTTCGTTTCTTTCAATTTGAAATTTGCACTTTTTCTTTTTTGAGTCCAAACCATAGGGGTTCAAGATTTCAATGGTGTTTTCACTATCACTGAAAGCGAGTGTTGATAAAAGATATATGTAACAGACGGGAAAATCCCGTCTGACTGTAAATTAGTCCTCAATAGGATTATTGATAAGTGAAGCAAGTTTGAATTCGTGGGAGTGACCGTCATTAACAGATGTGCGGGCATTTACATAATGCACATGTTTGCCGTCAGCTATGGGGATAGCAACAGATGACTGTCCCGAAAATTCATGATGATGTCCGTCATAGGAGTCAGTACTGAATGTTACATTGTGCACATGGCTGCCTTTACACGGAATAGCTTCACCTGAAACAGTTGCAAATCTATGATTATGAGCATCTTCACAACGCTCGGCAATAAAAGTGCTACTGATAATTTCATGAACGTGCTGCTCTTTAGAGCTACAACGGTTTGTGGTTGAAACATAATTCTGTGACATAATAATTTACACCTCCTTTCTATGTTATCATTATATGCCAAGGAGTGCGAAGATGTGATTTATAAAATAGTAAAAAGAGATGTTTCCATTGTGATGTTCCTTGTAATCGCGGAGACGCTTTTTTCTGTACGGTTTCGGAATACGATAATCCATAGAGGAGGAACGACGGAGCGTTTGACTGATTTTTGTCTAAACACAAAAATCGGAACGGAGCAAAGCCACCTTTTCTCTCTTATCTGGAAACGATAATTTGAGTGAAGAGTGAAAAGGATAAAGAGAAAAGTGAAGAGTCAAAAAGAAGCGACAATCTTCTGTCGAAAATTGTCGCTTCTCTTTGGCGGAGAAGGTGGGATTCGAACCCACGGGCCCGGTTAAGGGCTTACTCGATTTCGAGTCGAGGCCGTTATGACCACTTCGATACTTCTCCGTATAATCGCACGCCGTTCTCTGAGAACGGGACGCCTGTTTATTATAGGGCAGGAGACGCCGCTTTGTCAACCGTTTCGCCGGATTTTTCCCTGCGCTGTTTTCCGAAAGCGGCCTTACGGAAGAAAGAAAAATTGCCGCGCACGGGTCGACATCGCGGCTCGGGTGTGCTATGATACCGCTTAAAAGAATCCCCCGACAGGTTTTTCCCGATAGCGCCGTCGGCGTAGGCGGGGGCGGTCCCCCGACCGGGACGGCGAGGAGAGCCGTCGTGTGAAAGGATGGAGAGTACAATGAAGCTGCAATATTTGGGAACCGCCGCCGCGGAGGCGATGCCCGCCGTGTTCTGCCATTGCGATACCTGCCGCCGCGCCCGGGAAGCGGGCGGAAGGGATATCCGCGGCCGCTCCGGACTGGTGGTGGACGATACCGCGATGATTGACTTCCCGCCGGACGTTTACATGACCTCGCTTCGCTTTGGGATTGATCTCGGAAATATCCGGGATGTTTTCGTCACCCATTCCCACGGCGACCACTTCGACGTGGAGGAGCTGGGGATGCGCCTGAACGGCGTGTTTTGTCATCTGGGGGAGCATGACGACGCGCCGGGTATCCGGGTGTATGGGAACGACGGCGTATCCCGGGCGATCGAGGCCTATGCCAAGGCGGAGAGCACCGAATTTATGACCTTTACCGAAACCCACTTTGGCGAGAGCTATCGGGCGGAGAACGGAACGGTTTTTACCTTCCTCCCCGCGCGGCATATGGAAAGCGAAAACGGCGGCTTTTATATGCTGGAATCCGCCGACGGGGAAAAGCGGGTTCTCTATGCGCATGATACCGGCCTTTTTCCGGAAGAAACCGATCGTCTGCTGGAAGGAAAACGCTTTGACTTGATCAGTCTGGACTGTTGCTTCGGCCGTTTATCCGGAGGGACCGGCGGCCATATGGGGCTGCCGGAAAACCGGCGGACAGTCGCCCGCCTGCGGGAGATGGGCTGCGCGGATGACCAGACCGTGATCGTTATCCACCATTTTTCCCACAACTGTGGACAACTCCAGGCGGAGCTGGAGCAGGAGGTCGCCGCAGACGGATATGTCGTGGCGTACGACGGCATGACCCTAACGGTTTGAGAATTTGAGGAAAAGCGTATTTCCGGGAGAGGGGTTCGCAGATTGGACAGGCAAAAACCGGAGACGGTCCGGGCATTCGCCGGCCGGGACGCCGAGCAGCGGATCGCTGAAGCGGTCCGGGAAGAGGAAAATGTCCGCGGCCTGTGGTTTTCCGGGGCGGAGCTCCGGCTGGAGACGCTTCGTTCCCTGACCTTTGGGGACTGCCGTTTTCAAAGCTGCCGCTTTATTGGTGCGGCGTCCGGAAAGCTCGCGCTGGTGGAAACTGTTTTGGAGGATTGCGACCTGTCGAACGCCGATCTGTCCTCCGCGCTGCTCCGCCGGGTGGAGTTCCGCCGGTGCCGGGCGACCGGCCTGCTGCTGGCGCATACGCTGGCGAATCGTGTGCGGATGGAGGAATGCGTCTGCCGGTATCTGAACCTCAGCGCCGCGGACTGGAAGTCCGCCGTTTTCCAGAAGTGCGACCTGTCCGGCGCCAGTATCCGGGAGACGCGCCTGCACAAGGCGGTGTTTACCGACTGTAATCTGACGGGGGCGGAGCTGTTTCATACCCCCCTCGGCGGCGTGGACCTGACCAGCGACGACATCGGAGGAATTCTGCTGGCCGGCGGCGAGCTTCGCGGGGCGATCGTGACGCCCTATCAGGCGTGCGAGCTGGCCCGCCTTCTGGGAGTCGTGATCCGGAATCCTTCGGAGGAATAGAAAACGGACACCTATGAAGACGGGTGGTAATACAGAACAAACAGCAGCGCCCGCGGCCTGTAACGAAGGCTGCGGGCGCTGCTCAGCTTGTCAACGAAGCCATCTCCCAAAAAGATTGAAAAAAAGTTTTCGCCCGCCTTTTTCAAAAGGCGGTGGGGTACCGGGGCAAAGCCCCGGTTCGCCCTCCCTAGAGGACTCCTCTGCGAAGGAGTCCTCTGCGGAGGATTCCTCTGCGGAGGGTGGAAAACCTTCTCCAGAAGAGCGCAGGAGGGGCGTAAAACGTCCCACCGGGACGTTTTACGATGGGAAACCCTCGCCGGGGGTTCCCCGATGCGGCGCGTTGCGCCGCATAAAGATTTTCCATTGGTGCAGCTTGCTGTTTGATAGAGCGAAGCTTTCGCTCCGGTATGCGCCCGTTATCCCTTCCGTCGGGCGGCGGCTTTTTCCGCGAAGCGATCCCGCTTGACGGTGCAGCGCTCGTGGGTCCCTTCCCCGATCAGGCCGACCTCGTCCCAAGCGGATATCTTGAACAGAAAGCGGCGGTCGTCCGCTTCCAGGATTTCCGCCTCGGCCCGGACGATCGCGCCCTCCGGCGTGGGACAGAGGTGGCGGACGTTTACAGAGGTGCCGACCGTGGTAATCCCTTCCGGCAGGAAGGGCTGTACCAGCGCCAGGGCGGTATACTCCATCAGCGCGATCATATAGGGAGTGGCGAACACGTCCACCGTTCCGCTTTTCAGCGAACTGGCCAGCCGGTCCCTGGTTACGGTCCACTCCTGCGTTCCTTTTTTTCCAATAAGCTCGTTATTCATACGCATTCCTCTTTTCTGTATTTGACGGCGGGGCTTTTCCCGCCGCAGTATTTTAGACGGAAGAGACGCGGAGCAAACAAACGACGACGTTTTTCCAATCGATATTCTACCATAAAATGAAGAAAAGCCCAAGAGAAAAACGCGGACAGGGCAGGGATGACATGGATAAAAATTTTTTGACCTTGGCGGTGGAAGAAACCGGAGAAGAATGGTACAATACATTAGAATACGGTTTCCAGTGTGAAAAAACCGAAACCAAAAGGAAGCGGAGGGGTATTGGCGATGGAAACAAACCGTATAAAACAAACACCGTCCAGCGCGGCTTCCTCCGCGGGTTCCGGCGTTCGCCGCATCCATTTTATGGACGAGGTACGGGGATTCGATATTATCCTGATGGTATTGTTCCATGGCTTTTATACGATCGGCTATTTATTTGACGTTGCCTGGGGACGGGCGCTTTTTCAGTTTTTTCAGCCGGCGGAGGCCTTTTTTGCGGGGCTTTTCATTTTTATCTGCGGCATTTCCTGCCGCCTGTCCCACAGCAACTGGAAGCGGGGCGGCCTGCTCCTGCTGATCGCCGTGGGAATTTCCGTTGTCCTTTGGATTTTTATGCGGGAGGAAATGATCTGGTTTGGCATCCTTCATTTTCTGGCCGTGGCGATCCTTTTGTTTGCCCTGCTGCGTCCATTGCTCGACCGGGCGCCGCCGCTGGCGGGGCTGCTGGTCTGCGCGCTCCTGTTTTTCCTGACCTGGTGGGTCCCGGGATACCGCGCGGGCATGTTTGGCGTTCCGGGGCTGTTTTCGATTCCGGTGCCGGAGGCTCTGACAAAAATGCGGTGGCTGTATCCCCTGGGGCTGAGCTATATCCCTGCCGCGGATTATTTTCCCCTCCTTCCCTGGATTTTCTGCTTCCTGGGCGGGAGCTTTGCCGGCGTCTGGGCCAGACAGGGCCGTTTCCCCTCTTTCATGTACCGGCGGCGCGTTCTCTTTTTCTCCTGGATCGGGAAGCATACGCTGGTGATCTATGTCCTTCACCAGCCGGTAATATACGGGATATGCCTGGGAATTTCCCTGCTGGCCGGCCGGCTTGGAGGGTAAGCCGCCTACGCTAAAAACAGTCCCGGCAAACCGACGGATATTTTTGGAAAAGCGCAGAAAATGTTGACAAAACTATGGACAGGCTGTACAGTAAAAGCATAGATCGTATAATGGGCGTTTTGTCCCCGCTTCGGCCGGCCGGAAGAGCCGCCTTGCCGACAGGGGGACAAGCAGGATAGAGAAAACCGATCGCAGCGGGCCGGCGAGACTCCCGTTTACGCGGGTTCCGTTTGGACGGAGCTTTGGAAAGAGCCTGCGGGAAAGGAAAGGGATATTCGTGAGCAGAGTCCGACGGTTTGGCGCGGCGCTCCTCAGCGCGGCGCTTCTGATGGCGAATTCCGCCGGCTGGACGGCGGCGGCGGAAACAGCGGCCGCTGCGACGCCGGAGGAGCTGCAGCAGCAATTGGATCAGCTGCAGCTCAAGGAAGCGGAATTGCGGCAAAAGGTGGACGCCGCCCGGGCGGGCCTTTCGGAAAAAGAGGAATATAAAGCGAGCCTTGACGGGCAGATCGAAAATGTGGTCGAACAGATCGCGCTGCTCGGCCGGCAGGCGGCTGCAATCGACGGAGAAATTGAGGAAAAGGAAGCGGCGATCGCCGGGCATGAAGCGGCGATCCGGGAAAAGGAGGCGGCGAACGCCGGCCGCTTCAAAGAATTGCAGCAGCGGCTGCGGGCCATTTCCAAAAGCGGGAACTTTTCGATGCTGCAGATGCTGCTGGATACCGATTCGTTTACCGATTATCTGATCAAGTCCAAAATGATGAAAACCGTGGCGGACAACGACCAGCGGCTGATGGACGAACTGGAAACCGAGATTCAGGCGATACATATTGAAAAGAATACTCTGAACAACGAAAAAACGGCGCTGCGGAAGCAGAAGGACGAGCTGGCCGCCGTTCAGAGCCGCGCCGACGACAAGAAGAGGGAGCTGGACGAGCTGAGCCGGGAAGCCGCCGTCCTTATCGGAGAGTTGGAGAAGGACGTCGATTATTACACCAGCAGTCTGGAAGAAACCCGGCGGCAGGAAGAGGCGATGGATCAGCTGATCGAAGACCTGCTCAACAGCATCCCGCCGGCAACCACGACTACCGCGCCGCCGACCACGACGACTACCACAGCGGCAGTCACCACGACCACGACGACTTCCGGGCCGACGATGCCGACCGATCCGACCGGGACCTCCCCCACCGCCTCGTCGCCGACTACCACCACGACGACGGCCACCGCGGCGCCCACCAATCCGGATGGGACGCTGCCCACCACCCCGGGCGGTCTGTATGACAGCGGAACCATGTACTGGCCGGTGCCCACGGTGAAATACCTCAGCGATACCTTCGGCGGGCCCCGGAAGCATAAAGGCATCGACATCGCCAACAGCCCGACGGTGCCGGTGTATGGGGAAAACGTCGTCGCCGCCCGGGACGGCGTGGTGATTTATTCCAACTATATCCGGAATCCCAGTCTGCCGGAGAAAAACCAGGGCGGCGGTTACGGCTTTTACTGCATCGTGGATCACGGCCTGGATCCCAGCGGAAAGCGCATCGTTACCCTGTACGCGCATACCTCGGTGATGTACGCCCGAGTCGGGGACGTGGTGAAGGGCGGACAGACCGTGCTGGCGCAGGCCGGCAACACTGGCAACGTGACTGGTCCCCACCTGCATTTTGAGGTGCGGGAGAACAACGTCTGCGTGGACCCCTTTAAAAACGGCTACCTGATCCGCAAATGATCCGGCGGAGTGAGCCGCGTGTTCCCGTCCCCGGCAAAAAGCGACCGGGACAATAAACAGCCGCCGTCCGGTATTTTCCGGACGGCGGCTGTTTTTATACGGATGTTTCCGGCGGCGGCAGGCCGCATCAGCTGAATGATAGCTACAGCCCCAAGGCTTTCAGGTATTCCCGGCTGATACGGGCCGCCTCAAGAGAAGGCCGGTCGGGAGAATCGTCCTGCTCCACCACCACGGTGGAGGACCCGGCGTCTTCTGCCGCCGCCAGGATAGCGGGGAAATCCTGAAGCCCCATGCCGAGCGGCTGGAAGCGGAAATCGTTTGCCGCCTCCGCCTGCTCCGTTTCCCCCGCGTTCCCCTTGTCGTCGATCAGGGCGTAGACCGGCCCCCCATTCAGCCGGGAGCTGGTGAAATCCTTGAGATGAACGACCGGGCTGCGGCCGGCGTATTTGCGCAGATACGTGGCGGGGTCCTCTCCCGCATACCGCACCCAGCAGGTGTCAATTTCGGTTTGCAGCACGTCGGCCGGCAGGGCTTCATACAGCCAGTCCAGCTTATATTTGCCGTCCACAGTTTCGAATTCGAAATCATGGTTATGATACAGCAGCTGTATCCCTGCGGCCTTCAGTATTCGGCTGACTGCGGTAAAGTCGCGCAGGGTCTGCTCGAAAGCGTCGCTGCCTTTATGACGTTCAGGCCCCATCCACGGCACCGCGCAGTATTTCGCGCCGATGGTTTTCAGGAAAGCGGCCTCCGCCTCCCCGTTCTTCAGGAAAACGTCGTAGCCCTGATGAACGGAGACGCATTCCAGGCCGATTTCGTCCAGCATACGGCGGATATCCTCCGCTGCATGATTATAGTAGCCGGCGAACTCCACATAATCGTATCCCATCGCCTTCACGGCGCGGAGAGCGCTTTCCATGTCCTTTGCCATCTCGTCGCGCACCGAGTAAAGCTGCAGGGCGACCTGAAACTTTTTCATATGTTCCTTTGCTCCTTCCTGTTGCGCCGCCCAGCCGGGTTCTCCACCAGCGTTTGCCGGCGGCGCAATCGAAAATGCCTGTCGGCATTTTCCCAACGTTGCT
>ERZ827520.711-NODE-711-length-48975-cov-10.307441_pt1 | contig 48975 bp, 41 predicted proteins | sample MGYA00519581_ERZ827520 | MGnify/ENA primary metagenome ERZ827520 (study PRJEB31778, sample SAMEA3449339) | human gut metagenome | biome: human gut; feature: human-associated habitat; material: faeces | place: United Kingdom | collected 2010/2012 ...
AACATCGTGCGGCACCCCCTATGAAAACGCTTCGCGTTTTCCGAGCTTGTTCTACGGCGGCGGTGCATATAATTTGTGCAAACATCGTGCGGCACCCCTATGATAACGCTTCGCGTTTTCCGAGCCGGTTCTATGGCGGCGGTGCATATAATTTGTGCAAACATCGTGCGGCACCCCTACGAAAACGCTTCGCGTTTTCCGAGCCGGTTCTATGGCGGCGGTGCATTCAGCTCGCACGAATATTGTGCGGCATCCCTTGCGCTCTGCGGCAGCGATGTATTGGTGCGAGCAGAATGCAGCGAGCCGGCGTACTCTACGGCGGCATCCCTATGCTATATGTAAGCATAATATATAATATGATACATCAAGAAAAACACAGACGCATTTTTCCGGCTTCGCGCAGCGGCGGGACGATGGGCAGGGCTCGGACACGCATCTTTTGCGCGCCCGCGGCGGACGGAGACGCCCAAAACGTAAAACCGCAGAGATTTTATTTCTCCGTTTCTGTTTATAATAGCAAAGATAGGACAAAAGAAAGGACATCGATTTATGGTAGAAAAAGTGCTTGGCACATTGCAGATAGATTTCGTGCTGTCGCTGTTCGGCGCGCTCGACTCGCACACCGACACGATTGAAAAAGCGTTCGGCGTCCGCATCGCCGCAGGCGAAAACGGCATCGTCATCACCGGCGAAAACGCCGAGAACGTACAGATGGCCGCGACCGTCATCGAGCAGTTAGAGCGGATTTCGTCGGTCAACGGCAACATCGACATCAACACGGTCAACTATGTGGTGACGATGGTTTCCGAGCGCAAGCAGGACGAGCTGTCGGCCATTTACAACGACTGCATCTGTCTGACCAGCCGCGGAAAGCCGATCAAGCCGAAAACCGTCGGCCAGCAGAATTACGTCGATAAAATCAAGAAAAACACAATCGTGTTCGGCGTCGGCCCGGCGGGCACCGGCAAAACCTTCCTTGCGGTGGCGATGGCCGTGACCGCGCTCAAGCAGAAGCAGATTTCGCGCATCGTGCTCACCCGTCCCGCGGTGGAGGCGGGCGAGAAGCTCGGCTTCTTGCCCGGCGATCTGCAAAGCAAGATCGACCCCTACCTGCGGCCGCTGTACGACGCGCTCGGGGAGATGCTGGGGAGCGACTCCTTCCAGAAGCATCTGGAAAAGGGCACGATTGAAATCGCGCCGCTGGCCTATATGCGCGGCCGCACCCTGGACGACGCGTTCATCATCCTTGACGAGGCGCAGAACACCACGCCCGAGCAGATGAAAATGTTCCTCACCCGTCTGGGCAACAATTCCAAGGTCATCGTCACCGGCGACGTGACGCAGATCGACCTGCCGTTCATCAAAAAGAGCGGACTCATCGAGGCGGTGGACATTCTCGACGGCATCGACGGCATCGCCATATTCCATTTTACGCACAAGGACGTTGTTCGGCACCCGCTGGTACAGAAAATCATTCTCGCCTACGAGAAGAATCAGAAGCAGCGCGCGCAGACCCCCGCGCGGACCTTCAAGCGCAAATAAAACAACAAAGAGGACTTCCCCCTATGATCGCCATTCATACCAAAAACATCTCCGGCATCCCGTTTGACCGCGCGATTCTGGAAAAAATGAAAAAAACCATCCGCACTGCGGTGGAAGCGGAATATCCCGCGCACCGATTTGAGCTGAACATCCTGTTCTGCGACGACGAAACCATCCGCGGCTACAACAGGGAGTACCGCGGCATCGACCGCGCGACCGACGTGCTTTCGTTCCCGATGTTCGACTTCGACACGCCCGAGCTGCCCGCGCTGCTGGGCGACGTCATCCTGTCCGTGCCGCGCGCGCAGGCGCAGGCCGAGGAATACGGGCACTCCTTTGAGCGGGAAATGTGCTTTCTCGCCGCGCACGCGGCGCTGCATCTGATCGGCTACGACCACGAGGACGAGCAGGAGCGCGAGCGGATGGAGGCGCGCCAGCGCGAGGTGCTTTCGTCGCTGGGCATAGAACGCTAAAACGGAAGGGAGAGAACGGAAATGGCCGAAAAAACCTGTTTTGTATCGATTATGGGCAAGCCGAACGTCGGCAAGTCCACCCTGCTCAACGCGCTGCTGGGCGAAAAGGTCGCCATCGTCTCGCGCAAGCCGCAGACGACGCGCAACCGCATCACCGGCATTCTGACGAAGGGCGAGACACAGTATGTGTTCACCGACACGCCGGGGCTGCACAAGCCGAAAACGCTGCTGGGCGAATATATGATGAAATCGGCGGAGGCGGCCGCCGGCGGCACCGACGTGATTTTGTTTGTGGTCGAGTGCGACGTACCGCTCAACGCCTCCGAAACGGCGGCGCTGCGCAGCTTCGCCAAGTCCTCCACCCCCTGCATCCTGCTCATCAACAAAATCGACAAGATCAACAAGGGCCTGCTGGCAAAATACCTTTCCGAGCTCAGCGGCGAATACGATTTCCGCGCCGTGATCCCGATCTCGGCGCTGGAAAAGGACGGGCTGGACATCATCTTCGACGAGCTGGAGCCGTTTCTCATTGAATCGCCGCATTTCTTCCCCGACGATATGCTCACCGACCAGCCCGAGCGGCAGCTCATCGCCGAGATCATCCGCGAAAAGATGCTGCGGCTGCTGGACGACGAGATCCCGCACGGCACGGCGGTCGTCATCGAGGAATTCAAAGACGAAAAGACGCTGCTGTCGGTGCGCGCCGAGATTTTCTGCGAGCGCGAGTCGCACAAGCGCATCATCATCGGCAAAAACGGTGAGATGCTCAAAAAAATCGGCAGCTACGCCCGCGAGGACGCCGAAGCGCTGTTCGGAACGAAGGTCTTTCTCGACCTGTGGGTTAAGGTCAAGGACAACTGGCGCGACCGTCCCACGCTTGTGGCGAACTTCGGCTACAAGGACGAATGAGCGCCGGACAAGTGCAGACGACGGGGATCGTCATCCGCGTCAAGCCCTACGGCGAGCGCGACAAGCTGGTCACGCTGCTGACGGCCGACCGCGGCGTCATCACCGTTTCGGCCAAGGGCGCGCTGAAGCTGACGGCGTCCTTCAGCCGCTGTACGCAGCTTTACGCCTATTCCCATCTGACGCTGTACGAGAAGAATGGCTTCTATACGCTGCTCGAGGGCGCGCTGATCGCCAGCTTTTTCTCGCTGAGCGAGAATCTGGACTGCTTCGCGCTGGCCGCCTATCTCTGCGAGGCGAGCGCGGCCGTCGTCGTCCCCAACGACGGCGAGGGGGAAATCCTCAACCTGCTGCTCAACGCGCTGTATGCGCTCAAAAGCAACCTATTCACACCGGAATTCATCAAAGCGGTCTTTGAACTGCGGCTGGCCGCGCTTTCGGGGCTGGAGCCGACCGTCGGCGCCTGCCCGGGCTGCGGACGTCCGCTCGCCGAGGCCGACGAGCGTTATTTCTTTCTCACGGAGGGGCTGATTCTCTGCCCCGCGTGCGCGTCCGGGCAGCCGGCGAACGAAACGCCCTACCGTCTTTCCCGCGCGGTCTACGCCGCCATCGCGTATGTGACCGCCGCCAAGCCGAAGGCGATCTTTTCCTTCCGCATCGGCGACGAGGCGCTGCGTGACCTGAGCGTGATCGCGGAGAAATATTTGCAGAACCAACTGGAACGCACCTTCCCCACGTTGGAATTTTATAAAACCACCCGGCAAATCCCAAGCGAATAACACAGAAAGGCAATCCTATTATGAAAGGCTTTGATAAGGCCGGCAGAGTGCTGGAATTCGACCGCATCACCGAGCGCCTCGCCTCGCTTGCCGCGACGGAGGGCGCCGCGGAAGCGCTGCGGAGCTTACAGCCCGCAGACGACGGCGCGTCGGTCAACCGCCTGCTGGACCAGACGGCGGACGCGCGCGCGATGATGACGGTCAAATCGCAGCCGCCGTTCGGCCGCGCGAAAAACATAACGCCGCACATCGAGCGCGCCGTCAAGGGCGCGACGCTGACCACGCGCGAGCTGCTGGACGTCGCGTCGCTGCTGCGCACGGTGGGCGCGCTGAAAAAATACGGCGCGGGCGGCGGCGCGGGCAGTCTGCACGACTTCTTCCGTCTGCTGACCGAAAACAACTTTTTGGAAAAATCCATATCAGGCGCCATTGCGGCGGAGGATATGCTCTCGGACAACGCGTCCGACGAGCTGTTTTCCATCCGCAGAAGCATCCGCAAATGCGAGAGCGCCGTGCGCGACGGGCTGGCGCGCTACACGACCGGCTCCTATGCGAAATACTTGCAGGAGGGGCTGGTCACTGTCCGCAACGGCCGCTTCGTCATCCCCGTCAAGGCCGAGCACAAGGGCGAGATCAAGGGCATTGTGCACGACACCTCCTCGTCGGGCGGCACGCTGTTTGTCGAGCCGCTGGACATCCTCGAGCTGAACAACCGCATCAGCGAGCTGCACGGGCGCGAAAAGCACGAGATCGACCGCATTCTCGCCGAGCTGTCGGCGTCGGTCGCCTCCTTCGCCGATGACCTGCGGCTGAACTACCGTGTGCTGACCGATCTGGCGGTTATTTTCGCCAAAGCGCAGTATTCCTTTGAAATCAACGGCATCCGCCCCGCCGTCCGGCCGGACGGGCGGGTGATTCGGCTGAAAAACGCGCGGCACCCGCTCATCGACAAGGAGGCTGTGGTGCCGATCACCGTCGAGTTCGGCGGTGAGACCGACGCGCTCGTCATCACCGGCCCGAACACGGGCGGCAAAACCGTCACCCTCAAGACGATCGGTCTGATGGCGCTGATGGCGCAGTCCGGCCTGTTTGTCCCCTGCGACGACGGCTCGACGCTGCCGGTGTTTTCCGCCGTGCTGCCCGACATCGGCGACGAGCAGAGCATCGAGCAGTCGCTCTCGACCTTTTCCTCCCATATGGTCAACATCGTTTCCATCCTCGACGTCTGCGACCGCGACACGCTGGTGCTGTTCGACGAGCTGGGCGCCGGAACCGACCCGATTGAGGGCGCGGCGCTGGCGGTGGCCATCCTCGAGCATGTGCGGGCGCTGGGCGCGCTGGTCGCGGCGACCACGCACTACGCAGAGCTGAAGACCTACGCGATGGAAAACGAGCGCGTGCGCAACGCCTCCTGCGAATTCGACGTGGACACCCTCAAGCCCACCTACCGCCTCATCATCGGCCTGCCGGGCAAATCCAACGCGTTCGCGATCTCGCAGCGGCTGGGCATTCCCGCGTCGATCATCGAGGAAGCCAAACGCTGTATGTCCGCCGAGCGCGTGCAGTTCGAGGATATGCTTTCCAGACTGGAAAGCGCGGAAAGCACGCTGGAAAAGGAAAAGCGCGCCGCCGAAAAGCAGCGCGCCGAGGCCGAGCGGCTGCTGAGCGAAACGCGGCGGCAGCTTGAAGCCGAGCGCGAGCAGGCGCAGCGCGAGTTGAAAGCCGCGCAGGACGCCGCCGCGCGCATCCTCTCCAACGCGCGCGAATCGGCCAACTATGTATTCAACGAATTGAACGAGCTGAAAAAGAAGCAGGACCGCGAGTCGCTCGCCAAAGCGCTGGAGGAATCCCGCCGCTCGGTGAAGGAAGCGCTCGGCAGCGCGGACATCCGGCTGCCCGACGCGGACGAAACGGAGGACGGCTACACGCCGCCGCGGCCGTTTGCGCATGGCGACACGGTCTCGGTCGCGTCGCTCGGCGGCGTGCAGGGGACGATCACGCGGCTGGAGCCACCGAACGCCTATGTGCAGGCCGGCGCCGGCAACGTGAAGGTCAAGCTGACCGACCTGCGGCTGGTGCAGGGCGCGAAGCCGAAAAAGGAGCAGAAAAAAGCCTCCTTTACCCGCGCCAACGGCAACGCGGCCGTCCGCAACGAGCTGGACCTGCGTGGTCAGTACGGCGACGACGCGTGGTTTATGGCCGACCGCTTCATCGACTCGGCCGTGATGGCGGGCTACGAGACGGTCACGCTCATCCACGGCAAGGGCACGGGCGCCCTGCGCGCCGCGCTCTGGCAGCATTTGAAAAACGACCGGCGCGTCGTCTCCTACCGCAGCGGCCGCTACGGCGAGGGCGATTTGGGCGTGACGGTCTGTGAATTGAAGAAATAAATCACCAAAGGGAGTGCTGTGTTTTGACAAAGAAGCTGTACAGGTCCCGCAGCGACAAAAAGCTCTGCGGCGTATGCGGCGGGCTGGCCGACTACTTCGAGCTGGATGTGAACATCATCCGCGTGGCGGCCATTGTCTCCTGCTTTTTCGGCGGAATCGGCCTTGTCGCGTATATCGCGGCGGCGTTTCTGATTCCCGAGCAGGGACAGGAATAAACGGCAGCGGCGCAAGCCGGACGGCAGCGGGCGCAGACGAAACGGTCTGCGCCCGCTTGCTTTCCGAAAAGAGGCATATCCCAGCCGGCGGCTGCAAAAGCCGACAAGCAGCCGCCGGCTTTTCCCTGTAAGCAAGGAACGAACGAAGTCCGCTCATCGACAAAAATGCAAAGCGACGGAAATGCCGCAGGCGCGGCCGTCGAAAACATTTAAGGAAGCCGTTTTCTGCGGGAAAATCGGGGACTTTTATCCCGATATGGAAAGGACGCCGACAACAGCGGATTTTTTGCTTAGTATATAGGACGGCGTAGTACAGCGCCGAAAAAGCGTTTTACTCCGATGCGCTATGGATAAAGCCGAGCGAATACAGGCGAAAAACCGATTTGCAGGGGAAGCTCTCCCCCCCTCCCGAGAGACGCGGAACGCCCCCTTTTCGGCATTGACAATGCATCGGCGGCATCATGACAACAAAAGCATCATATGCAATATACCTTGACCGCAGAAGGAGGCGGTCTGCCGGCTGCGCAGCAAGGCTGACGGTAAAAAGGGCGAAGGCTCTGCTCCGGGAAGCAGGGCCTTCGCCCTTTTGTGTGCAAACAGGCGATTTACGGAATCAGCGTTCCGAGCAGGCCGTCGCTCAGCTCGGCGAACATCTTCTGTTCCGGCTCGGTCAGGTTGCGCGCGAGCAGCAGCGCGGACATATAAATCTGCTTGGCGGCCAGCGTGCAGACCGATTCCTTTTCGCCGTCCGAAAGGCGGTTCAGCAGCGCTTCGACATAGCGGTTTTTCAGATTGACGACCAGCTCCTCGCCGACCGGCAGCTCCGACTCCCCGCCGCGCGTGTACATCCGCAGCATGTCCGCCATCCGGCGCGATTCCTCGCTTACGCGCAGGAAAGCGGGCGCGCCGTCCTCGACGGAGGCAAAGGAAACGGTGAGGTCCTCCCTGCCCGCCGCTTTTCGGAACAGCTCGGCCAGCGCGGCGTTGTCCTCGGCCTTATCGCCGAGCGCTTCGACGTCGGCGTCCACACGGACGAACTTCAGCTTCTCGTTCTTCGATTCGATGAACTGTATGAACTGCGTGTCCATCAGCTTATCCAGCAGCAGCACGCGGCGGCCCTTGGCCTTGTACAGCTCGATATAATAGCCCTGCTTTTCGCCCTCGGACGCGTAGTACAGCGTCCCCTCCTCCGCGCCGTCCAGATATTCGGAGACGGTGGCGAAGCCGCCGTCGGTATCCTTGAAGAGCATCACGTCCTTCACGCGGTCGTAGAACTTCTCATCGCGCATGCAGCCGTACTCGATATACGGCCGGACGTCGTTCCAGATGCCCTCAAAGCCCGCGCGGTCGTTGTTAAAGAGCGCGCAGAGCTTGTCCGCGACCTTTTTGACGATATGCGCGGCGACCTTGCGCACATACGCGTCGGACTGCAAATAGCTGCGCGAGACGTTCAGCGGCAGCTCGGGGCAGTCGAGCACGCCGCGCAGGCAGGGGATAAAATCGGGCACGACCTCTCTGATGTTATCGGCCACGAATACCGAATTATAAAACAGCTTGATCATCGGCTCGACCGATTCGTACACACCCTTCGGCTTGGGGAAATAGAGGATGCCCTTGAAATTGAGCGGATAATCGGCGTTGATATGGACGTAAAAGAGCGGGTCGGCATAATCGCCGAACACCTTTTTATAAAACGCGGCGTACTGCTCGGCCGTCAGGTCGGAGGCGTTCTTCTGCCAGAGCGGTTCGGTATCGTTGACCTGCTCGGGTTCGCCGCCGTCCGAGAGATAGATGGGGTACGGCATAAAGCCGCAGTATTTTTCCAGAATCGTGCGGAAGCGTCCGGTGTCCAGATAGCCCAGCTCGTCCTCGGTGACGTGGAGAACCAGCTCGGTCCCGCGCGACGTTTTCTCCCCCTCGTTCATCTCATAGCGGCCGCTTTCGTCGCAGCTCCAAGCAACCGCGGCCTCGCCGGTGTAGGAGCGCGTCTTCATTTCCACGCGGTCGCTGACCATAAAGACCGAGTAAAAGCCGAGCCCGAAATGGCCGATGATGCCCTCCTTGGACGCGTCGCCCTCGCTTTCGTACTTGCTGATGAAATCCAGCGCGCCGGAAAGCGCGATCTGATTGATGTAGCGATCGACCTCCTCGCGGGTCATCCCGATGCCGTTGTCGGCGATGGTGATGGTCTTGGCGTCGCGGTTGAGCGTGACGTCGATGCGGTAGGCGTCGTCCTCAACCTCCGCCTGCGCGAGCGAGACGAGACGCTTGAGCTTGGTGATGGCGTCCGCCGCGTTGGAGACGGCCTCGCGGATAAAAATATCCTTGTCCGAGTACAGCCATCTTTTGATGACGGGAAAAATGTTTTCGGTTTGTACGGAAAGAGAACCCTTTTCGGTTTCCATAGTTCAAAACCCCTTTCTTTTTTTCTGTACAAAACGCAAAAAACGGGCTGTAAAAGCCCATTTTCCGCGCTATGGAAGGGTGAGGCTTGCCCTCTCCCCTGTTGTCAGACCTCGTCGCTCTCCGGCTCGTCTTCCTCGTCGTAGAGGTCGGTATCCTCAAAGTTGCAGAGGATATCGTCCGCGTCAAAGTCGTCGCCGTCAAAGTACTCGCCGTCGCATTCGCAGCAGCCGTCGCAGCAATCGGAGGCGTACTTGGAACGCTCCTTGCCCGCAGCGACAAGGCAGAACGCGCCCGCAACGCCGCCCGCGGCGGAAACGGCCGCGAACGCCTTCGCAAGAGACTTTTTCTTCCCCCAGAAAACCAGCGCCAGCACAAGAAACGCGACAGACTGCACCATGAGCGAAATGCCTACAAATAGCTTCGTGTTTTTCATTCTCAAGTCCTCCCAAAAGTTCGGTTTATTTCGTTTTGGATATCATTTTTAAGTATTCGTTGATGAAATCGTCGATTTCGCCGTCCATCACGGCGGTGATGTTGCCCGTCTCCCAGCCGGTACGGTTGTCCTTGACCAGTGTGTAGGGCATAAACACATAGGAGCGGATCTGGCTGCCCCACTCAATGTTGAGCTTGGCGCCGGTGATGTCCTCGATGCGCTCGAGCTTTTCACGCTCCTTAATCTCGAGCAGCTTGCTTTTGAGCATGCGCATCGCGGTTTCCCGGTTCTGAACCTGACTGCGCTCGGTCTGACAGCCGACGACGATGCCGGTCGGCAGATGGGTGATGCGAATGGCCGAATCCGTCTTGTTGACGTGCTGACCGCCGGCGCCGCTGGAGCGGTGCGCGTCGATCTTCAAATCGGCTTCGTTGATCTCGATGTCGGTCTCGTCGTTGAATTCGGGCAGAACCTCGACCGAGGCGAAAGAGGTGTGGCGGCGCCCCGACGCATCGAACGGGGAAACGCGCACGAGGCGGTGAACGCCCGACTCGCTTTTGAGGTAGCCGTAAGCGTTTTCGCCGCTGATGAGCATCGAAACGCTTTTGATGCCCGCCTCGTCGCCGTCAAGATAATCGAGCACCTTGACCTTGAAGCGGCGCCGCTCGGCAAACCGGGTGTACATCCGATACAGCATCTCCGCCCAATCCTGCGCCTCGGTGCCGCCGGCGCCCGGGTGGATGGAGACGATGGCGTTATTGCCGTCATACTCCCCGGAAAGCATGATGTCTATTTTCTGCTTCTCGTATTCGGCGAAAAGCGAGGAAATCTCGGCGATGATCTCGTCGGCCATCTCCTCGTCGTCGCCCTCAAGCGCAAGCTGGGCGAGCGCTTTGACGTCGTCGCAGGATTTTTTCAAAGAGACGTAGCTGTCGTACAGCGCCTTTTTGCTTTTAAGCTGCTTGAGCACGCTCTGGCTCTCCGCCGGGTCGTCCCAGAATCCGGCCGCGCTGACCTTCGCCTCCAGCGCCTCGATCTCCTGTCCGAGCGCGTCGGCGCCGATGGAATCGCCCAGCTCGGCGACGTCCGATTCCAGCGTTTTCAGGTCCTGCAGCGACTGCTCCAATTTAATCAGCAAAACAATACCCCTTACATACGTTATTATAGCAAGAATCACGAAAATTGTCAAGCATACAGTGCGCCATATACCGACAGTATTTTCAAAAAAGCGCCAACCGCCCCCGTAAGCCGAGTTCTGTTTACAACAATCATCTATCTTGGGTACATGTTGCCATGGACCTCTTTGCCACCTCTGGGAGCTGCCGAGCAAGCATATGCTCCCGTATGCGGTGTTGCTCCGGATAGGGTTTACATGGCCACACAGTCGCCTGTGTGCCGGTGAGCTCTTACCTCGCCTTTCCATCCTTACCGTATCGCTACGGCGGTTTATTTCTGTTGCACTGGCCCTAAAGTCACCTTCGGCGGACGTTATCCGTTATCCTGCTCTGCGGAGCTCGGACTTTCCTCACAATATGACCTTTCGGTATGATACTGCGCGATTGTTCGGAGCGGTTGGCACTGTTATATTAGCACAAAAAATTTATTTTGTCAAACGGTTGACTATAATTTGGGAAAGTTATATAATAAAAATATACAAACAACGCTTTTCCGCCGCTTTGCAGGCGAAGCAGGGCGTTCTCTTACAGAACGATTATGTACGCATGGAGAGGGTTTTATGCTGCAAGAATACATTCAGTCCTACGCCTCCGCGCGCGTCGGCTTCATCGGCGCAGGAGTGAGCAATATGCCGATCATCGAGCTGTTTGCCGCCGCCGGCGTGCCGGTCATCGTCCGCGACCGCAGGCTGCGGGACGGCAACCGGGAGAAGCTGCGCGCGCTCGGCGTCGAGCTCACGGAGGGCGACGGGTATCTCCGCGGCATCGACGAGCCGCTGCTGTTTCTCTCCCCCGCCGTCCGCCCCGACCTGCCCGAGCTGGCCGCCGCACGCGCGCGCGGCACGCGGACGACGACGGAGCTGGAGGAATTTTTCGCGCTCTGCCCCTGCCCCATCCTCGCCGTGACGGGCAGCGACGGCAAAACGACCACGACCACGCTGACGGCGAAGCTGCTGGAGCAAAGCGGGAAACGCGTGTTTCTCGGCGGCAACATCGGCAAAAATCTGTTCGCGCGCCTCGACGAGATTCGTCCTGACGACTATGCGGTGGCGGAGCTGTCCTCCTTCCAGCTTATGAAAATGACGCGCTCGCCGGATACGGCGGTCGTGACCAATATTTCGCCCAACCATCTCGACTGGCACCGCGATTTTGACGAATATATCGCCGCCAAGAAGCGCATCTGCGCCTCGATGCCCGCGGACGGGCTGCTGGTGCTCAATTACGACAACGAGCACACCCGCGCGTTTGCGGCGTCCGCCGGCTGCCGCGTGCGCTTTTTCTCACGGAAGAACCGGGAGGCGTTCTGCTTCATCGACAGGGAGGGTCTTCACTGCGGCGGCCGTCTGCTGCTGCCCGACGGCGACATCCGTCTCGTCGGCGCGCACAACCGTGAGAATTACGCCGCCGCCTACGCCGCGACCGCCGATCTGCTGGCGGACGGCGCGCTGACTGCGGTGGCGCGGGATTTCGGCGGCGTGGAGCATCGGATCGAATTCGTCGCGGAGAAAAACGGCGTCCGCTATTACAACTCGTCCATCGATTCCAGCCCGTCGCGCACGGCGGCGGCGCTGCGTTCCTTCGACGGTCGCGTGATCGTCATCGCGGGCGGGTATGACAAAAAAATCCCGCTGGACACGCTCGGCGCGGTCTTTGCGGAAAAGACCGCCGGCTGCGTGCTGATGGGCGACACGGCGCCCAAGCTGCTGGCCGTGCTCGCGCAGAGCGGCTACGCCTTCCCCGTCGAGCGCGCGGAATCGATGCGCGAAGCCGTCGCAAAGGCCTCTGCGTTGGCCGGGCCGTGCGGCACGGTGCTGCTGTCGCCCGCGGCGGCGAGCTTCGACAAATATCGAAATTTTGAGGAACGCGGCAACGATTTCAAGGCCGTAGTCCGCGCATTATAAAAAATAATATTTGATTTTGCGTTGTCAAAAAGCCTATGTCTATGAAAAACTTTACAAATACAGACTATCTCGCAAATCAAGACACTCAAAACAATAATGTTTTTTGCCGCTTTGGTGCCTAGATGGTGCTCAGATTTTCTATGACGATATAAAATGATATGGGCCAATATAAGGGAAAACATACTATGCGATGGCGAAAACAACAAGCGCTTTCGCTCTCTTGGTCGCCATATAAACAAGGCAGACGTGCTTGTCAACGGCGGGCGAAACTCGTTCATCTCGACCGTTGACGAAGATGGCTGGCTTTGCTATTCTATAAATATGATTATGAAAGATATAAAGCGAGAAAGAGAAGTGTACCTGTATGGATAAAATAGATGTTTTATTTGATTTTACAACAGATACACCTAATTATTGGCAAGGCTTTTGGGATAGAAATAATGGGCTTGGAGCAGGTGGAAATGACCCTGATGCTTTGAGCAAAACACTACAAAAATATCATCAAATTCTGTGGAGTAAGAAATTACCTAATGGTGAATGTATGGATTTGTCTATGGGGACAGCTTCAAGATATTTAACTTGGAAAAATTTTAGATTTGGTAGTGATTCGATCACAGCAAGTTTTCGATATAATAAATATAGAGCAATGATAGAGCAGATTAAACAAGTTCGCTCTGATTATAAGAGTTATATTGAGAATTACATACATCATTCATACACTATCGGTGGAGCCATCATCTTTCCCAAAAGAATGGGCGGAATAAATCAAAGCAGAGGTTGTAATCCATTTATCAAGGATAGGTGGGATTTATCTTTGGAGTGTATTCGCAGATATTATTTAGGAGAAGAGAGTCCTTTATCTGATGTTTTACAAAAGGATAAAGATTTCTTTGCTTTGTTTGTTAATTTTAAAGGATATGTCGATTTCTTTTATTTGCAAGATTGTGTAAGTTCGGATTATAGCAAAGTAAAGATGTGGTTAGACGAGCCAGCTTTCACTTATTCTCCACTTCCTCAAACTGTTGGTTCGTATTTTTCGTGGATAGAAAGCAATTTGGATTTTGTGGAAAAAAGAAATCAACGTATCAAAGCAGATTGTCAAAGAAAGGCTTAAAATATTGTTGATACATCATTGAGGAAGTTATTTTGATTACATAATGCACAATGCGACAGGCATTGAATATTTACAGATAAAAAGTTGTTGTATTTTCGGAAAGGGTTCCTCTTTCCTATGCTTGGCTACGTTACGGAACTTTTAACAAGGGCTTAGAGTAGAAAAATAATCTAAACGCAAGCACTTTTCTTTGAAATGTTACGCTGTTAAAAGGCGGTCTTGCATGATAAGATATAAATGCTTTACCCTTTCAATTTTAATGTCTGTAATACCTTTTCTGCAAGGGAATTAAACCTCTAATGCGTAACATAAAAGCATAACAATAAGGTTATCCTAAATTGCCATTGAAGGTGTAATGAAACCACTCTGTTTTTGTATTTATTTCCCTATTTGTGGTGTCAAAATGGTACCCAACTTTACAAAACCAACCTATACGGAGATATGAGAAGATACAAGCGAGAATGAGAAAACCATTGAAAATACAGAATTTTTCCTCACTTCTATAAACATCTGCAAAAAGTTGTAAGACGATTTCCATCTATAAAATCAATAAAAAACAACCGCCCCGCACACGGCCTTTGGCGTATCGGCCGCGCCGGCACGGGGCAATATGAAAACGGAGGGGATTTTTTGAACGAATGCTTGGAACAAATCGCGCGTCTTACGGCGCTTACGGCTGTTTCCGGCCGGGAAAGCGCCTGCTTTGACGCGCTGCGGGAACTGACTGCGGGCCTGTTCGACGAAATCACGACCACGCCGACCGGCTCGTTCGCCGGCGTCATCCGCTGCGGAAGGCCCGACGCGCCGCTGGTGCTGCTCGACGCGCACATAGACGAAATCGGCTTTGTCGTCACCGAGATATGCGACGGCGGCTTCCTGCGCGTCGCGGCGGTGGGCGGCATCGACACGCGCGTGCTGTCGGCCTCCGAGGTGACCGTCTATGGTAAAGAGGCCGTGCGCGGCGTTTTCACCTCCAAGCCGCCGCATTTGCAGGAAGCGGGCGAGAGCAAGAAAAAAATCGAGCTGCGCGACCTGTACATCGATACGGGATATCCGAAAGAAGCGCTGGAAGAAAAGGTCTCTGTCGGCGACGCGGCCGGCTTCTTTGCGCCGGCGCTGCCGCTGGAAAACCGGATGGTCACCTCCAAGGCGCTCGACGACCGCATCTGCGCGTTTTCCATCCTGCGCGCCGCGGAAACGGTCGACCGCGCGAAGCTGACGACCGACGTCTGCATCCTGCTGTCGGGCGGCGAGGAAATCGGCTATATCGGCGCGCGGACGGCCGCGTTCGCGCTCTGCCCCGACGCCGCCGTTGCGCTGGACGTGACCAACGCGCACATGCCGGGCGGACCGCGGCACAAGAAGGACGTGCAGCTCGGGAACGGGCCTGTGATCTCCTATTCCGCCACCACCTCGCGCGCGTTCACGAGGACGCTGATCGACACGGCCGAGGCCCACGGCATTCCCTACGCCGTCGCCGCCGAGCCGGGCGCGACGGGGACGAACGCGCATGTGCTGCAAATCACGCGCAGCGGCGTGCCGACCGCTTTGGTGTCCGTCCCTCTGCGCTATATGCACACCTGCGCGGAGGTTGTTTCCATCGACGACGCGGAAAACGCCGCGCGGCTGCTGTGCGCATTTCTGGAAAACTTTCCGTCCGCATTCGCAAAAAAGGAGGCGGCGATATGAAAACGCTTTTGGAAAAATACTGCGCGGCCTTTGCGCCCTCGGGGCAGGAGGACGAGCTGCGGGAGATGATCGCTTCCGACGTCGCGCCCTATGCGGACGAGCTACGCACCGACCGCAGCGGCAGCCTCGTCGCCTTCAAAAAAGGCAGGAAGCGCCGTGCGGAAAAGCTGCTGTTTTCCGCGCATATGGACGAGGTCGGCTTTATGGTCACGCACATTTCCGAGGAAGGGTTCGCCTACTTCGGCACAATCGGCGGCATCGACCCGCGCGTGACGGCCGGCAAGCGCGTCCTGCTCGGCGACAAACGGCTGCCGGGCGTGATCGCGGCTAAGGCCATCCACATGCAGAAGCCCGAGGAGCGCGGCGTCCCCGCGCCAATCGAGGAAATGTTCATCGACATCGGCGCGCTTACGGAGGAGAATACAAAGTCGCTCGTTTCGGTGGGCGACTGCGCGGTCTTTGCGCCGAATTTCGAGACCTTCGGCGACGGCTTCATCAAATCCAAGGCCATTGACGACCGCTTCGGCTGTGCATTGCTGGTGCGGCTGCTGCAAAGCGATCTGGAATACGACGCCTATTTCGCCTTCTGCACGTCGGAGGAGGTCGGCTGCCGCGGCGCGATGACGGTCGCGCAGGCCGTCGGCGCGGACACGGTCGTCGTCCTCGAAGCGACGACGGCCGGCGACATCCCGGGCGCGCCGAAAAGCCGGGTCGCCTGCCGCGTCGGCGGCGGCGCGGTCGTCTCGTTTATGGACGGCGGCACAATATACCCACGCGGTCTGGTGGATGCGGTGATGCGTTTGGCGGAGGAAAAAGGCATCCGCGCGCAGCTCAAGGAGCTGGTCGCGGGCGGGAACGACGCCTCCGCATACCAGCGCGCCGCCGCGGGCGCGCGCGTGCTGGCGCTTTCCGCGCCGGTGCGCTACATCCATTCCGCCTGCTCGGTCGCCAAATACGACGATCTCGAACAGGTTTTCGCGCTGGCGAGCGCACTTGCCGAAAGGAGCTTTTGAGAAATGAAAGATTTGATGAAGAAATACACGCGCGCCTTCTCCGTCTCGGGACGGGAAGCGTCGCTGGCCGCGCAGATCGCGGAGGACATACGTCCGTTTGCGGACTCGGTCTCCACCGACGCGATGGGCAACCTGATCGTGCTGAAAAAAGGCAAGGACGGCGGCAAAAAGCTGATGCTCGCCGCGCATATGGACGAAATCGGCTTCATCGCCACGTTCATCGAGGACAGCGGCTACATCCGCGTGTCCAACATCGGCGGCATCAACGCGGTCGCGTCGGCCTATCACAAGGTCGTGTTTGAAAACGGGACGACGGGTGTGCTCGTCGTGGAATCGGGGACGGCGTTCGGTGACGTCGCCGTCAAAAAAATGTATGTGGACATCGGCGCCCGCAGCAAAAAGGAGGCCGAGCGCAAAGTCAAGGTCGGCGACTGTCTGGCCGTGGCGCCCGAGCTGACCAAGCTCGGCGCAACGCGCTACGCGGCCAAGGCGTTCGACGACCGGCTGGCCTGCGCGCTGCTGGCGGAAGTCGCCCGCACCTGCGCGGAGCCGGCCTGCGACACCTACTTCGTCTTTACCGTGCAGGAGGAGGTCGGCTGCCGCGGCTCCAAGCCGGCGGCCTACGCCATCGCGCCGGATTACGCCATCGCGGTCGACGTGACCAACACAGGCGATATGATCGGCGCGCCGCCGATGACCGTCAAGCTCGGCGGCGGCGCGGCCATCAAAATCAAGGACGCGTCGGTGCTCTGCTCCAAGGTTATCGTCGACGGGCTGACCGCACTGGCCGAGGCGGATAAGATTCCCTATCAGTACGAAATCCTCGTCGCGGGCGGGACGGATACGTCCTCGATGCAGACGGCGGGCGCGGGCGCGCATGCGGGCGCCGTTTCGATTCCGACGCGCTATGTCCACTCGCCGGTCGAGGTGGTCGACGCCAAGGATCTGGACGCCTGCGTCAAGCTGCTCAGAGCCGCCGTGGAGCGCGGCATAGACGCGGAAAAATAAGCCGCTTATAATAGGCAATGAAATCCCGAAAGGAGAACGCTTCCGGGCAGCGGAAGCGATAAAGCAAAACAAATGGACAGAGAAACGCTACTCCGGCTGGCCGACGACTGCGAGCGCGCGGCCGCGGAAGCCTTCCGGCAGATCGACCGCACCGCTGCGGACGTCACCGCCAAGGTGATGGAAGCCTTCCGCCGGAACCGCCTTTCCGCCTCGCATTTTGCAGGCGGCAGCGGCTACGGCTACGACGACGTGGGCCGCGACCTGTGTGACCGGCTGTTCGCCGACTGTATGGACGCCGAGGCCGGCTTTGCGCGGCATTCTATCACGTCGGGCACGCACGCCATCGCCATCGGCCTGTACGCCCTGCTGCGGCCGGGCGACACGCTCTATTCCGTCACGGGCAGGCCCTACGACACGCTCGAGGGCATCATCGGCATCGGCGGCGCCGGCGCCGGACAGGGCTCGCTGGCCGACTACGGCGTCGCTTACCGCGAGACCGCGCTGGACGCAGCCTCCGGCATCGATTTGGCCGAGGTGCGGCGCGTGCTGGAAGCCGACAGAACGGTCAAGGTCGTGTTCGTCCAGCGCTCCAAGGGCTATCAGGACCGGCGGACGTTGCCGGCCCGCGAAATCGACGAGCTGTACGGGCTGGTCAAGTCGGTTTCCGACGCGTATGTGGTCGTCGACAACAACTACGGCGAGTTCTGCGAAATCCGCGAGCCGAAGGGCGACCTGCTCTGCGGCTCGCTGATCAAAAACGCCGGCGGCGGCATCGCGGAATGCGGCGGCTATCTGGTCGGCAGCGCGAAGGCGGTGGAGCTGGCCTCCTATCGGATGACGGTGCCCGGCATCGGCGCGGAGGCCGGCTCGTCGGTCGGGCAGAACAAAAACCTGATCAAGGGGCTGTTCTACGCGCCGCACACCGTCGCGCAGGCGTTGAAAACGGCGGTGTTTGCCGCCGGACTGTTCGAGGCGCTGGGCTTCGACGTCTATCCGAAAGCGGACGAGCCGCGGTACGACATCATCCAGATGTTGTATCTGAAGGACCGCGAACGGCTGGTGAAATTCTGCCAGGCGATTCAGCGCTATTCGCCGGTGGATTCGTTCGCGCTTCCTGTTCCCGACGCGATGCCCGGGTATGCGGACGAGGTCATTATGGCCGCCGGCACGTTTACGCAAGGCTCGTCGATCGAGCTGTCGGCCGACGCGCCGCTGCGCGAGCCGTTCAGCGTGTACATACAGGGCGGGCTGACGTTTGAAAGCGGCAGATACACAATCGTCAACGCCGCCTCCGAGGTCGCCGCCGATGCCTGACGTCTACGATGTCGCCATCGTCGGCGCGGGGCCGGCGGGCGCCACGCTCGCGCGGCTGATCGGAAGCCGGTTTGCCACGGCTGTAATCGACAAAAAGGGTGCATCGGACGGCTTCCGCAAGCCCTGCGGCGGGCTTCTCTCGCCCGACGCGCAGCGCGCGCTTTCGCGCTTCGATATGACGCTGCCGACCGACGTGCTGGTATCGCCGCAGATTTTCACCGTCAAAACGATGGATTTGGAGACCGGCCGCACGGCGCACTACCAGCGCTGCTATCTGAATATGGACCGCGCCCGCTTCGACCGCTGGCTGATGGACGCTATGCCGGACGGGGTGGACCTCTACCGCGGCGTCTGCACCTCGGTCGAGCGGCGGAGCGGCGTATACGTCCTGCGCACGGGAGACGCGGAAATTTGCGCGCGCATCCTTGTCGGCGCGGACGGCGCGGCCTCTGTCGTGCGGTCGTTCCTCTATCCCCGCGCGCCCCTGAAGCGCTATGTCGCCATTCAGCAGCATTTCCGCGCTTCCGCCGAGCGCCCCTTCTATTCCTGCATCTTCGACCGAACCACAAGCCGCTTCTGCTCGTGGGCCATCTCCAAGGGCGACACGCTCATCTACGGCGGCGTATTCGAGCCGAAGGGCTGCCGCGAAGCCTTCGAGGCGCAGAAAAAGCGGCTGCCGAAGGCCGATTTCGACCTTCGCACGCCCATCTATACGGAGGCCTGCGCGGTGCTGCGGCCGGAGGGTATGCGGCAGTTTCGCCTCGGGTACGACAACGCGTTCCTCGTCGGCGAAGCGGCGGGCTTCATCAGCCCCACCTCCTTCGAGGGCATAAGCTGGGCGATCACCGGCGCTTCGCTGCTGGCCGAAGCGCTGACCGAGCACGCCGGACGCATCGAGCGCGCCGAACGGCTTTACCGCGCGAAAACCCGCGCGATGCGCGCCAAGCTGTACGCAAAGCAGTTCAAGGCGCCGTTTATGTACAACCGTGTGCTGCGCAACCTCATCCTGCGCAGCGGTCTGCGCGCCGTAAAGCTCCAAACGCCGTGCGCACAGACGGAAAGCCGGCAGCCGACAGAGCAAACGGAGGACGTGTAAGCCTGCGGTACCGCGGACGGCTTTCTTATCTTTTCCGCAGGCCGCGCCGGACCTGCCCGCGGCAGCAGCGCCGCTGCTGCGCGATTCCACATACCAAAAAGGACCTCGGTTCGATGAACCGAGGTCCTTTTTGTAGGGGATACGGGCATTCTATCCGTTTTTTCGTCGAAAGCGCAAGCGAATGCGGCTCTTTCATATGCCGGCAAGCCGACCCTTCGGCTTCCACAGCGTCTGCCGCAAGCGGCGGCCGATTATCCGCGCGCAGCCAGCGCGTCCGCAAGCGTGTTGAGCGCCTCGACCATCTCCTGCGACACGGCCGAACGGATGGTGACGGTCGGCGCAGGCAGCGCGATCTCCTTCATCTCGGCCAGCGCCGCGAGCATCGTCTTCCCGGCCGACGGCGCCCAGCTTCCATTCTCGATCACGGCGGCGGTGCGCTTCTGCCAGTTTTTCGCCTTCAGGCGGGAAAGGAAAGCCGCCATCGGCGGAAACACGCCTCCGTCGTAGGACGACGCGGCCAGCACGAGCGCGTCGTAGCGGAACGCGTCCGCCACGGCGCGGGAAATGTCGCCGCGCGCAAGGTCGACGACGGCCACGCGCTTCTCACCGCGCCGCGCGAGCATATCCCGCAGCCGCAGCGCAGCCGAGGCGGTATTGCCGTAAATCGACGTGTAGGCGATGAGCACGCCGCGCTCCTCGGAACGGTAGCTGCTCCAGACGTCGTACTTCTCCAGATATGCGGAAAGGTCGCCGGTCAACACCGGGCCGTGCAGCGGGCAGATGGTTTTCACCGGCAGTCCGCTCAGCTTTTTCAGAAGCGTCTGAACGCTGGAGCCGTATTTCCCGACGATATTGATGTAATAGCGCCGCGCCTCGTCCGCCCAGTCGCCCGCGTCGCCGGGCAGCCCGAAGCGCCCGAACGCGTCCGCAGAGAAAAGCACGCCGTCGCGCTCGTCAAAGCTGACCATCACCTCCGGCCAGTGGACCATCGGCGCCATATAAAATCGAATGGTGTGCGCGCCGGTCTCCAAAGCGTCGCCCTCGCCGACGACGACGGCGCGGTCGCCAAAGTCCCGGCCGAAGAAGGCGCGCATCATTTGGAACGTCTTGGCGTTGCCGACAATCCGCATCGCCGGATAGCGGTCGGCCAGCAGGCGGATCGCTGCGGAATGGTCGGGCTCCATATGCGAGACGACGAGGTAGTCGATCCCCCGGCCGCCCGCCGTCTGCTCGACGCCGGCAAGCCATTCGGCGGCCACGCGGCGGTCGGCCGTATCGAAGAGCACGGTCTTTTCGTCGCTGAGATAATAGGAATTGTATGTGATGCCGTTCGGCACACGGTATTGCCCTTCAAAAAGGTCAAGCGTCGTATCCGCCACGCCGGTGGCAAACAGCGACGGGGTGATTTGTCTTTCGTTCATTTTCGGTTTATACTCCTTTATCTGGATTTATACTTCTATTTTTGTCCATTTTCCGCCCGCAAAACGCGCGCCGCAGAACAAAAGCCGCAAATATTGGTCCACGACGAGCGAAATCCACGCGCCGATGACCGCGAAGCCGAGCGGATAGCAGAACAGATACGTCAGCAGCGGCCGCACCAGCGCGATGGAGACCAGAGAGCTGACGGCGACGAACACCGTGTCGCCCGCGCCGCGCAGACAGCCGGAAAAGATGACCTGCGAAATCTGCGCCGGCGAGGTTAGGGCGATCAGGTACATAATGACGACGCCCTTTTCCATAATATACGCGACCGCATCGTCGTTCGCCGTTGTAAACAGCGAAACGAGGAACGAGCCGCCGAAGCTGAACGCCAGCACCAGCAGAGCGGAGAGCAGAAAACCGAAGCGCTGCGCGGCCTTGCCGTACACCTCGGCCAGATCCGGCCGTTTCGCGCCGAGATTCTGTCCGACGAGCGCCGAAGCCGCCACGCCCAAGCCGTCGCCCACCGTGAAGGAAAGGTTGATGACGTTCATACAAATGATATGGGTGGATAAGTCCGCCGTGCTCAATTCGGCGACCATCTTGGAATAGGCGAAAAAGCCGATGCGCATGAACACCTGCTCCACGCCCGCGCTGCCGCCGATGCGTGCGAGCAGCGCCAGCATACCTCGGCGCAGATGAAAGCAATGACGCAGCCGGATGTGCAGGTAGCCCTTGGCGGCCGTCACCGAATACAGCGACATAACGAACGAAACGACGTTGCCGAGCAGCGTGGCGTAAGCCGCGCCGCGCACGCCGAGCGCGGGGAAAAACCATATGCCGTTGATGAGGAAATAGTTAAAAACGCAGTTGGTCAGATTGGCGGCGATATTCGTGATCATCGAAATCTTGGTGTTGCCGATGCCGCGCTGGGCGGCGTTGATGGCCATGCCCACCGAGGTAAACAGCATACCCGCCATAATGATGCGGAAATACGCCACCGCATCGTCGAAAATATCCTCGTCCGCCCCGGCGAACGCGATTTGCGGCTCAGCGACGATAATGGCCGCTGTGCAGAGCACCACGCCGAGAACCAGCGCGATGGCGACCGCCTGCGCAAGACATTCGTTCGCGCCGTCGCGGTCGCCCTGCCCTTTCCGGCGGCTGACAATGGCGGTGACGCCGATATTCATAGCGAAAAAGACGGCAAAGAACAAAAAGCCGCGGCTGGTTCGTCACGCCGACGGCCGCGATGGCGGCCGTGCCGACGGTGGACACCATCAGTCCGTCCACAAAGGAAACAAGGCCGAGCAGCACCGACTCCAGCGTCGCCGGCCAAGCGACCTCCAGCAGCTTCCGATAGACGCTGACGCTGTCCGGCGGCTTCTCTAAAAACCGTTCTTTTTTGATGAGATGCTCCGGCGCGTAGAAGCGCCGGAGTGTTGTATGCAAGGACACGGCGGCTCACCCATTACAAGCGATTTCCCGCTTCCGACAGTTTTCGCGGTCAGACATTATTTTAACACAACCGACGGATAAAGTCAACACAAAAGCGGGGGAACGTACCGACGGCGTTCCCCCGCTTTTCCGCTCAAATGCCGTACAGCAGCTCGCCGTAGGTCGGGAACGGCCAATGCTTCGCGCTGACGAGCGTTTCGGCCTCGTCCACGACCGTGCGAAGCTCCTGCATCGCCACAAACACGGTGGCGCGGCAGAAGGACGCCTGCTCTACGGCGGTGGGATGGGTTCGCACCTCGACGAGCGCGCTTTCCAGCTTTTCCGCGTCCGTCTTGATGCAGGCGGCCAGCGACGACAGGCGGCGCACCGTATCCAGCTCGACCGATATATCGATTTCGGCCGAAAGCGACCGCTTATCGAGCGCGGCGGCCGACAGCTCGCGCGTGTAGGCGATGATGGCGGGGAGGATTTCCTTTTTCACCAGCTCCACCATCGTCAGTGATTCGATTTGAATCGTTTTAATATAATTATCCAGCAGAATTTCCATTCGCGAGCGAATCTCGGTCTCGGTGAAAATGCAGTGCTTGGCGAACAGGCGGACGTTTTTCTCGGCGGCGAACAGCGGCAGCGCCTCGGGCGTCGTCCGCAGGTTCAGCAGTCCGCGGCGCTCCGCCTCCTCCACCCACTCGTCGGTGTAATTGTTGCCGTTGAAGATGATGCGCTTATGCTCGCGGATGGTTCTGCGGATGAGCTTATTGAGCGCCGCAGTGAAGTCGGACGCCTGCTCGAGCAGGTCCGCGAACTGCGAAAGCTCCTCCGCGACGATGGTGTTGAGAACCATATTCGGTCCGGCGATGGAAAACGTCGAACCCGGCATACGGAACTCGAACTTGTTGCCGGTGAACGCGAACGGCGAGGTGCGGTTGCGGTCGGTGGTATCCTTCGGGAAATGCGGCAGAACGTCGACGCCGATCTGCATTTCCACCTTCTCGCGCTTGGAATAGCTGCTTTTGGACTCGATGGCCTCCAAAATTTCGGTCAGCTCGTCGCCGAGGAACATCGAGACGATGGCGGGCGGCGCTTCGTTGCCGCCGAGCCGGTAATCGTTGCCCGCGCTGGCGACCGACAGCCGCAAAAGGTCCTGATATTCGTCCACCGCCTTGATAACCGCGCAGAGGAAGAGCAGGAACTGTGCGTTTTCGTACGGCGACTTCCCCGGCTCCAGCAGGTTATAGCCGGTATCGGTGCACATCGACCAGTTGTTGTGCTTGCCGCTGCCGTTGACGCCGGCGAACGGCTTCTCGTGCAGCAGGCAGACAAGCCCGTGACGGGAGGCGATTTTCTTCATCAGCTCCATCGTGAGCTGATTGTGGTCGGTGGCGATGTTCGTGGTCGTATAGATGGGGGCCAGCTCGTGCTGCGCGGGCGCGGCCTCGTTGTGCTCGGTCTTGGCGAGGATGCCCAGCTTCCACAGCTCCTCGTCCAGCTCGGCCATAAACGCCTTGACGCGCGGCTTGATGGTGCCGAAGTAATGATCCTCCAATTCCTGCCCCTTCGGCGGCTTCGCGCCGAACAGGGTGCGGCCGGTATAGATGAGGTCCTTGCGCCGCTTATAGAGCTTTTCGTCTATGAGAAAATACTCCTGCTCGGCGCCGACGGTCGTATACACGCGCTTGACGTCGTCCCGCCCGAACAGGCGGAGGATGCGGAGCGCCTGCTTGCTGAGCGCCTCCATCGAGCGCAGCAGCGGCGTCTTTTTGTCCAGCGCCTCGCCGCCGTAGGAGCAGAAGGCGGTGGGGATGCAGAGCGTCTTTCCTTTAATAAATGCATAAGAGGTGGGGTCCCACGCGGTGTAGCCCCGCGCCTCGAAGGTCGCGCGCAGACCGCCCGACGGGAAGGAGGACGCGTCCGGCTCGCCTTTGATCAGTTCCTTCCCCGAAAACTCCATAATCACCGCGCCGTCGTCCGCCGGGGTGATGAAGCTGTCGTGCTTCTCGGCGGTGATGCCGGTCATCGGCTGGAACCAGTGGGTATAGTGGGTAGCCCCCTTCTCGATCGCCCATTCCTTCATCACCGTGGCGATGACGTTGGCGATGGAGAGGTCGAGCGGCACACCCGTGTGCAGGGTCTTTTTCAGGCTTTTATAAGTATCCTTCGGCAGACGGGACTGCATCACGCTCTCATTGAAAACCATACTGCCGAACAATTCGTTGACCGAATGCATCGTTTTTTCTTCCTTTCCCGTTTCGTTAAAGCAGCTCAACGCCGTTCTCGGCGCAGACGCGCGTCGTCTCGTCGTCCCAGACCGAGACCTGCACCTCACCGATGTGCGCCTTGCCCAGCAGCAGCATCGACAGGCGCGACTGACCGATCCCGCCGCCGATGGTCAGCGGCAGCTTATCCGCAAGCAGCAGCTTGTGGAACGTCAGCGTCCGGCGGTCGTCGCAGCCCGCTTCGGTGAGTTGCGCGTCCAGCGCCCGACGGTCCACGCGGATGCCCATAGAGGACACCTCGAACGCACAGCCGAGCACGTCGTTCCAGAACAGCAGGTCGCCGTTGAGCGTCCAGTCGTCATAGTCGGGCGCGCGGCCGTCGTGGCGCTCGCCCGAGCGCAGCCGGCCGCCGATCTGCATCAAAAACACGGCCTTATGCGTTTTCAGATAGGCGTTCTCGCGCGCTTTGGGCGGCAGCGCGGGATAGAGGACTTCCAATTCCTGTGTGGTGATGAACCCGACCTCTGCGGGCAGCATAAGCGTAAGCTGCGGATACAGCGCCTTCAGCTCGTCCAGCGTGCCGGAAACGGCGGCGTAGATGGCGCGGACGGTCGATTGCAGATACGCGGTCGTGCGGTCGGCGGGCGTGATGACCTTTTCCCAGTCCCACTGATCGACATACACCGAGTGGAGGTTATCCATCTCCTCGTCGCGGCGGATGGCGTTCATATCCGTATACAGCCCCTCGCCGGCGGCGAACCCGTACTTGTACAGCGCCATCCGCTTCCATTTGGCGAGCGAATGCACCACCTGCGCGGTGCGGCCGGTCTCCTTCAAATCGAAGGAAACGGGGCGCTCGACGCCGTTGAGGTCGTCGTTGAGGCCGGTGGACGGCTCCACAAACAGCGGCGCCGACACGCGCTTGAGGTTGAGCGCGGCGCAGAGCTTCTGCTCAAAATTCCGTTTCAGGCAGCCGATGGCGGTCTGCGTCTGGTACAAATCGAGAAGCGGCTTATAGCCGTGCGGGATCACGGTTTTGCTCATCATCAGTCGTCCTTCCGTAGTTGACAATAAAAAAGACGCCGCAGGGGGAAAATCCCCTCAGCGCCGTTGCTGTGTTATGTATTATAGCGCATACGGCGGTATTTGTCAAGCGATTTTCCCAAAAAACGGGGATTCCCTGTCCGAAAAAACGCGCAAACGTCTTTACACTTTGCGCGGAATCGTATATAATAGTAGAAAAGCGCTGCGGTGCGAAAAGGGGGATTCTGCCGAATATGAAATGCGTCTTATGTATTTCCGCGCCGGGGCGCGTCGCCGACTTCCTGCGGAGCGTATTCGAGCAGGGCATCGCCGACCGGTTCATAGAAGCCTCCACGCCCGAGCAGGCATGGGAAGCGCTGGAGACAGGCGCGTTCGATTACATTCTCGTCAACAGCCCGTTCGCGGGAGGCGACGGATGCAGGCTGGCCGTCGAGGCGGCAGAGCGGCAGCCGGAAGCCTCGGTGCTGCTGTTCGTGCGGGAGGAATGGCTCGAAAAGGCCGCCCCGCAGGTCGAAGAACAGGGCGTGTTCGTCATCACCAAGCCGATCAACAAATCCGGCTTCTTCGACGCGCTGCGGCTGGTCGCAGCGGCGCGCAAAAGGCTGTTCGGGCTGACGGACGAAAACCTGCGGCTGCGCGCGCGCATCGAGGAGCTGCGGCTGCTCGACCGCGCGAAGTGCACGCTGATATCGGTGCTGAACATCTCGGAAAAGGAGGCGCACCGCACAATCGAAAAGCAGGCGATGGACCTCCGGCTGACGAAAAAGCAGGTGGCGGAGCACATCCTGCGCACCTACGACAACGAATAAGGAAGGCGTTTCCCGCGGGAAGCGCCTTCTTTTCATAATTCTTATTTGTGATACAGCTTTTTCGTCTGATAGACCGGCTCGCAGGTGAGGTTCACGCCCAGCTTCTTGAACACGTCTGAATCGACCTGCGACAGAATGACGGAGGAATGCACCTCGCAGCCCGCCAGCTCGGCCAGCGCCGCCATTGCGCGCGCGGCGCGCGCGTCCGTCGCCGCGCAGATGGAGAGCGCGATGAGGATTTCGTCGGTATGCAGGCGCGGGTTGCGGTTGCCGAGATGCTCGGTTTTGAGCTTCTGGATCGGCTCGATGATGGTCGGCGAAATCAGATGCACGTCGTCGTCGATTCCGGCCAGCGTCTTGAGCGCATTCAGCAGCAACGCGCTGGAAGCGCCGAGCAGCGACGACGTTTTGCCGGTGATGATGCGGCCGTCGTTGAGCTGCATGGCCGCGGCGGGCGCGCCGGTGCGGGCGGCCTTCTCCTTCGCGGCGGCAACGGCCGGACGGTCCTCGGGCGAGATGCCGGCGGTGCGCATCAGCAGCTCGGCCTTGCAGGTGATGTCCTCCGCGTCCTCGCCGAGCATTCCCTTGCGGCCGGCGCAGAGCGTGTGGTAATAGCGGCGGATGATCTCCTGATTCGAGGCGCTGCGGCAGACGGCGTCATCGACGATGCAGTTGCCCGCCATATTCACGCCCATATCCGTCGGGGAGCGGTAAGGCGACGCCCCATAGATTTGTTTGAAAATCGCATTGAGCACGGGGAAAATCTCGATATCGCGGTTATAATTGACCACCGTCTCGCCATACGCCTCCAAATGGAAGGGGTCGATCATATTGACGTCGTTCAAATCGACGGTGGCGGCTTCATACGCGACGTTGACGGGATGCTTGAGCGGCAGGTTCCAGATCGGGAAAGTCTCGAACTTAGCGTAGCCGGCCTTCACGCCGCGCAGGTTTTCGTGATAGAGCTGCGAGAGGCAGACGGCCATTTTGCCGCTGCCCGGCCCCGGCGCGGTCACGACGACGAGCGAGCGCGAGGTCTGGATATACTCGTTGCGGCCGTAGCCCTCCTGCGAAACGATCTTCTCCGTGTTGTTCGGATACCCTTCGATCGGATAGTGGCGGTAGGTTTTTACGCCAAGCTCCTTCAGGCGCTGGCGGAACGCCTTGGCCGCCGGCTGCGACGCGTACTGCGTGAGGACGACGCTGCCGACGTACAGTCCGGAGACGCGGAACGCGTCGATCAGGCGCAGCACGTCGAGGTCGTAGGTAATGCCGAGGTCGCCGCGCACCTTGTTTTTCTCGATGTCGTAGGCGCTGATGGCGATGATGATTTCCGCCTGCTCGCGCAGCGCGAGCAGCATATTCAGCTTGCTGTCCGGCCGGAAGCCCGGCAGCACGCGCGAGGCGTGGTAGTCGTCGAACAGCTTGCCGCCGAATTCGAGATAGAGCTTGCCGCCGAACTTCTCGATGCGTTCGCGGATTTTCCCGCTCTGCATCTCGATGTATCGGTCGTTGTCAAAGCCGATCCTTCTCATTCGCAATCCCTCCATTTTGAAAACGTATCGGGTTATACGTTCAGCTCTGCGCGAACGGCCACGCCGGCGTTTTCGTCCAGAATCGGGCGGACGCAGCGCGCCAGAAACAGCTCGGTCTGCTTGGGTGCAAGGCCGATGAAGGCCTTCGGGTCGAGGATGCTCTCGATTTCCGCTCTGGACAGGCCGAAATCGGGGTCGGCGCAGATCATCTCGATGAGGGTCGGCTCGGCGCCGGTCTGCTTATAGCGCACCTCCGATTCGACCGAATAGGTGCGGGTTTTTTCGTGCAGCTTCTGGCGGTCGCCGCCCTTCTTGACGGCCTCCATCAGAATGTTTTCGGTTGCGATATACGGGAGCTGGCTCCGAAGGCGCTTTTCCGAAATCTTGGGGTACACGACGATGCCGCCGGTGACGTCAATAAGCACGTTGAGAATGGCGTCCACCGCCAGAAAGCCCTCCGCGAGCGACAGACGGCGGTTGGCCGAGTCGTCCAGCGTGCGCTCCAGCCATTGGGTGGAGGCGGTCATCGGCGCGTTGGCGGCGTTGGCCATCACGAACCGCGCCAGCGAGCAGACGCGTTCGCAGCGCATCGGATTGCGCTTGTAGGCCATCGCGGACGAACCGACCTGATTCTTTCCGAACGGCTCCTCCAGCTCGCCGAAGCTCTGGAGCAGGCGCATATCGTCTGCGAATTTATAAGCGCTCTGCGCGATGCCGGCGAGCACGTTCTGGATGCGCATGTCCTCCTTGCGGGTATAGGTCTGCCCCGAAACGGGGAACACCGAAGCGAAGCCGAGCCGTTCGGCGATGCGGCGCTCCAGCTCGAGGACCTTCTCCGCGTCGCCGCCGAGCAGCCGCAGGAACGAAGCCTGCGTGCCCGTGGCGCCTTTGTTGCCGAGCAGGCGCAGATTATCCGCGACATACTTCAAATCGCCGTAATCGATCGTAAAATCCTGCAGCCAGAGCGCGGCGCGCTTGCCGACGGTCGTCGGCTGCGCGGACTGGAGATGCGTATACGCCAGACAGGGCAGCGATTTGTTCTCCTCCGCGAAGGCGGCGAGATTGCGGATGACCGTGACCAGCTTGGCGCGGACGACGGCAAACGCGTCGCGGATGAGGATCATATCCGCGTTATCGGTGACATAGCAGCTCGTCGCGCCGAGGTGGATGATCCCCGCGGCTTCGGGGCAGACCTCCCCATAGGCGCGGATGTGCGCCATCACGTCGTGGCGGGTCTGCTTCTCGATTTCGGCGACGCGCGCAAAATCGATGTCGGAGACCTTCTCGCGCATCTGCGCAAGCTGCGCGTCGGTGATGGGAAGTCCCATCTCCTGCTCGCTCTCGGCCAGCGCGATCCAGAGACGGCGCCAGGTTTCATACCGGTTCTGCGCGGAAAAGATGCGCTGCATCTCGGCCGACGCGTAGCGGCCGCCGAGGACGCTCTCATAGGATGTATTAGACATTATCGTTCACGCCTCCCCTGTTTCATCAAAGCGAAAAATAGCGGACCGCGCCCTGAAAAATGCGCAGGTCGTAAGCCGAGGGAACGTTTTTGTACAGATTGCTGCCCGTCCGCTCGGAATGGCCCATTTTGCCGAAAACCCTGCCGTCCGGCGAGGTGATGCCCTCAATGGCGTCGACCGAGCCGTTGGGATTATAATCGATGTCCATCGTCACGCGCCCGTCAAGATCGACGTACTGCGTGGCAATCTGGCCGTTGGCCGCAAGCGCGGCCAGACGCGTCTCGCCGCAGACGAATCGTCCCTCCCCGTGCGAAATCGGCACGGTCACGACCTCGCCGACCTCGTAGAGCGAAAGCCAGGGCGACAGGTTGGAGGAAATGCGGGTGCGGACCAGCCGCGACTGGTGGCGGCCGATTTCGTTGAAGGTCAGCGTCGGATTCTCGGCCGACGGCGCAACGATTTTGCCGAAAGGTACGAGTCCGAGCTTGATCAGCGCCTGAAAGCCGTTGCAGATGCCGCACATCAGCCCGTCGCGCTTCTCGAGCAGCTCGGCGACCATTTCGCTGACGTAATTGTTGCGGAAAAAGGAGGTGATGAACTTGCCCGACCCGTCCGGCTCGTCGCCGCCGGAGAAGCCGCCGGGCAGCATAATGATCCGGCTGTCGCGTCCGCGCTCGGCAAACGCCTTCACGCTCTGCGCAAGGCTCTCGCGGCTTAAGTTGTTGACGACGAAGATTTCGGCATCCGCGCCCGCTTTCTCAAACGCGCGCGCGGTATCGTACTCGCAGTTGGTGCCCGGGAACACGGGGATGAGCACCTTCACGCGGCCGCCGACGACGGCCGGCGCTTTTCTGCTGCCGTTCGCATACGAATATGTGCGCGGCGCGGCCGAAGCGGACTGCGGCGCGCGGGTGGGATACACGCTTTCAAGCGTTCCGGCAAACGCATCGTACAGCTTATCCAGCGGAACGCGGTCGCCGCCGCAGACGACGGCCGGGTCGCCGGTCGTGTGTCCGATACAGAGCGCGCCGTCGGGCACAGCCGTACACTCGAGCAGGAACGCGCCGTGCATAGGCGCAAACAGCATGTCCGGCTCCGACACACCGTCCAGCGTCAAACCGACGCCGTTGCCGAAGCACATCTTAGCCGCGGCTTCGGCGACATGATGGGTCAGCGCGTAGGCAGAGAGAATGCTGCCGTCCGCGACGCCGGCCTCCACGGCCGAGAACACGCGCTTCTGCGATGCGGCCTCGGGTACGCCGTCCGCGGTATATTCCGGACGGAGGAGACAGACGAGGCTGCCCGCGCGCTTGAATTCGGGCGAAATCACCTTAGCGGCCTTGGTCATCGCCACTGCGAAGGAAACGAAGGTGGGCGGCACGTCAAGCTGCTCGAAGGAGCCGCTCATCGAATCCTTGCCGCCGATGGCGCCGACGCCGAAATCCAACTGTGCGGCGAACGCGCCGAGCAGCGCGGCGAACGGCCTGCCCCAGCGGGCCGGTTCCTTTTTGGGCTTCTCGAAAAACTCCTGAAAGGTCAGATACGCGTCCGCGGCCGAAGCGCCCGAAGCGACCAGACGGGCCAGCGAATCGACCACGGCGGTATACGCGCCCGCATAGGGGTTCCGCTCGGCCAGCGCCGGATTGCAGCCGTAGGCAAACACCGAGCAGTCGTCGGTGTCGCCGGAAAGGACGGGGATTTTGGCCGCCATCGCCTGCGCGGGGGTGCGCTGGTACTTGCCGCCGAAGGGCATCAGCACCGTGCCGGCGCCGATGGTCGAATCGAAGCGCTCGCTCAGGCCGCGCTTCGAGCAGATGTTTTTATCGGCGAGCGCGGCGCACAGACGGTCGGAGAACCCGCCGGAAAGCGGCGCGGGTGCGGCCTGTCCGCCGCCGACATAGACCGCCGTATGCTTGGGCGCGCCGTTGGAATTGAGGAATTCGCGGCTGATGTCGCAGATCGTCCTGCCGCGCCAGAGCATCCGCAGGCGTTTTTCCGCCGTCACCTCGGCAACGACGGTGGCCTCCAGATTCTCACCCTGCGCGAGCGCAAGGAATTCCTGCACGTCGGCCGGCGCGAGCACGACGGCCATCCGCTCCTGCGATTCGCTGATGGCAAGCTCGGTGCCGTCCAGCCCGTCGTATTTCTTCGGCACGGCGTCGAGGTCGATGCGCAGCCCGTCGGCCAGCTCGCCGATGGCGACCGAAACGCCGCCCGCGCCGAAGTCGTTGCATTTTTTGATCAGCCGCGCACTGCGCGGGTCGCGGAACAGCCTTTGCAGCTTGCGCTCCTCGGGCGCGTTGCCCTTCTGCACCTCCGCGCCGCATTCCTCGATGGAGGAGACGCTGTGCGACTTGGACGAGCCGGTCGCGCCGCCGCAGCCGTCGCGGCCGGTGCGGCCGCCGATGAGCACGACGACGTCCCCCGGCGCGGGCGTAAGGCGGACGACGTTCGCCGCCGGCGCCGCGCCGACGACCGCGCCCAGCTCCATATGCTTGGCGACGTAGCCGTCGTGGTACAGCTCGTCCACGACGCCGGTGGCCAGTCCGATCTGGTTGCCGTAGGAGGAATAGCCCTCCGCAGCCGAAACGGCGATTTTGCGCTGCGGCAGCTTGCCGCGCATCGTCTCGGACAGCGGCAGCAGCGGGTCGCCGCTGCCGGTGATGCGCATCGCCTGATAGACGTAGGCGCGGCCGGAGAGCGGGTCGCGAATGGCGCCGCCGATGCAGGTCGCCGCGCCGCCGAACGGCTCGATTTCGGTCGGGTGGTTATGCGTTTCGTTCTTGAACAGCAGCAGCCACGGCTCGGTTCTGCCGTCGATCTCCACGTCGATTTTCACGGTGCAGGCGTTGATCTCGTCCGATTCGTCGAGATTCTTCAAGATGCCCTGCCGTTTGAGATATTTGGCGGCCAGCGTGGCGATGTCCATCAGCGTGACCGGCTTGGTGCGGCCCAGCTCGGCGCGCACCTTCAGATAACGGTCGTAGGCCCGCGCGACCGCATCGTTCTCCACGGTCACCTCGTCGATAACGGTGGAAAAGGTGGTATGGCGGCAGTGGTCCGACCAGTAGGTGTCGATCATCCGCAGCTCGGTCATCGTCGGGTCGCGGCGCTCCTGACGGAAATAATCGCGGCAGAAGCGGAGGTCGTCGGCGTCCATCGCCAGCCCGAGCGAATCGACAAGCGAGACGAGCGCATCGTCGTCCATCGCGATGAAGCCCTCGATCTGCGCCACATCCGCAGGCGCGGCCGTCTCTGCGGCCAGCGTGTCGGGCTTCGCAAAGGAAGCCTCACGGCTGTCGACGGGGTTGATCACATGCTTCTTGACGGCCTCGACCTGCGCGGCGGACAGCCCGCCCTCCAGCAGATACACCTTCGCCGAGCGGACAAGCGGACGGGCGCCGCCGGAAACGAACTGCACGCACTGCGAAGCGGAATCGGCGCGCTGGTCGAACTGGCCTGGCAGATACTCGGCGGCGAAAACCGCGCCGTCGGTCTGCGGCAAACTTTCCAGCACGTCGTCGACCTGCGGCTCGGAGAACACGGTGGCGATACACTTTTCCAACACGTCCGCCGGCACGCCCTCTATGTCGTAGCGGTTGATGATGCGCACGTTTTCGATCTCGGCGATGCCGAGAAAATCACGGATTTCCGCACACAGCGCGCGCGCCTCGTTGGCGTAGGCAGGCTTACGCTCTACAAAAATTCTGTTGACCATAAATCACGACCGTCCTTTTTGCTGCAATGCTTTTTGTCCGATATCCCGACGGCAGTACGCGTTTTGAAAATGCACCCGGTCTGCCGCCGCATAGGCGCGTTCCACGGCCTGCTCCAGCGTGCCGCCGGTCGCCGTCACGCCCAGCACGCGGCCGCCCGCCGTGACGAGCCGGCCGTCCTTCAGCGCGCTGCCCGCGTGGTAGACGACGGCGTCCAGACCGGCGGGGACGGTGATCTCATATCCCTTTTCGTATTTCCCCGGATAGCCGTCGGAGGCGAGGATAACGCAGCAGGCGGCCCCCCTGCGGAACACGGCCTGCTCCGCGGACAGCGTACCCGACGCGCAGGCCCGCATAATCGTCAGCAGGTCGCTTTCCAGCAGCGGCAGCACGACCTGCGTTTCGGGGTCGCCGAAGCGGCAGTTGTACTCGATGACCTTCGGCCCGTCCTTGGTGAGCATCAGGCCGAAATAGAGGCAGCCTCGGAAAGGACGCCCCTCCGCCTTCATCGCGCGGACGGTCGGCAGGAAAATGCGCTCCATACACGCTTCGGCCACCGCCGGCGTATAGAACGGATTCGGCGCGACGGTCCCCATACCGCCGGTGTTCGGCCCCTCGTCGCCGTCAAGCGCGCGCTTATGGTCCATCGACGAGACCATCGGCACGACGGTCTCCCCATCGGTAAACGCCAGAACCGAAACCTCCGGCCCCTCCAGATATTCCTCGATGACGACCCGCTCGCCGCTCTTGCCGAAGCGGCCGCCGCGCATCATCTCGTCGAGCGCGGTTTTCGCCGCTTCAAAGTCCTGCGCGATGACCACGCCCTTGCCGAGCGCCAGCCCGTCGGCCTTGATGACGGTGGGATAGCGTCCGGCGCCGCGCACATAGCCGAGCGCCGATTCATAGTCGTCGAACACGCGGCAGGAGGCGGTCGGGATGCCGTACTTCTCCATCAGGCTCTTGGCGAAGGATTTGCTGCCCTCGATGGCGGCGGCCGCCTTCGTCGGTCCGAAGCAGGCAATCCCCTTTTCGTTGAGCAGGTCGACCAGCCCCATGACGAGCGGGTCGTCCGGCGCGACGACGGCGAAATCGATCGCCTCGCGCACCGCAAACTCGACGATCTGCCCGAGCTCGGTCGCCGCGATCGGCACGCAGACCGCATCCGCAGCGATGCCGCCGTTCCCGGGCAGCGCGTAAATCTGCCCGGCGTCGGGACTTTCCTTCAGCTTTTTGATGATGGCGTGCTCTCTGCCGCCGCCGCCGACAACCATGATCTTCATCTTTTATCCTCCGCCGTTTTTTCGCGTACCGCGACGCTTATTCTTCGTAAATGGGGTGCTTTCTGCACAGCTCGGCAACGCCCGCGCGCACCTCGTCGGCGCTGTTGTCAAAGTCCGCCGCCGTGCGCTTGATATACTCGGCGATCACGGCCATATCCTCCGTGCCGAAGCCTCTGGAGGTGACGGCCGGGGTGCCGATGCGGATGCCGCTGGTCACGAAGGGGCTCTGCGGATCGTTGGGGATGGTATTCTTATTGACGGTGATGCGCACCTCGTCCAGCCGCTTTTCCAGCTCCTTGCCCGTGATGTCGAACGGACGCAGGTCGACGAGCATCAGATGGTTGTCCGTGCCGCCGGAAACGATGTTGAAGCCCTGCGCGGCCAGCGCCTTGGAGAGCGCGGACGCGTTGGCCAGAATATTGCGCTGATACTGCTTGAACTCGTCGGTCAGCGCCTCGCCGAGTGCGACGGCCTTGGCGGCGATGATGTGCATCAGCGGGCCGCCCTGCGTGCCGGGGAACACGGCCTTATCGATGGCGGCCGCATATTCCTGCCTGCAGAGGATCAGACCGCCGCGCGGACCGCGCAGCGTCTTATGCGTGGTGGTCGTGACCACGTCCGCGTAAGGCACCGGGCTTTCGTGCAGGCCGGCGGCGACAAGGCCGGCGATGTGCGCCATGTCGACCATCAGATACGCGCCGACCTCGTCCGCGATCTCGCGGCAGCGCTTGAAGTCGATCTTCCGAGCATACGCGCTCGCGCCGGCGACGATCATTTTCGGCTTGCATTCGCGGGCGATCTCGAGCATTTTGTCATAGTCGATGGTGTGCGTCTCGTCGTCCACGCCGTAGGGTACGATGTTGAAATACTTGCCCGAGATGTTGACGGGCGAGCCGTGGGACAGATGTCCGCCGTGCGCCAGACTCATACCCATCACGGTGTCGCCGGGCGTCAGCAGCGCGAAGAACACCGCGAGGTTGGCGCTGGCGCCCGAATGGGGCTGTACGTTGGCATGCTCGGCGCCGAAAAGCTTCTTGGCGCGGTCGCGCGCGATATTCTCGACGATGTCGACGTACTGACAGCCGCCGTAATAGCGCTTGCCGGGATAGCCCTCGGCATATTTGTTGGTCAGAATGGTGCCCGCCGCCAGCAGCACCGCCTTGGAGACGATGTTCTCGCTGGCGATCAGCTCGATGTTGTCGCGCTGGCGCTGCAGCTCGAGGCAGGTTGCGTCGTAGACCTCTTTATCGTATTTTGCAAGTTCATCCAAAAAATACATCTCAGTTCAGCCATCCTTTCTTTCTGTCGGGGCGCCCGCTCAATGGTGGAACAGGCGGCAGCCGGTGAACGCCATTGTGATGCCGAGCCGGTCGGCCTCGGCGATGACGAGGTCGTCGCGGACCGAGCCGCCGGTTTCGGCGATATAGCGGACGCCGCTCTTATACGCGCGCTGGATATTGTCGGAGAACGGGAAAAACGCGTCGCTGCCGAGCGAAACGCCGTTGATGCCGGAGAGGTATTCCCGCTTCTCCTCGGCCGTGAGGACGTCGGGGCGCACTCTGAAAATGCGCTGCCAAACGCCGTCGGCCAGCACGTCGTCATAGTCCTCGGAAATGTACACGTCGATGGCGTTGTCCTTATCGGGTCTGGAAAGCCCGTCAACGAATTGCAGCGAGAGCACCTTCGGGTGCGCACGCAGATGCCAGATGTCCGCCTTATTGCCGGCGAGCCGCGTGCAGTGGATGCGCGACTGCTGTCCGGCGCCGACGCCGATGGTCTGTCCGCCCTCGGCGTAGCAGACCGAATTGGACTGCGTATATTTGAGCGTAATCAGCGTGATGAGCAGGTCGCGCTTGGCCTCCTCCGGCAGGTCCTTGCGCTGTGTGACGATGTTGGAAAGCATTTCGGCGTTGATTTCCACCTCGTTGCGTCCCTGCTCGAAGGTGACGCCGAACACCTCCTTCGTTTCGACGGGCGCGGGGACGTAATCCGCGTCGATTGCGACGATGTTGTAGCCGCCCTTGCGCTTCTGCTTGAGAATCTCCAGCGCCGCGTCGGTATAGCCGGGCGCAAGGACCCCGTCGGAGACCTCGTGCTGGATGGTGCGCGCGGTGGACTCGTCGCAGACGTCGGAGAGCGAAATCCAGTCGCCGAACGAGGACATCCGGTCCGCGCCGCGCGCGCGCACATAAGCGCAGGCGAGCGGCGAAAGCTCGGCGCCGCCGGTGAAGTACACCTTCTCCAGCGTCTCCGTCAGCGGCAGGCCGACGGCCGCGCCGGCCGGCGACACATGCTTGAAGGAGGTCGCCGCGGGCAGGCCGGTCGCCTTTTTCAGCTCGCGGACAAGCTGCCAGCCGTTGAGCGCGTCCAGCAGGTTGATATAGCCCGGCCGGCCGTTGAGCACGCGGATGGGCAGCTCGCCCTGCTTCATAAACACGCGCGCGGGCTTCTGGTTCGGGTTGCAGCCGTATTTGAGTTCCATTTCCTTCATAATGACAAAGCCTGTCCTTTCCAACGTCCTGTTTTATTCCGCATCGGCGCCGAAGCGGTTGATGATAAAGGTTTTTTCGTTCCGGTTTGTTTTCAGGTCCAGCTCGCGGACAAACAGCGAAACGCGGTTGTCCTCGTTGAGCGCCTGCCAGACCTCGTCGGCGACGCTCTCGGCGTCAAGCCCCATCTCGATTTCCACCGGCGCGCGGCTGAAGGAGGGCAGCGGGTCGCCGTCGCCGCCGTAGGTATGGATGATGTGCCCCACGCCCGCGTCCACGCCGCTGAACTTATAAAAGAAGCGGCGGCAGTTTTCGCTCTGCTCGTCCTTACGCAGCACGGACATTAAGTAAGACATTTTATGGTCGGCCGTACAGACCGCGCCGCTGATGCGGGGGGTATAGTTCGGCGCGTCCGGCTCATAGGTGCGGGTGAGCAGCGCGTCGCGGAAGCAGCCGCCGTTCTCAATGGACTGACAGATGGTGTCGGTCTGGTCGCCGTTGGTCACGACCGTCCATTTGCCGACGGTGCGGACGGGATAGTAAATAATCAGCGACGGATCGGTCATCTTGCTTTCGTCGACCGCCTTGGTGCGGACGGCGCGCTCCTCCTGCACGAACATACGGTTGCGGCTGTTCTCGCTGCGGCCCATAATAAAGTAAACCATCAGCGCCTTTTTGCCGTCCGCACTGCGTCCGAGCGCCACGCCTCTTCCGGGATAGCTGAATTTCGAGACATATTCACCGAGTTTCATTTTTCATTCTTCCTTTCCGCGATCTGCCGGCTGACCGTTTCGGCCGCGGCAGGCAGGATCAGCCATTCGGCCTGCTCCATCACTCTTTTCTGCAAGCGCTCGGGCGTGTCGCCGTCCTCGACGCAGACCGCCTTCTGCGCGATGATCCGGCCGCCGTCGGGAATTTCGTTGACAAAATGGACGGTGGCGCCGGTCACCTTCACGCCCTTTTCCAGCGCCGCCTCGTGGACGCGAAGCCCGTAAAAGCCCTCCCCGCAGAAAGAAGGGATCAGCGCCGGATGGACGTTGATGATGCGCTCCGGGTAACGCGCGGTAAACGCCGGCGACAGGATGCACAGGAAGCCGGCAAGCACGATCAGCTCGATCTGCTCGCGCTCGAGGATTTCCAAAAGCCGCGCCTCAAACGCCTCGCGCGAGTCGAACGACTTTCGGGGCGCCGTGTATGTGCGGATGCCCGCGTTTTCCGCGCGGGTGAGCGCGTAAACGTCCGGCTTGGAGGAAATCACGGCTTCCAGACGGCCGCTGTGCAGCGCGCCGCTGTTCTGCGCGTCGATGAGCGCCTGCAGATTGGTTCCGCCGCCGCTGACAAGGACGGCGATGCGCACGGGGGTCAGCACAGGATCACGCCCCCATCCCCTTCGACCAGCTCACCGAAGGCGTACGCTTCGACGCCGCAGCCGCGCAGCACGTCCAGCGCCGCCGAAGCCTCGTCCGCCGGCACGATGACCGACATTCCGACGCCCATATTGAAGGTATTGAACATATCGCGCTCGGGGATGCCGCCCTCGCGGGCGATCACCTCGAACACGGGCGGGGTCTTGACCGCCGCCTTATCAACTTTCGCGCTCAGGCCCTCTCGGAGCGAGCGCGGGATGTTTTCATAAAAGCCTCCGCCCGTGATATGCGAAATGCCGCGGACGGTCACCCTTTCGAGCAGCTCCAGAACCGGCTTGACGTAGATGCGCGTCGGCGTCAGCAGCTCCTCCCCCAGCGTGCGGGAGAACTCGGCGTAACGACGGTTTATGGTTTCCGGGCCGATGCCGAACACCTTCCGCACGAGCGAGAAGCCGTTGGAATGCACGCCCGAGGAGGGCAGCGCGAGCAGGACGTCGCCCGCACGCATGCCGTCGCCGGAGACGATCTTCGCCTTATCGACCACGCCGAACGAAAAGCCGGCCAGATCGTACTCGTCCTCCGGGTAAAAGCCGGGCATCTCCGCCGTTTCGCCGCCGACGAGCGCGCAGCCCGCCTGCACGCAGCCCTCGGCCACGCCCTCTACGATGGACGCAATCTTCTCGGGCACGTTTTTGCCCGTCGCGATGTAGTCGAGGAACACGAGCGGCTTCGCGCCCGAGCAGACGATGTCGTTCACGCACATGGCCACGCAGTCGATGCCGACGGTGTTATGCACGCCGGTCAGAAAGGCAATTTTCAGCTTCGTCCCCACCCCGTCGGTACCGCTGACGAACACCGGCTTGGTGATGCCGGTCAGGTCGGGCTCAAACAGGCCGCCGAAGCCGCCGATGCCCGAAAGACATCCCGCGTTCGTCGTGCGCGCGATGTGCTTCTTCATCAGCTCGACCGCCTTATATCCCGCGGTGATGTCCACCCCGGAGTCCTTGTAGCTCTCGCTGTAGCTTTTCATTCGTTTCGCAACCCTTTCCGTTGTTTATGTTATTTATCTGTTTCCGATCAGCCCTTCGCGGGAAAAAGGGGAACGCCGAAATCCCGCTTGCCGCATTTCCTTTTCGAAGACGGAAATCGGCGGGCGATACACGCGGACGTGTCCTTACGCCCGTTCCATACAGGCGGTGCAGAGTCCGTCGGCCAGAAGGTGGATCTGTCTCGCGGACAGATACCCGACCGTATCCGCGCCGCCGTCGCCGCTGTCCGGCCGCGGCGCGCCGCCATACCGGCAGGACTCCGAACAGATCGGCACGAACACGCGGAGATGCACCTCCCGCGCGCCGCATGCGCGCAGCAGCGCCACGGCCTCCGCATCGGCGCGGTCGCCGACGAGGACGACGCGTTTCCCACGCACTGCGGCGGCCACCGGACTGAACGGCCGCGTCGGACAGGCGGCAAAGAAGCCGGCGGCATACCGATTCTCCACAAAAACGTCGGCAAACGGAATACCCGTCTGCTGCGCGTAGCCGAGCGCCGCGTCCGCCGGCGCGCCGGGCAGCGCGGCCACGACGTCGGCCTTGACCGCATGTCCGAACGCGAGCAGACTGCCCGCCCGGCCGCGCAGCGAGGAAACCGCTATGCCGTCAAGCACCGAGTCGGTGCGCGCCGCCGCAAGCGGCTCCAGCGCGCACAGCGCCCGGCTGCGCAGCGAGGGCGGCAGCAGCGTATGCAGTCCGTCGTCTCCGGCCTCGACCAGTTCGCCCGGCGCGATGTCGCGCAGAAACGGCGTTCCGCCGCCGTCGAGCGCGCAGCTTTCCGAGGCGAAGGCATAGCCGCCTCCGGGCAGCCCGCCGACGCAGAGCGGACAGGCGCCGTGCGAATCGCGCGCGGCGAACAGCCCGTCCGCCGTCAGCAGGACGAGGGCAAACGCGCCGTCCAAGCGCCGGACCGTCTGCGCCAGCGCCTCGTGCGCCGACGCGCCGCCGTTCTGCAAAGACAGCCAGAAGCGGCAGACGGCCTCCGCGTCCTCCGACGTGCGGCAGGCCTCTCCGCGTTCGTCCAGCGCTTCGCGGAGCTTGTCCGCGTTGGACAGGCGTCCCTCAAGCACAAGCGCGGCATGCTCGGCGACGAACGCGCTGCCCGTATCGCCGCCGCGCACATAGCCAGCGGCGATGCGGCCGACGCCGAGCGCGGCGAGCGACTGCTCGTCCAGCCCCTCGGCGACCGTGCCCACGCCCGCGCAGGCGCGGAAAGTCTCCCCGCGGCCGACAATCAACCCGCAGGACGCATCCCCGCGGTGCTGCAATAACGACAGCCCGCGGCAAAGCTCGGCGGACACGCTGCACAGGCGGCCAAAGCGGACGGCGAACAGCGCGCCGCGGTCCCGTCTGGCGTCACACATAGCACATCATACGCAGCGCGGCCGTTATTCGCCGAGCACGCGCTTCATCATCTCGCGGTAAGCGTCCTCCACGCCGCCGAGGTCGCGGCGGAAACGGTCCTTGTCGAGCTTCTCGTTCGTCTCCGCGTCCCAGAAGCGGCAGGTGTCGGGCGAGATTTCGTCCGCCAGCACAATCGTGCCGTCCGGCAGACGGCCGAACTCGAGCTTGAAGTCCACCAGCTTGACGCCGAGCGTGAGGAAATACGCCTTCAGGGTGTCGTTGACCTTGAAGGCCATCGCCTTGATGGTCTCGATCTCCTCCGCCGTGGCCAGCTTGAGCGCGATTGCGTGGTAGGCGTTGATCAGCGGGTCGTGCAGGTCGTCGTTCTTATACGAGAACTCAATCGTCGGCGCATCGAACACGATGCCCTCCTCCACGCCGTAGCGCTTGGCGAAGGAGCCGGCCGAGATGTTGCGCACGATGACCTCCAGCGGCACGATGGAAACCTTTTTCACCACCGTCTCGCGGTCGTTAAGCTCCTGTACGAAGTGGGTGGGCACGCCGGCCTTTTCCAAAAGCTGCATCAGATAATTGGACATACGGTTGTTCACCGCGCCCTTGCCGGCGATCGTCCCCTTCTTCTGGCCGTCGAAGGCGGTCGCGTCATCCTTGTACGATACGATGCAGCAGCCCGCATCGTCGGTCGCGTAGACCTTTTTTGCCTTGCCCTCGTAAAGCTGTTCCCGTTTTTCCATACTTAACCCTGCTCTCCTTCTCTTTATCGTTTTCCTAATGCTTTCAAGCGTTCGGAAGCTCGCTCTGCAGCGCCGCTTCCTTGCCGCGGACGGCTTCGGCCATTTCCGCGCGCGCAGCGTCCAGCTTCTCCGCGAGCGTTTCGTCCCCGACGGCGAGGATCTGCACGGCCAGCAGCGCCGCGTTGACGGCGCCGTCGATGGCGACGGTCGCGACGGGGATGCCCGACGGCATCTGCACCGTGGACAGCAGCGCGTCCAGCCCGCCCAGATCGGACGACTTCATCGGGATGCCGATGACCGGCAGCGTCGTGCCGGCGGCCAGCGCGCCCGCAAGGTGCGCGGCCTTGCCTGCGGCGGCCAGAATCACGCCGAAGCCGTTTTTCCGCGCCTCCGCAGCGAAGCGCGCCGTTTCGGCGGGCGTGCGGTGCGCGCTCATAATATGCATTTCCGCGGGTATGCCGTAGCCCGCCAGCGTATCCAGCGCCTTCCGCACGACCGGCAGGTCGCTGTCGCTCCCCATTATAATGGCAACTTTTTTCATTGAACCGAAAGCCTCCCGTTTTCTGCGCCTTTTTGCGCGCCGACAAAACAAGAGCGTAGTGCCGTTTACACTACGCTTATATTCCGGCTGCACGCGTCAAAGGCTGCACCTATTGCGTTGTTCCCGCAAGAGCGGTCTGCGGCGTCTTCAGAGAGGAATTCAGACGATGCGGGCAGTCCGAAGAAAGCGGAAAAACAGCGCATACGAACCGATATCCTCCTCTCAAAATGGCACACAAAAGTATATGAATAGCTTACCACAGACGACGAATTTTGTCAACGTCCTTATATGTAAACAATATGTGAAGTACGCCCGCTCAGAACATCACCTTGGGGTTGACATACCGCTCTCGCTTTTCCGTACTTCGGCCGTACTGTATCGCGCCGGCGGGACAGCGGTTGAGGCAGGCCAGACAGCGGGTGCATTCCCCCTGCCAGACCGGACGGCCGGAGACGAGCGAAATCGTCCGCTCGGGGCAGAGCGCCGCACAGCGGCCGCAGCCCGTGCAGCGGTCGTCGGCGCGGAACTTGCCGACGCCGCGGTGGGACTCGTAATAGCGGTGCAGCAGACTCGACAGCGGCTTGACAGCGCCGGAAACGACGTCGAATGCACACCGCTTCTCCGTGACGGCGGCGGCAACGGCGTCCAGCCGCCTGTCGGCCTCCGCGAGCAGCGACGCGCGCTTTTCGGCCTTCGGCGGCGAAAAAAGCAGGATGTAGTTGTCGGGCATCCGCACCGTAAACGCGGCGGACAGCGCCGTCCCGCGCGCCTGCAGCCGCGCCCGCAGCGCATCGGCCGTACCGCCGGCAGAGCCGCCGCAGGTGACGACCGCATAGACGTAATCACAGCCGCCGAGCGCAAGCCGGTCGAGAAAGCGCTCCACGATGACGGGCAGGCCGTACCAGTAGACGGGAAACACAAACCCGACGCGTTCGCAAGGCTCCGGGAACGAAAACGTCTCCTGCTGCATGCATTCGGCAATCGAGACGACGCGGTCGGCCGTGGCGTGCGCAAGGCGCGCGGCGGCATACAGCGAATTGCCGGTGCCGGTGAAATAGAAAATCATCGTCCAAAACTCCCTTTCCCAGTCCGTCGGGCAAACAGCCGGCCGAGCGCAAACGAAACGGCCGCAAACAGCAGAAACGCGCCGAGGTTGACCACGACCACCGAAGCGCCGGCGGGAACGTCCGACGTATACGAAATACAGATTCCGATGAAGAAGCAGACAACCGAAAGCACAGCCGAGGAAACCGCCACGCCGCGGAAGGAACGGAAGAGCCGCATCGAGGTCAGCGGCGGGAACACGATCAGCGCCGAAATCAGCAGCGCGCCCATCAGCCGCATCCCGAGCACGATGGTCACCGCCGCCAGCACGGCCAGCAGCATATTGTAGCCGCCCGCGTGCATGCCCGCAGCTTTTGCGAAGCTCTCGTCGAAGGTGACGGTGAAGATGCGGTGGTAAAACAGCACGAAAAGCACAAGCACGACGACCGACAGCGCCACGCTCAGGTACATGTCCGACTCCGAAACCGACAGGATCGTACCGAACATATAGCCGTTGAGGTCGATGTTCGTCCCGCGGCCCAGCGACACGGCGAGCACGCCGACAGCCAGCGACGAGGTGGAAATGAGCGCGATGGCCGAATCGCCCTTCAGCCGGCCGCTGCCGTTTAAGCGCAGCAGCAGGATGGCGGCGAGCACGACGACGGGCAGCGCGACGCCGAGCGGCGCAAGGTTCGCGGCGGAGGCGACGGCGAGCGCGCCGAAGCCGATATGCGACAGGCCGTCGCCGATCATCGAATAGCGCTTGAGCACGAGCGAGACGCCGAGCAACGACGAGCAGAGCGACAGGAACAGCCCCGCCACGACGGCGTGGACCATAAACGTATAGGAAAACATTTCGGTTATCGTTTCAATCATATGCCGCAGCCCCCTCGGATAATCCCCTGCACAGCCCGCTTTTGATATAATCGGCTTTGGAACCGAAAAAAAGCGGCTCTTTATGCAGGTGCAGAACGGTCGTCGCGTCGCGCAGCGCGCCGGCGAGGTCGTGCGAGATCATAATGACGGTCGTCCCGGCCTCGTGCAGCTCGCGGATGACGCCGTACATCTCCGACGCGGCGGCCGGGTCCAGCCCCGCCACCGGCTCGTCGAGCAGCAGCAGCCCGTCGCCGGCGCAGAGCGCGCGGGCGAGCAGCACGCGCTGCCGCTGGCCGCCGGAGAGCGCCGAGCAGGGCTGCTTTTTCAGCCCCTCGATCCCCAGCCTGCGCAGGCTTTGCAGCGCCGATTCCTTATCCGCGCTTGTATAAAAGGGGCGAAGACCCAGCTTAGCCGCGCGGCCGGAAAGCGTCACCTCCCAGACCGAGGCGGGGAAATCCGAGCGGTCGGCGGACTGCTGCGGCAGATAGCCGATGCCCCGGCGGCGAAGCGTCTCGTCAAACACAATCCGGCCGGAAAGCGGGGCCTTGAGGCCCAGCAGCGCCTTGGCCAGCGTGCTCTTGCCGCTCCCGTTCTCACCCACGATGCAGAGATAATCGCCCCGCTCGACGGTAAAGGACAAATCCCGCAGCACCACCCCGCGCTCGTAAGCCAGCGTGACGCCGGTACATTCAATCTGCGGCATGCGCATACGCCTCCTCCAGCGTGCGGAGGTTCTGCCGCATCAGCGAGAGATAGGTCTCGCCGCGGTCGAACTCCTCCCTTGTGACGTTGCTGCAGCTATGCAGCATAGCGGTTTTCGCGCCGGTATCGTCCGCGATGGCGTCCGCGACGGCGTGGTTGGAAAGCTCCGTATAGAACACGGTGCCGATGTTCCCCTCCCGCACCCTGTCGATCAGCGCGGACATCGTGCCCGCCGCCGGCTCGGTCTCGTGCGAGCAGCCCGGGAAGGCCGCAAACGCCTCGATGCCGTAGCGGTGCGTGAAATAGGCGAACGGGAACCGGTCGCCGAACACGACGGTACGGATGCCGAGCCGCGCCACCGCGTCGGCGAAGGAAGCGTCCAGCTCGTCCAGCTCCGCGGTGAAGGCGTCGCGCCGCGCCGCATAGCCGTCGCTGTGCGCGCCGTCCAGCCGGCAGAGCGCTTCGGCGATAGTCTCGGTCATCCGCACCGCATTCTGCGGGTCGGTCCAGATATGCTCGTCAAAGGCATGCTCGTCGCCCTCCTCCCGCAGCGGCTCGACGCTGTCGATCAGCCGGAGGGAGAGAACGTCCTCCGAAGCGCCGAGCAGAGTCTCCGCCCAGGCGTCGGAGTCGCCGCCGATATACAGGAACAGGTCGCAGCCAAGGATCGCCTTCATATCCGAGGGCGAAGGCTCGTAGCCGTGCGGCTCGGCGCCCGGGGACAGAAGCAGCCGTACCGAGGCGTCCTCCCCCGCGACGCGGCGCGCGAAGTCGTACAGCGGGAAGTTGGTCGCGACAATCTGCAGGCCGTCCTCGGCTTCCTCCCGCTCCGCAGTGCAGGCGGCCAGCGGCAGCGCAAGCAGAAGCAGCGCAAGCAGAAGCGAAAAAGCACGTTTCATTGCGCCCGCTCCTTTCCGCAGCGGCCGCAGAGGCCGTACAGCACCGTTCGTCCGCTGTCCAGCGTGAAGCCGTGTTCCTTTTCGATGTGCGCCTCCATCCGGCGGATAAAGCCGCAGTCCAGATGCTCCAGTGCGCCGCAGCACAGGCAGCGAAGGTGTACATGCCCGTCGCAGCGGCGGTCGTCGGCAAGGCGGTAAACCGCCGCGCCCTTCCCCGGGTCGTAGCGGCGCACGTCGCCCTCCGCCGCCATTTTTTCCAGCGTACGGTAGACCGTCGTCTCGCCCACGTTGGCGCCGGCCGACGCCAGCCGCGCACAGATGTCCCGCACGGTCATACAGTCGCCGTCGCGCAGGACGCTTTCAATCTCGGCGCGCTGCCTTGTTTTATAGGTTTTGCCGGTATTCATTGCCCAGCCTCCAATTTGAAAACAATTTTCAAATTGCATTATAGCACAACGCAATCGGATTTGCAATAGGCGGACGAAAAACAATTTTTATATGTATTGCAACAAGAAAAAAAACGTATAGAGCCGGCAGTCGCTGAATTTGCGTTGCAAAGGCCGAATAGAAAAGCGGTCGTTTCCCTCCCATTTCCTAATGAAAAAGATGACGCAGAACTTAGAACATAGGACATACAGTTTACAGAACCTTTCAAAAACGTCGCAGCCGCGGCTATCCGCTATAAAACCCGCGCCGAAAATATCTACCGTTGCCAGAAAAACACGGCGAACCCGCACGCGTCGGCAGACGGCTCGCACCGTTTGGCAAGCCCGCTGTGGACAAGCCCGTACGTCGGCAAGCGCAAACGCAGCCGCCGCAAGGAGAACGAAGCATTTTATGCTTCCCGCCTGCTCTTTCCCGACGGGAATTCCGTAAAACAGCCTGCTGCCAGACAAGGCTCCCCCGCAGTCTCGCAAGCGGCCACCGCTTCGTTCCGGCCTTTCCCATTATCCGTAACGCATCACTGATGAATCTGCGCGGACAAAAACAAGGCGTGCAAAAACGCGCATACACAGCGCGGCGGAACAGGCGGCTGCGCGCCGAGCAGCGGAAGCGCAAAAAATCCGGGAAGAAGCCGATTGCTCTTCCCGGACCATTCTATATCGCTCCGTAACAGCCGCGAGTTTTTTCGCGTGCGTTACCATTCTCGCCGGCCCGCGATATGGTTTCTACATTTTTTTCATGCCGTGCCCCTGCCTTGCGCGTGTTTCGACCAACGCCCGCACCCGTTCCGTCAGCAGCGAAAACGAGGGTTCTTCCCGCAGGCCGCCGAAGGCCGCATCCCCTGTCAGGATTTCATAAAATGTGCTGGGGAAAATGAGATAACAGGTGGTCATACGGGGCATCTTCGTATAGACATAGATGGAGCGTTCCTCCGCCCCGTCGGGATCGTTATATTTGTTCTTCCAAAATTCTCTGGCCTTCCAAACCATGCCTTCCATCCATTCGCAGGAGCTGCCGAGCGTTTGTTCGTCGGTGATTGCCATTGTTTGTTCAAGCAGCGTCACAAACGACTCGATTTGTTCGAGCGCGGCGGCGCCATTGCCCGCATTCGCAAGCCGGCGTGCGTTCTCAAGGCCGATTTCAAGCCGGTCCGAAATCCACATATCGACCCGATCCCCCGCGCCGCCGCATATAAGACGCAGCAAGCCGGCCCGAAACGCGTTCGCGCTCTCCTTCTGCGCAGGTTCGGCCTCCCGGTCGAGCAGCGTATTGGGCGTAAGAAGAACGCTGATTGTTTGATAAAAACGGTAGCGTCTTTCTTCTTCAAATCTTTCCCGATCGCGAAGCTGATAATACCTGTCGAACGCAAGCGCCCTTTCGGACGCATCATACGGCAGCGTGTATTTTGCGAAAAATTCGTCGATATGCGCTTCGTCCTCGACGTAAGCCATTGTTTCCACCAAATGGATATCATTGATATGGCGTTTTTTATACGCCTCTGCCAGCAGCCGCACCTCCGGGAGAATTTCCGGATGCCGATAACAGCGATAATTGCCCTCCGTCCACAAGCGCCAGACACCGTCGCAATCTATAAAATTGTTTCGGATTTCCCGGATGAGCGGGATCACCGCGGCGGAATCGATCTCTGCTTTCATAGACTCGCGGCGCAGCGCGTCAAACGCTTCGTCCGCTTTCCTCTCCTTTTCTATGTCCGGCATACCCAGCAGCGTATCCACGGTCACGCCGAACAGCCCGGCAAGCACCGGGAGAAGCTCCATATCCGGGTAAGTCGTTCCCTGTTCCCAACGGCTGACCGATTGGCAGGAAACGCCGATTTGCGCCGCCAACTCCTCCTGCGTCATATCGGCTTTCCGTCTCAGCGTGCGAATGTTGTTCCCGATTGTAAGTTTCATCATATCCTCCTTGCTGTCCATTGCGCCGTCCTATAGGATAAGCTCTTGTCGACACCAATAGTATACCCGAAGCAGGGCGGTACGTCAACAACGCATATGGTGAGAATCATTCTCGGTTTATGACGGGTTTATTCCGCAAGGGCGCGGCCCTGAGCGCCGATTCGCGGGGACACGCTTCCGCGCCCATAGCCGGACGCCGCAAACACAGAGCGCGCAGGCGGCAAAGCGGGTGCAGGCAAGCAAAAGCAGGGAACGGTGCGGACTGCATCGTTCCCTGCTTCGTCATACGGACCTGCGGTCCTCGAAAGCGCCGGGTCGTTCTTTGCTCGTTGTGCAAAAGCGCAAATTCCGCCTTCTCCGCCTGCGGCGGCAGGAGCGGCCCGATGCACGGCTTCGAGGGTCAGTTTACGGTCTTTTCGTTTTCCGCATCCACGAGACTGCGGAAATCCGTCAAAAGCGTCTCAACCTCGGATTCCTTCATAACGGAAAGGAAAAACATCAGCGTCAGCGCGGAGAAGCCGTATTTTCCGCTTTCCAGATCGAACAGCGCACGCGGTGAAATATGCAGCAGCTCGGCGATGTGGTCCTGCGAATACTCATGGTCGGCTCGAAAGTTGAGCAATTTGTTTTTAAGCAGTTGTTGAAGCGCTTCCTTATACGCACGCATAATACAGCAAACCTCCTGATCTCATTCAGACACAGAATCAGTTTACCATCATCGCGGGCCGCGTGCTATGAAGTATACTTCACTTTGCGGCACACTTCCGATTTTTTCTTGAAAAAAGCCGACGCGTCGGGAAAAAGCGACGGCGGAATGCGAAATATTTATGGATATTCCGCCAAAAGTTTGATAAACGCTGTAAAAATCAGCAGACCCGCAAAAACGGAAACGCCAACCGCCTCCGCCCGACCGCGATGCGAATGCCCGTCTGCGAAGCCGTCGGCAGTCCCCTCGCAGGCAGCCGGCCGACAGCCGATGTAACGATTTTTTTATAATGAGAAGTTTAACATCCTTACTATAATGATTAGAAACAGAAAAAGCATAAATTTCCGCCGCCGCAAAAAACGGCAGGCACTTCTTTTCAAAGCCGGCAGGGGAGGTTAACCTCCCCTGCCGGCTTTCCCTGCGGGGGCGGCCCTGCCCGCGCTGAAGCGCGGGCA
>ERZ827520.717-NODE-717-length-48713-cov-3.549653_pt1 | contig 48713 bp, 40 predicted proteins | sample MGYA00519581_ERZ827520 | MGnify/ENA primary metagenome ERZ827520 (study PRJEB31778, sample SAMEA3449339) | human gut metagenome | biome: human gut; feature: human-associated habitat; material: faeces | place: United Kingdom | collected 2010/2012 ...
AGCCCCGGGCGTTTACGCCCGGGGCTTTCGCTTGCCCGCTTCGACCGAAGGGAGTTTTCCCGTCCGATAGAAGAAAGCCTTCGGTGAAACTCCGGGTTATTCCCAGAAGCGTTCGGGGATGCCCTGCTCGTGGGCAAGGAAGCGAGCCGCCACGAACAGGTAGTCCGACAGGCGGTTGAGGTAGCGCAAGGCAGTATCCAAGCCCGCTTCGCTTTCCGCATGGCAGAGGGTAACGGTGCGGCGTTCGGCGCGGCGGCATACGCTGCGGGCTACGTGCGCCAGGGATCCGCTCGGGTGGCCTCCCGGCAGGATGAATTTTTTCAAGGGAACGAGCGATTCCTGCATCCGGTCGATGGAAGTCTCCAGTGCCTCGATGTCCGCCTGGGTAACGACGGGGATGCGGTATTTCTCGATGTCCTCCGGCAGGCTGGCCAGTTGGCTGCCCAGGTTGAACAAGGTGTTCTGGATGTGCTTGAGTTCCGTTTTCAAGGGATCGCTCACCCCGTCGGTGTCGGAAAGCAGCCCGATGAAACTGTTCAGTTCGTCTACCGTGCCGTAGGCTTCCAGCCGGGGGTCGTCCTTGGCTACCCGGGAGCCGCCTACCAAGGAGGTGGTGCCTTTGTCGCCAGTTTTGGTGTATATTTTCATGGGTAGGGAATGTTTGGGCAAAAGTCCGGGTTAGTTGGCCACTTCGCTGATGAACTTGATGCGCATCAGACGCAGTTCGTCTTCTTCGTAGTCTCCGCCGAAGGCCGCCATTGCATCGCGGATGGCATCCTTTTCGGCATTCATGAAATAATCCTCGATCTCTTCCTGTTGTTCGGGGTCGAGCATCTCGTCGATCTGGTAGTCGATGTTGATGCGCGTGCCGGAGTAGACGATGGCTTCGATCTCGGAGATCAGTTCGTCCATTTCCAGGCCCTTGGCCCGGGCGATGTCCTCCAGGGGAATCTTGCGGTCGGTACTCTGGATGATGTACACTTTCAGTCCCGATTTGTTTACCACCGAGCGGACCACCAGGTCGTCCGGACGGACGATATCGTTCTGTTCGACGTATTTGGCGATGAAGTCGGCGAACTTCTGCCCGTATTTGCGTGCTTTGCCTTCTCCGACCCCGAAGATGGTTTTCATCTCCTCGAGGGTAATGGGGTAGCGCAGGGCCATGTCTTCGAGGGAAGCGTCCTGGAACAGGGCAAAGGGTGGGATCCCCAGCCGTTTGGCCTCGCTGCGGCGCAGATCCCGCAGGGCCGAGAGCAGGACCTCGTCCGTAACGCCGCTCTTGCGGTTGACGGTAGCGTATTCCTGTTCCAATGCGTCGTAATTGTGATCTTCGGTCATCAGGAATCCTTCGCTTGAGCGGAGAAAAGCCTCGCCCTTGGGGGTGACTTTCAACACGCCGTATTGTTCGATCTCCTTGCGCAGGTAACCCCCTACCAGTCCTTGCCGCAACAGAGCCATCCAAAAACGGTCTTCGCGGTCTTTCCCGATGCCGAAAAACGGTTTCTTGTCCACCTTCAGGCCTTTGATGGCCGAACTGACCCTTCCCACGAGGATGTTGGTGATCTCCTTGGGACGGAAGGTCTGCGAGGTGTCCTTCACCACGCGGATCAGGGTGCGGAGCTGTTCCCCGGCTTCGATCTTGGGTTTGGGGTGGCGGCTGTTGTCGTCCATGCCGGCTCCTTCTCCGTTTATTTCGTCGAATTCCTCGCCGAAGTAGTGCAGGAGGTATTTGCGGCGCGAGAGGGATGTTTCGGCATAGGCTACCACGTCCTGAAGCAGGGCGGCGCCGATCTCCTGTTCCGAGAGGGGTTTGCCCACCAGGAACTTCTCCATCTTTTCGATGTCCTTGTAGCTGTAAAAAGCCAGGCAGTATCCCTCCCCGCCGTCGCGGCCTGCACGGCCGGTCTCCTGGTAGTAGCTCTCCAGGCTCTTGGGAATGTCGTGATGGATGACAAAGCGCACGTCCGGTTTGTCGATGCCCATGCCGAAAGCGATGGTGGCTACGATCACGTCCACTTCCTCCATCAGGAAGGCATCCTGGTTGCGGGCGCGGGTTTTGGCGTCCAGACCGGCATGATACGGGGCTGAGGAAATGCCGTTTACGCGCAGCAGTTCGGAGAGTTCCTCCACCTTTTTGCGCGAGAGGCAGTAGATGATGCCCGACTGGTGCGGGCGCGCTTTGATAAAGCGGATGATCTCTTTCTCCACGTCCACCTTGGGACGCACTTCGTAAAAGAGATTCGGGCGGTTGAAGGACGACTTGAAGACCTTGGCGTCGGTCATTCCGAGGTTTTTCTGGATGTCCTCCTGGACTTTGGGCGTAGCGGTGGCCGTGAGGGCAATCACCGGCATCGGGGCGATCTTGTCCAGGATGGAGCGGATGTTGCGGTACTCGGGACGGAAGTCGTGTCCCCACTCAGAGATGCAATGCGCCTCGTCGATGGCGCAGAAGGAAATGGGTACCGTGCGCAGGAAGTCGGTGTATTCGTCTTTGGTGAGCGATTCGGGGGCTACGTAGAGCAGTTTGGTGATTCCGGCGCGGATGTCGGCCTTGACTTGTTCGACTTCGCCTTTGGTGAGCGAGGAATTCAGCACATGGGCTACGGCCGCCTCGGTGGAAATGCCCCGCATGGCATCCACCTGGTTTTTCATCAGGGCGATCAGCGGGGAGATGACGATGGCCGTGCCGGGCATCAGCAGAGCCGGCAGTTGGTACGTCAGGGATTTTCCTCCTCCGGTAGGCATGATGACAAAAGTGTTGTTACCGGCCATCAGGCTCTCGATAATCTGCTTCTGCTTACCTTTGAAGGTGTCAAAACCGAAGTATTTTTTTAGTTCCGATTCGAGGCTAAAATTTTTCACGACGGCTATGATGAAAATGTTTGTTTCTTAATCAAAACAGGATGCGCCTCGGCAGCGTCTCATCCAAAAACTTGCGTTTTCGTTTTGCCGCTGCGCTCGGCTTTCACTATTTTTGTATCATAAAGATAATAAATACCCGCCAAAAAACAATAGTGCGCATGGAAAATAGGGGAGAAAAAGGACAAAATATTTTGCAACTGGCTAAAAATGTTGTTCTTGAGGAAGCAAAAGGAGTGGAATATCTGGCCGAAAGACTGGACGGGAACTTTGAAAAAGCTGTGCGGATGATCTTCGAATGCCCCTCGCGGGTAGTGGTAACCGGCATCGGCAAGAGCGCGCTGGTCGGACAAAAGATCGTCGCCACGTTCAATTCTACCGGCACCCCCTCGGTGTTCATGCACACGGCGGATGCCATGCATGGCGACCTAGGGGCCGTCATGCCGGGCGACGTGGTGATCATGCTCTCCAAAAGCGGCAACACCCCCGAGATAAAAGCCCTGGTGCCCGTGCTGCGCGGGTTGGGCAACCGGATCATCGCTATCACGGCCAATACCGATTCGTACATGGCGCGCGGAGCGGACTGCGTGCTCGATGCCTATGTGGAGCGCGAAGTATGTCCCAACAACCTGGCTCCGACGACATCCACCACGGTGCAGATGGTGCTGGGCGATGCGCTGGCTGTGGTACTGGAGGTGCTCCGGGGCTTCGGTCGCGAGGATTTTGCCCGCTTCCATCCCGGAGGAGCACTCGGAAAACGCCTCTACATGCGGGTGCGGGATGTGATCGCCCAGAACGAGCGTCCGGCGGTGGCTCCGCAAACGCCCATCAAGCAGGTGATCGACGAGATCTCGTCCAAATACCTGGGAGTAACGGCGGTAACCGATCCGCAGGGACGCATCGTGGGGGTGGTAACCGATGGCGATCTGCGTCGCACCTTGGCGCGCTACGACGACGGCAGCATCTTCTCGCTCACGGCCGCAGACATCATGACCCGCGATCCCAAGACGATCTCCGACGATGTGCTGGCCTTCGACGCGCTGGAAATGCTTCAGAAATACGAGATCAACAACCTGTTGGTTACCGATGCCCAAGGGAACTACGTGGGGGTGATCCACCTGCACGATCTGGTGCGCGAGGGGATCGTGTAACCGTTCGGACGTAAATCTCCGGCGGTGGTGGAAACCCAAAGGGGTGCGACGCTTCCGACCCGGCGGAAAACGGAGAAGGGTGGAAAAGATGCGGAGGATGGATGAAAAACAGCGGGGGAGCAGCGAAAAAGACACGGAGAACGGAGGGGAAATGCGGGAGGAGTAACGCAAAAGAGGCAAAAAGGGGCAAGAGAAGGAAAAACGGAATCAATACCCGGGAGGACGACCGACCGGAAAACGAAGAAAGCATATCGCGGCCGATGAGCGAAGAGAATACAACGGAAAATGCTGCCGAGCAGACGACCTTCCTGGGGCATCTGTTCATCCTGCGCAAACATTTGTTCCGGATGGCGCTCTACGTGCTGATAGCGGCCGTGGTAGCCTTTTTCTGCGATCATCTGATTTACGACCGGGTGATCTTCGGTCCGCGCCATGCCGATTTTCCGACCTACCGTTTCTTTTGCTGGCTCTCGGATACGCTCAATGCCTGGCTGGGTACCTCGGCCGACCTGTGCATGCATCCGGTGGAGTTCAATGTGCAGAACCGCGAACTCACCGGGCAGTTCAATTCGCACCTGTGGGTGTCGTTCGTGACGGGCATCATCGTGGCGTTTCCCTTTATCGTGTGGGAGGTGTGGCGCTTTGTCGCCCCGGCACTGACCGACCGGGAAAAACGCTCCGCCCGGGGAGTGGTCTTCTACGTGTCGTCCCTGTTCTTCCTCGGGCTGGCCTTCGGGTATTTCGTCATCCTGCCCATGTCCATCAATTTCTTTACCGGTTATCGGCTGGGTACCGAAAATGCCATTGTCAACAACATCGAACTTTCGTCCTACATATCCAATGTGGTGAACATCACCCTGGCTACGGGGATCATGTTCCAGTTGCCGATGGCCGTGTACGTGCTCTCGCGCATGGGGCTGATCACCTCGCAGTTCCTGTTGAAGTACTATCGCCATGCGCTGGTGCTCATCCTGATCGTCGCGGCGGTGCTCACCCCGCCCGATGTGGTCTCGCAGATCGTTCTGGCCGTACCCATCGTCCTGCTGTACCAGGCTAGTATCACGATATGCCGGCGGATGGAAAAGCGCCGTATGCGCGCTCGAGAGGCGGAAGAAGGCCCCGATGAATAAGGATAGAAAAAAGAAAGAAACAGAAATAGCATGAAACTTCGAGCTGAACACCTGAAAAAGACATACCGCAACCGCTGCGTGGTCAATGATGTCTCGTTGGAAGTCAACCAGGGCGAAATCATCGGTCTGCTCGGCCCCAACGGGGCGGGGAAGACCACTTCGTTTTACATGATCGTGGGGCTGATCCAGGCCAACGGCGGAAAGGTTTTTCTGGACGATACCGAGATCACGTCCTTCCCGATGTACAAGCGCGCCCAGTACGGAGTGGGTTATCTGGCGCAGGAAAATTCGGTGTTCCGCAAACTGACCGTCGAGCAGAACATCCTCTCGGTGCTGCAGATGACCCGTCTCACGCCGGCCCAGCAGCTGGACAAGATGAATTCGCTCATCGAGGAGTTCGGGCTGGAAAAAGTCCGCAAGAGCAACGGCGACGTCCTCTCCGGAGGCGAACGCCGGCGCACGGAGATCGCCCGATGCATCGCTACCGATCCTAAGTTCGTCCTGCTGGACGAGCCGTTCGCCGGGGTGGACCCCATTGCGGTGGAGGACATTCAGTCTATCGTCTGGCGCCTGAAGTCCAAGAACATCGGCATCCTGATCACCGACCACAATGTTCAGGAAACCTTGGCCATTACCACGCGTACGTACCTGATGTACCAAGGTTCCATCCTCAAGTCCGGTACGCCCGAGGAACTGGCCGCCGACGCGATGGTGCGCAAGGTGTATCTGGGCAAGCACTTCGAACTCCGCCGCAAGGACTTGAGCGGCAAGAGACTCCACTCGACCAACATCGTCGAGGCGGCCGCCGAGGCTTCGGCCGAGGCCGAAGCCGAGCAACAGACACAGGAATGAATCTCTATTAACTGAAAAACAACGACGATACGCATGAAAAAATGGACGACACTCTTGGCTGTTCTGACGCTCTTTTCTCTCGGGGTGCAGGCAGTTGAACCGGGCGCGGCGGAAGGCCGGGCGAAAAAGGAAAAAGCTATCCGCAACTATGTCCGCGAACTTGAGCAGGATTCCTTGATGAACACCACCGCGTGGAGCATCGTGATTCGCAATGTCAAGACCGGGGAGACGCTGGTCGAACACAACCCGAAGACCTCGCTTGCCGGGGCGTCGATCACCAAACTGCTTACCACCGGAGCCGCGTTGGTAAGCCTGGGGGGTGATTTTCACTACACCACCCGTTTGGCGTACAGCGGGCAGGTGGTCGATTCGACGCTCTACGGCACTTTGTATGTGATCGGGGGCGGCGATCCGACGCTCGGTTCGGATTACGACAAATTCCTCCCGGGGATCGATTCGGTGTTTTCCGTGTGGAAAAAAGCCCTCAATCGGGCCGGTATCGCCCGCATCGAAGGGCGCATGGTGGCCGACAGCCGTTATTTCACCCTCGAACCGATGATCGACTCCTGGTCTTGGGACGATGCCGATACTTATTACGGAACCAATGTGCAGGGGCTTTCGTTCTTTGAGAACAAATGCTACCTGAGCTTCGAGCCTTCCGATACGCTGGGGCGTCCGGCACGTTTTACCGGCGTCTTTCCCCAAACCCCGGGGCTGACGGTGATCAACCGCACCCATACGGTCGAAGGTCGCTCCAATGGTATCTGGCTCAATGCTTCTCCGCTTCACCCGCTGGAGCATTTCGCTACCGGTACGCTGGGGGCAGAGCGGGGAGAGGTGACCGAGACGGGAGCCAACCGCGCGGCCGGGCTTTCGCTGCTGTGCGAGTTTCATCGCTACCTCTGCCCCGCAGGGGATCCGGGAGAGGTGGAATACGTCCTGTGGGATTCCTATACCGAACCTTCCGATACGACGGCTCCCGGACAAGTGATCTTGGAGTACGATTCGCCAGCCCTGCGGACCATCGCATCGGTAACCAACAAGTACAGCGACAACATGTACGCCGAGACCATCTTCCGGACGATGGGAAAAATCCTCGGGAAGGGCGATACGCGCAGCGATGCCCGCCGGGTGGAACTCGCGGTGCTGGATTCGATCGCGCCCGGAAGCCGGACGCTCAACCTGCAGGACGGCAGCGGGCTTTCCCGCATGTCGTTCCTCAATGCGGGGTATTACGCCGATTTCCTCTGCGGGATGTACCGTACGGAGGCTTTCGACGACTTTTTCGCTTCGCTGGCCGTTCCGGGCGGGGAAGGGACGTTCAAGAATACGATCCGGGATTGCCCTACGCGCACCCGTTTGCACATAAAGAGCGGCACCCTGTCCGGGGTGCGCGGTTTGGCCGGCTACAGCCTCAACGAACAGGGGGAACTCCTGTGTTTCGTGGTGATGGTCAACCGTTACCACTCCCTTTCTCCCATTTCCACCCGCTTGAATCGTCTCCTGGAGCTGATCAGCGCGTACTAAAACCGAGATTATAACACAAAAAACGGAGCAAAAGGGTTATCTTTGTCCTTTCAGGGAGAAGGGGAGGAGAAGTCCCCGTTCCGATCGATACGAATTACTAAAACACGCCGATAAAAGCATGCTTTCTTTCTTCAAATCTTCCGCCGACGTGGTGTACGTGGTGGAAACCGACGAATACCTTTCCAACGAATCGCTCGAACGCCTCTCGTGGCTGTTCGGTCAGGCGCATCAGATGCTTCAGCCCAATTATCCCGGCCGCTATATCGGTCCCCGCAAGGAGATGATCACCCCTTGGAGTACCAATGCGGTGGAGATCTGCCAGAACATGGGCATCACCGGGGTCAAGCGCATCGAGCAGTTCGTCGAGGAAGACCGGGTGGAGGTTTTCGACCCGATGCTCTATCAGAAGTATGACGGTTTGGACCAGTTCCTCTTCACCACTTCGCGCCGGGCCGAGGACATCGTCGAGATCGAGGACATCCGCGCGTACAACCAGCAGGAAGGCTTGGCTCTTTCCGAGCAGGAGATCGCCTACCTCGAAGGCTTGTCCAAAAAACTCGGCCGTCCGCTCACCGACAGCGAGGTATTCGGTTTTTCCCAGGTCAACTCCGAACATTGCCGCCACAAGATCTTCAACGGCGAATTCGTCGTCGACGGGCAGAAGAAAGACCTTTCGCTCTTCAAACTGATCAAACGCACCACCGAGCAGCAGCACGACTATATCGTCTCGGCCTACAAGGACAACGTCGCTTTCCTCACCGGGCCCACCGTCGAACAGTTCGCCCCCCAGCGCGGGGACGAGCCCTCGGAGTATGCCGTTACGGACATCGAATCCGTCATCTCGGTCAAGGCCGAAACGCACAACTTTCCCACCACCGTCGAGCCGTTCAACGGGGCAGCTACCGGTAGCGGCGGCGAGATCCGCGACCGTCTGGCCGGTGGAAAGGGCTCGCTGCCTTTGGGAGGAACGGCGGTGTACATGACTTCCTACCCCCGCAGCGAAGCCGGTCGTCCCTGGGAGGAAGCGATCAAGGAACGTCCCTGGTTGTACCAGACCCCGCTCGATATTCTCATCAAAGCCTCCAACGGCGCTTCGGATTTCGGCAACAAGTTCGGCCAGCCGCTTATCTGCGGTTCGGTGCTTACCTTCGAGCACCAGGAGGACGGCCGCACCTTAGGTTACGACAAGGTCATCATGTTGGCCGGCGGCGTGGGCTTTGCCAAAAAGCGGGATGCGCTCAAGGGCCAGCCGGAAAAGGGCGACAAGATCGTCGTGCTGGGCGGGGACAATTACCGCATCGGCATGGGCGGGGGCGCGGTCTCCTCGGTGGATACCGGCCAGTACGCTTCGGCCGTAGAACTCAATGCCGTACAGCGTTCCAATCCGGAGATGCAAAAACGCGTGGCCAATACCATCCGTGCCCTCACCGAGGCTTCGGAAAACCCCATCGTCTCCATCCACGACCACGGCGCAGGCGGCCACTTGAACTGCCTTTCGGAACTGGTGGAGGATACCGGCGGTACCATCCAGCTCGATGCCCTGCCGGTAGGCGACCCGACCCTTTCGGCCAAGGAGATCATCGGCAACGAGAGCCAGGAGCGCATGGGGTTGGTAGTCAAGGAAAAAGACCTCCCGCTGCTCAAAAAGATCGCCGACCGCGAGCGCAGCCCGATGTACGTGGTGGGCGAGGCTACGGGCGACATGCAGTTCCGTTTCGAGAGCCAGCGCACCGGCCGTGCGCCCATCGACCTGCAGCTCTCGGACATGTTCGGTTCGGCACCTAAGACGGTGATGGAAGACCACACCGTCCACCATGCGTACCACGAGGTGGAATACGACCCGAGCAAGGCGGAGCAATACATCGAAAATGTCCTGCAACTCGAAGCCGTAGCGTGCAAGGATTACCTGACCAACAAGGTGGACCGCTGCGTAACCGGCCGGGTGGCACGTCAGCAGACGGTCGGTCCCTTGCAGCTTCCTTTGAGCGATGCCGGGGTGGTGGCCCTGGATTATCGCGGCCGGGAGGGCATCGCCACTTCCATCGGTCATGCGCCCGTAGAGGCGTTGATTGATCCGGCGGCCGGTTCCCGTCTTTCGGTGGCCGAAGCGCTGACCAATATTGTATTCTGTCCCCTCTCGCACGGCTTGGGCGGAGTGTCGCTCAGTGCCAACTGGATGTGGCCCTGCCGCAATGAAGGCGAGGATGCGGCCCTGTATGCAGCGGTTCAGTCCTTGTCCGACTTTGCAGTAGCCCTGGGCGTAAATGTGCCCACTGGAAAGGATTCTCTGTCCATGACCCAGAAATACAAGGACGGCAGCCGGGTGATCGCTCCCGGAACGGTTATCGTTTCGGCGGCGGGCGAAGTGTCCGACGTGCGCGGTGTGCTGTCGCCCTGCCTGCGTCGTGGGGATGAGTACCGGATCGTGTACATCGATTTCTCGGGATCGCCCCGGGAACTCGGCGGCTCGGCCCTGGCGCAGTCCCTGGGCTTTGTCGGCACGAAGACCCCGGATGTGAAGGACCCGCAGTATTTCAAGCAGGCATTTTCGGCCGTGCAGCAGCTTCTGAGCGAGGGTTGTGCGGTGGCCGGACATGACGTGTCGGCCGGAGGTATCCTGACGACCTTGCTGGAGATGTGTTTCGCGCAGGTCAACCTGGGAGCCGAGATCGACCTTTCCGCCCTCGGAGAGGACGATGCGGTCAAACTGCTTTTCGCACAAAATCCCGGCGTGGTGCTCCAGGTGAGCGACGTGGAGGCCGCCAAAGCGGTGTGCGATCGCTACGGAGTGGCTCTCTGGGAGATAGGTCGCGCCAAGGCGGGAAAAGATCTCAAGATAAAGAACGGTGGACAGTCGCATGTCTTCGACGTGCCGCAGTTGCGCCAGAAGTGGTACCGCTCTTCGTACCTGCTGGACTGCCACCAGAGTGGAAAGCAGAAAGCGGCCGAGCGTTACGAGAACTACAAGCAGCAGCCCTTGAGCTACGTGTTCCCCGAAGGCTTTACCGGCCGGGCGGAAGACCTGGGTCTCGATCCGAATCGCCGCACCCCCACGGGCATCAAGGCGGCCGTGATCCGCGAGCAGGGATCTAATTCCGAACGGGAGATGGCTCATGCGTTGTACTTGGCCGGATTTGACGTCAAGGATGTACACATGACCGACCTGATCGAAGGACGCGAAGACCTCTCGGATGTCAACTTTATCGCAGCGGTGGGCGGATTTTCCAATTCCGACGTGCTGGGCTCGGCCAAGGGTTGGGCCGGTTCGTTCCGCTACAACGAAAAGGCACGTCGCGCGCTGGAGAACTTCTTTGCCCGGGAGGACACCCTCTCGCTGGGTATTTGCAACGGTTGCCAGTTGTTCGTCGAGTTGGGCTTGATCTATCCCGACCATGCGGACAAACCCGCGATGTGGCACAACGATTCGCACAAGCACGAGTGCAGTTTTGTCAATGTGGACATTCCCGAAAACCACAGCGTGATGTTCTCCTCGCTCGCCGGGGCGCGGCTGGGCGTATGGGTGTCGCACGGGGAGGGCAAATTCCACCTGCCCTTGTCGCAGGATGCCTACCACATCGCGGCTCGCTATACGTACAGCGGCTATCCGGGCAACCCCAACGGTTCGGACTACGACGTCGCCGCCTTGGCGTCGGCCGACGGCCGCCATTTGGTGATGATGCCGCACATCGAACGCAGCATCCATCCTTGGGCGTGGGCGTATTGCGATCCTGCTGTCCAGCGCCAGGAGGTAAGCCCCTGGATCGAGGCATTCGTCAATGCCCGCAAGTGGGTGGAACAGCACAGAAACGACAAATAAGCAACGATCTGTCCGCATAGGAACTTGAACGATGAAAAAACGACCGATAAAAAAACTGTTTTTGGTGACCGTAACGGCCATTGCGGTGGTGCTGCTGGTGCTGGTCATCTGGGTGTATTCCACCGGTGGAGGCTCGAACAATCCGCTGGACAAGCCTTGGGATGCCCGCAGCTATGAGCAGGACTTGAAGCAGGCGCTGGAGATGCTCACCCCCGATGATCAGACGGCACTGATCGGCGGGCTGATGTACAGCCAGAAAGAAAAGACTGCCCAGGGAAAGACCTACCGGGACTTTCTCGAACAGGGGCGACAGATGCAGCGTGAGTTCATGGATACCGTAGCGTTGGATATGGAGGAGTTTTTCCGGCAGGATAGTCTGCAGAAAGATTCGCTCCGCCGGGCGGGGAACGGTGCATGACAAGACGTTGAGAATTGACCGGGGGCGAACCAAGGGGCCAAGAGAGCACCAGAGGGGAACCAAGGGGCGAGAGAGTTTTGGAGGTGGACCAGAGGGGAACCAAGGGGCGAGAGAATTGTGGAGGTGGACCAGAAGGGAACCAAGGGACGAGAGAATTGTGGAGGTGGACCAGAAGGGAACCAAGGGACGAGTGAACTGGGGAGATGAACCCAGGAGATCCCAAGAGGGGGATTCAAGAGAAGAGAGAAGGAGGACAAACCATGAGTGAGATCGAAGAAAATATCCGGAGTGTGCGGGCATCGCTCCCGCCTGCCGTAGAACTGGTGGCCGTGTCGAAGACCCACCCGGTGGAAGCTATCCGGGAAGCGTATCGCGCCGGACAGCGCGTCTTCGGGGAAAACAAAGTGCAGGAGATGTGTGCCAAGCAACCCGAACTACCCGAGGATGTCCGTTGGCACTTGATCGGGCATTTGCAGAGCAACAAGGTGAAGTACATCGTGCCCTTTGTCGAAATGATCCAAAGTGTCGATTCCGCCGAACTGCTTGCCAAGATCGATGCGGCGGCAGGCAAGGTGGGGCGCAGGATCGATTGTCTGCTGGAAGTGCGCATAGCCTGCGAAGAGACCAAGTACGGACTCGAACCCGAAGCAGCTCTTGCTTTGGCCTTGAGCGAACAGACCCGCCGTTTGGAACACGTGCGGGTGCGCGGGCTGATGGGCATGGCTTCCAATACGCCGGACCGGGAGCAGGTGCGTCGGGAGTTTTCCTCGCTCAAGGCTCTGTGGGACCGACTCCGGGAACAGGACCCGACGATGGACGTGCTCTCGATGGGCATGAGTGGAGATTACCCCATTGCGGTGGAATGCGGCTCGACGATGGTGCGGGTGGGCAGCCGGATCTTCGGGGCGAGAAATTACAACGTGTAAAGAGATTATCGTAGAGGAGGTAGAAAGAGGTGTATGCGGTAGTGGATTTGGAAACCACCGGCGGGCGTTTCAGTGAGGAGGGCATTACTGAAGTGGCGATCTATCGTTTCGACGGGCATCAGGTGGTCGATCGGCTCGTTTCGCTGGTCAATCCCATGCGGCCCATCGATCCGTATGTGACACGCCTGACGGGGATCGACAACAAGATGCTTCGCCGCGCGCCGCGTTTTCACGAGTTGGCCAAACGTATCGTCGAGATTACCGACGGATGCGCGATCGTGGCCCATAACGCCGACTTCGATTACCGGATGCTTCGCCAGGAGTTTGCCCGCTTGGGTTATGTGTACGAGCGCAATACGATCTGCACGGTCAAGGAATCGCAACGGCTGATGCCGGGCTTGGAAAGCTATTCCCTTGGGAAACTGTGCCGCACGCTGGGTATTCCGGTGGCGGCGCGCCACAGGGCCTACGGCGATGCCGAAGCGACGGTGCGCCTGCTGGAAATCCTGATCGAAAAAGACACCTCCAAACAGATCGTCAAGATGGCGGCCCGGCCGCCTCACCGGCTTTCCCGCCGCGAGATGAAGTATCGCCTGATCCTCGACACCCTGCCTACTTTTTCCGGGGTGTTCCAGATCCTGGACAAGGACAAAAACATCGTTTACATCGGCCGCTCGAACAATATTTACAAGCAGATGACTCACCTGCTTTCGCTCGATACGCAAGTCGGGCGGGCGATCCAGGAGGCGATCAATACCGTTACGTGGGAGGAAGTGCCCAGTCAGCTGATCTCCTACCTGAAGTACATCGGCCAGGTGCGCGAGATCGAGCCGCCCTTGAACGGCAAACTCCGGCTTCGGCGCATGACGCGCTCGTTGGCTTTGGCCTTTCCCCGGGACAAGACGATGCTCATCTTCGACAAAGGGCAGAAAGTCTCCGAGCGGGCGGTGGTGCTGGTGGAGAACGGGCAGTTGAAAGGCTATGCGTATGCTGACCTGAACCACCAGGTAACGAACCTCGATGTACTCCGTTCGCGGCTTACCCCGTTGGAGAATACACCGGATTATCTCTATGCCATCCGTGCCTATGTGCGTCGCGGGCAAGGGGTAACGGTGGAGTATCTGTAAGTTTTTTTCTGTTTTTGTTCCCCTCGGCAGCGAAATCCTTCTCGGGAAGGGAAAAAATAGGGGGCAGTTTCCAAGTTCAAGAAACCAGGCGGATCAGGGAAAGAGCGCGTCAAGGGCTTCTTTCGGGTTTTCCGTCATCTGCAGGAGTTGTTTTCGGGCAAGGGTGTCCGTGATCAGGCTGTCGATGGTGCGTCGAGCCGTTTCTTTTTCCCCGGACAGGATCAGGGAAAATGCGTAATTGATTCGGTCGGCAGACGACAGGGTATCGCGGATGCGGTATTGGTCGGCCACTTGCCGGTAGCGGGTGTGGGCTTGTCGTTCCTCCCCCGCCTTTTGCAGGAACATTCCGGCACCGAGCCGGAGTTCGGGGAGGTCCTTTTTTTCCAGCGCTTTTTCCATCCACCGGGCGGCCTCTTTGTAGTAGGCACCGCAGGCGTACAGGGTCGCTTTTTGGGCATAGTAGAAGTAGTGCTCCGGGCTGTACAACAGGGCGGAGTCCAGCAAGGTTTGGCAGCTGTCCACGATGTCTTTCATCACCCGTTGGATCGTGTCGGTGCGGGTGCGGCACGCGGCCAGCAGGGAGGAATCCGGAAGGACCTCGTCCCGCTCCAGGTAATCCTGCATCAGGGCGATGGCCCGGTCGTTGTACGCGATGGATCTTTCGTCCGGGGTTTCATCGGTCTGTTCCCGGCAGCCGGCTGCCAGGCAGAGAAGGGGTAGCCCCCAAAGGAGCAGCTTTTTCATGCAAATGGGTCGATGGTTTTGCTGCAAATATACGCGGGTTTTCTTCTCGGAGGAGTCTGGGATACGTCTTTTATTGGCTTTAAGGGCAAGAGGGGATTCGGCCTGCGGAGGAGGCTCCGGAAATTCATTTCCGAGAAGATGTCCCGGAGAGGGGCTTTCGGGGAGTATTCAATAGTTTTTTCGTGCGGAGGATATCTTCGGCAGAGGGTTGCCAGGCGAGTTGGTCGAGGTCGAAATCCCTGAGGATTTGTTCCAAGTGTTCCTTTTCGCTTTCCGTCAAGGGGGTAGACCCGGCGCTTTGCTCGATCTTGCGCAGGGCTGCCGTCCTCTCGCCGGTGATGTAGTATTCCAGGTGTGCGATATAGGCGCTGTCCACAAAGGCGGGCGAGAGTCCCGGCGTCCTTTCTTTGCGCCGCAGTTCGATGGCCCGGGTGTAATAGTATTTTGCAGAGTCCGTTTCTCCGCGGCGGGCGAAACATTGGCCGAGTGTTTCGGGGAGAAAAGGCGTTTTGTCTTCACCCAAGGCGGCCAGTTGTCGGAATACGGCCGAGAGAGCATCCACTTCTTCGGCCAGGGCGAGATATTCGGCTTTCTGGTAATAATACTGTCGGTTCTGTGGGTCGAGGGCGATCACGGAGTCCATCATTGCCACTACCGGGGTTACATCGGGAAGCGTATCGAGGTTCAGGGTGCGGTCTTCTCCCCAGAACAATTCGCGGGCTGCTTGCGCCCATGCTTCGGCTTTTTCCCTCTCCGGAGAGCGAAGACCGGTATTCTCCTCCTGGCAGGAAACAAAAATGAAGGCAACGAATAGAAGAATAGTCGAATATAAAAACCTCATATTTCTTCATATATTTTCTACAAATATAATAGATGTATTTGAGAAACACACGCCATCCTGTGCAAAGCCGGATTTGTTTGGGCAGCCCCGTATGTTTCGACAATACAAGGTGCGGCTTGGCAGCAGCGGCGATGGAAACGTCGTTTTGTCGGAACTTTTTTACGTGATAACCATCATTCCCTTTTTTGCTAGGATAGCGAAAAAAGGGAATGATGAATGATTGCCCGTTAGAAAAAAATGCTGTGTCTTTTTCAGATTCAGATGGTTTTAGTAGACGATATAGGTAACCTTATCAAAAGACTTCGGTCCCGGGACATATCCCATTCCGGGGCGCGGGTCCCAGACGGTCGTCCCCTTCATCTGGAGTTTTGAACCGCCTCCGAAAATTTTTAATTTTTTACTTATGCTGATTTGTACAATGTTTACCGAAAGCCCGTCGTACACACCGATCAGTTCGGCACCGCGATCCATTAGCTTTCCCAGGGTTTGGTAATCATCGACGCTCTCGGGGAACACTCCGCGGACTATGTTTCCGTAGACAGCCTTGAAGAGCAGGTAAATATCAGCCCCTCCGGCATCTACGATTTCATAGAGGGGCTGGTAACCGAAACTCAAGGCGATGGCGATGTCCTCCGCGTGGTCGGCCCGGTATTCGTCGATCGTTTGCGGCACAGCCCCCTCTTCTGTAAATCGGATGGCCTGCAGGGTGCCGTCCAGGATCACGAAGTAGGAAGGCAGGTTGCAAACACCGAAAATGAGTTCCGGTTGGTATTTCACGTAAAAAGCATGAAGTTCATCCCTGAAATTTGCCCAAGAAGAAGCTGTACTGTCCGCATTCGGAGAAAGGTTCATTTTTTGGCCTTTACTGTCCGTCGGGATAAATATGGACATGTGCATCGCTTGGGGATCGATGTATTCGATCAGTTTGGCCGGGTCGGCTTTCTGATAGAATTTTCTCGGGTGTTTTTTCAGGTACAAATCCGGGATGAGGATAAAATCCACGCTGTCGGAAAGAGCCTCCGAGGAGGCTCCCCGTCGCGACAGGGAGTTGTTGAGGGCTTCTTGCCGGAATGTGGCCTCCATCCTCTGGTACTGTTGCATCACTTCGGAGGCGAATACCGAATGGTCTTCCTGGGAAAATGCTGTTTGCCAGGTGAGCAATGCGAAGAGGAAAATCGCAGTTTTTTTCATGACAGAAATCTTTTATGGGTTGGAACGTGTGGGTCTGCAAAGTCGTGCGTGGGGAGGTGCGGGATCGCTATCCTCTTTTGATGTCCTTTGAAAGGTGGAAGGAATAGAACCGGGAGTTGAGTTCGGAGCGAAACAAGGTCGTGTTCTTCAACCGGGGATTTTTCCGCCACGCCTTTTCGTAGCGGTTGAGGAGGCTGTATTTGTTGTCTGTCGGAGCGGGAACCACATACCGCAACTGGAACGTGTAGGAGCCTTTTTCCAAATCGAAATCCCCCAGATATTCCTGCCAGTGGTATTCGATGGTTTCTCCTGGAGACAACACGATGTACTTGTCGAGGCAATGGGTGTATCGGTATTCTTCAAAGGAAGGAGGTTGGGTCGGGTCTCTGAACCGAAGGCTCGATCCCCGCGCATTGAAATGAATCTGGTGCTTCTGATCGTACAGCAAAAGTATTACCCCCATGTTTGGTAGATAACTGAAAGATTGCCAATGCCAGATGTATCCGATGTAGCCGAGATTGTACACGGTGAAACTCGTGTCGGTATGGTTTCGCAGGCCATACCGGAAGTACAGCGAGTCGTTCTGGATCCGGATGCTCTGCGGAAAGACGACCAGCTCCAAGCCAGGTGTCTTTTCGAGGGCTTCCCTTGCGGATTGGCGGGAGGAGTCCCGGGTGGGGATCGCCGATAAGTCTTCGCTTGGATTCTGCGGGGCAGGCGAGGGACCGCATGAGGCGCATGCCCATGCACCTGCCAGAACGATGCTGGCGATGTGAAGGGAAGGTTTCATCGTAGTGTGTAGTTTCAGCGAGTAATGTTATGAAAAAAAAACAGTATGGGCAAAGTTTTTCCTTCTATATTTTCCGGGCGGGAGGAAGAAAAGGTATAAACAGAAGGGGTGGGGAAACGCGATGAAAAGAAAAAAGCACTCGCGAAAATTTTCGCAAGTGCTTGATCGTGTGCGCGCTTCAGGCTGGGCTTGAACCAGCGACCCCATGATTAACAGTCATGTGCTCTAACCAACTGAGCTACTGAAGCAGTCTCTTTCGCTCTGCTGTTACGCAGTGAAAAGCGGTGCAAATATAGGAATTTATTTTCTTCTGCAAAAAAATAACGAAAAAATATTGCAGCCTCCCTCTGTGATGTTTTCGGGAAAAAAACTGCGCGGTATCGATATTTTAAGTAACTTGCAGGCCTTGGAATACGTTACGAGATTAATTACTAAAAACAACACAATCAATCATGAGCAAAGAATGTTTCTATTCCTCGTCGTTGGGTCGTAAGGTGTTTATGGCCATCACGGGAGCATTTCTTGTCATTTTTATGTTGCTGCACCTCACGCTGAACCTTTTCGTGTTGGGCGGTGAAGAGAGCTACAATGCCATGACGCATTTCATGTCTCTTCCGTTCATCAAGTACGGGTTGCAACCGGTGCTGGCTCTGGGATTCATCATTCACATCATTTACGGGTTGTTCCTGGCCGTGAAGAATTCCGCATCGCGTCCCATCGGTTACAAGAAGGCCGATTACGGTGCCGCTTCTTCCTGGGCATCGCGTTACATGTGGCTTACCGGTACCGTGATCCTGCTGGGTATCGCTCTGCACATGGTGAACTTCTGGGTGAAGATCCAGATCACCGGTCTGCCGGACGGAGTGGAAAACGACTACCAGTTGGTGGTCGGGCTGTTCCAGAACAGTGCTCTGTACACCGTATTGTACATCGTGTGGTTTATCATCTTGGGGGTACACTTGGCTCATGGTTTCTGGTCCATGTTCCAGACCACCGGACAGGCCTATGTCAACTGGCTTCCCTGCCTGCAGAAAATCGCGCTGGTGTATTGCGCTGTGATCTCCCTCGGTTTTATCTTCGTGGCCCTGTGGAGCCGTTACGTAGCCGTATTGTAAGCTGAATCTCAACCAAAAGAAAGAAAAGACAATGAGCGAAAACATACTCGATCCGAAGATCCCTCAGGGGCCTCTGGCGCAGAAGTGGGAAAACTACAAGAACCATGTGCGCCTGGTCAATCCGGCCAACAAACGCAAGATAGACATCATCGTGGTAGGTACCGGTCTGGCCGGCGGTTCGGCGGCTGCTACCTTGGCCGAGTTGGGATACAATGTAAAAGCATTCTTCTATCAGGACTCCGCCCGCCGTGCGCACTCCATCGCCGCCCAAGGCGGTATCAATGCCAATAAGAACTATACGAACGACGGCGACTCCACCTATCGCCTGTACTACGATACGATCAAGGGCGGCGACTACCGTTCCCGCGAAGCTAACGTTTACCGTCTGGCAGAAGTATCGGGACACATCATCGACCAGTGCGTGGCTCAGGGCGTACCCTTTGCCCGGGATTACGGTGGAAAACTGGACAACCGTTCCTTCGGGGGCGCACAGGTTTCGCGTACGTTCTATGCAGCCGGTCAGACGGGTCAGCAGTTGCTGCTGGGTTGCTATTCCGCTTTCCAGCGTCAGGTGGGCAAGGGTAAGATCACCCCGTACGACCGCCACGACATGCTCGACCTGGTAGTCGTGGACGGCAAGGCGCGCGGTATCATCGTGCGCAATATGGTAACCGGTGAGATCGAGCGTCACTCGGCTCACGCCGTGGTATTGGCTACGGGTGGTTACGGCAACGTGTTCTTCCTCTCGACAAATGCAATGGGATCGAACGGTTCGGCAGCTTGGGCAGCCTTCAAGCGCGGTGCTTATTTTGCCAACCCGGCCTTTACCCAGATCCACCCCACGTGTATCCCGGTAACGGGCGACCACCAGTCGAAACTGACCCTGATGTCCGAGTCGTTGCGCAACGACGGTCGTATCTGGGTTCCGGCCAAGAAGGAAGATGCCGAAGCGATCCGCGCCGGCAAGAAAAAACCGACCGATATTCCGGACGAAGACCGCGACTTTTACCTGGAGCGCCGTTATCCGGCTTTCGGTAACCTGGTGCCCCGCGACGTGGCTTCCCGCGCTGCGAAAGAGCGTTGCGATGCCGGTTTCGGTGTCAATGGCCCGGGCAAGGCGGTTTACCTAGACTTCAAGTATGCCATCAACCGTTACGGTGCTGTGGAGGCTCACCAGCAGGGCATCGAAAACCCGACGGCCGAGCAGCTCTACGAGCTGGGTAAGAAGGTGGTGGAGGAAAAATACGGAAACCTCTTCCAGATGTATCAGATGATCACCGACGACGATCCGTACGTAACCCCGATGATGATCTATCCGGCGGTTCACTACACGATGGGTGGTCTGTGGGTCAATTACGAGTTGATGACCACGATCAAGGGTTGCTATGCCATCGGCGAGTGCAACTTCTCGGATCACGGTGCCAACCGCCTGGGGGCTTCGGCGCTCATGCAGGGTTTGGCCGACGGGTATTTCGTGCTGCCCAATACGATCAGCAACTACCTGGCCGACGAGATCCACACGGGCACGATCCCGACCAACCTTCCCGAATTTGACCAGGCCGAACAGAACGTGCGCAACAAACTCTCGAAACTCTTTGCCGTCAAGGGCAATCAGACGGTCGATACGTTTGCCAAACGTTTGGGACACATTATGTGGGAAAAGGTCGGTATGGCGCGCGACAAGAAGGGACTCGAAGAAGCTATCGTAGAGATCCGCGCCCTGCGCAAGGAATTCTGGCAGGATGTCTATGTGCCCGGAACCGAGGATATGCTTAATCCGGAACTCGAAAAGGCCAGCCGCGTGGCCGACTTCATGGAGTTGGGTCAGTTGATGGCCATGGATGCCCTCCAGCGCGAGGAGTCCTGCGGCGGACACTTCCGGGTGGAACACCAGACGGAAGACGGCGAGGCCAAACGCGACGATAAGGACTTCTTCTTCGTTTCGGCGTGGGAGTGGACCGGCGATATCGACAACGCAGTATTGCACAAGGAGCCGTTGGTGTACGAGGAAACCAAGGTTCAGCAGCGTTCCTACAAGTAATGGTCGTGTTTAACGGATTAAAAAGAAAAAAGCTATGTCTGAAAATATGAATTTGACCCTCAAGATATGGCGTCAGGCCGGCCCCGACGCCAAAGGCGAACTCAAGGAGTACAAGATGACCGGTGTTTCGCCCGATATGTCTTTTCTGGAGATGCTCGACGTGCTCAATCAGCAACTGGTGGAAAAGAAAGAAGAGCCGGTGGTATTCGACCATGACTGCCGCGAAGGTATCTGCGGTGCTTGCTCGTTGGTGATCAACGGTCAGCCGCACGGCCCGGTGCGTCGGGTAACGACCTGCCAGCTCCACATGCGCAAGTTCAAGGACGGCGATACGATCTATATCGAACCGTTCCGTGCCAAGGCTTTCCCGGTGATCAAGGACCTGATGGTCGATCGGAAGGCTTACGACCGTATCCAGGCTGCCGGAGGTTTTATTTCGGTCAATACGACCGGTACCCAGACGGATGCCAACGTCATTCTGATCAAGAAGGAGAATGCTGACCGGGCTTTTGCCGCTGCTTCGTGCATCGGTTGCGGTGCTTGTGCGGCTGCCTGCCCGAACGCTTCGGCCATGCTGTTCGTCAGCGCCAAGGTATCGCAGTTTGCGCTGCTGCCTCAGGGTCGTGTCGAGGCTACGCGCCGTGTGAAGAGCATGGTGGCGCAGATGGACCACGAAGGCTTCGGAAACTGCTCCAACACCGGTGCTTGCGAGGTGGAATGCCCCAAGGGTGTTTCGCTGGAGAACATCGCCCGGATGAACCGCGAATATCTGGCAGCTACGCTCACTCCCGAGTCGTAGTCCAGCTGAGGAAGCGTGCAAAAAAAGCGGGGGAGGCCTTTAGGCCTCCTCCGCTTTTTTTGCACGCTTCCCAGCATTTTTTTCGAGAAATATAGACGGAGCGGCGAGGGGAGAGAAGAGGCGGGAAAACTATTTGTAAAAACAAGAATGTTAATATTGAAAAAAGAGTGATAGTATCGAGCGAAACGTCGTATCTTGGTAACAGAAATAAGTTCTGTCCAGGGAGAGTGGACAGGGAATAAAGGAGGAATGCCATGGAAAGCATGAAAAACAGGATGTTTTGGGGCTTGGCCGTAATGCTGGCCGTTTTGTCTTCCTGCCAGAAGGAGGATCGCCCTTTGGCGGGGAGCGGATACCGTCTGACCGCTTCTACGCCCGCAACTCGATTGGCGCTTGAAGGCGACCATTCTACGGTCGAGTGGTCTGAAGGGGATTGTCTGTTCTTACTCCCCAGAAATCCGCAATCTGCCTGGGAATATCCCTATACGCTGAATCTCGATCCGCAGTCCTTGTCCGAGCACAATACACGGGCGGATTTTGTGTACAACAAGGATTACCGGGCGGCCGGGTGGAACATGGGACGCGATCTGCCGGCCGGGGAGTATGATGTGGTGTATGTCAATCCGAAACTGGACATGATGGCGATGATGTCCACGGTGGATTCGTTGGTGTTTTCGGTTTCGTTGATCTCGCAGGTTAGCCAGTTCGACCCTACGGGATTGCAATCGGCTTCGATGTACTCCCCGGGAACGCTGTACATCGAGCAGGGAAGTGTAGAGGGATCAATCGCTTTGGATCATACTTGCGCGATGGTGGGTATCCCGATCCAGTTGGGTACCAATACGACGGGGCAGGAGGCCTATCTGGATAGCGTGAAGGTAGTGGCGGCAAACGGAGCCACCCCTTTCTCGGCCATGGTGCATATCAACAGGAATGACAAGTCCAAGATCAATTATTATTTCCCGGCATCGGAACTCAAGCGTTCGTGGCAGACGCCGGTGTTGTTGCAGAGCGGAGAAAGCATTTATGCGCATTTGCTGGTCTATCCGACGGTTACCGGCGATGTTTCGGTGGAGGTTTACGGGCATTTGGCCGACGGGACTTTGCTCTCGTTCGATTTTCCCCGTCCGGGAAGGACCTTGGAGGCAGGATATCATTATGATGTGGATACGAAAGTGTTGAATGTTAATTAGCCGGTCTTCGAAAAATATCCGTTTGATCTCGATAAAAAATCCCGCTTGGTAAAACCAAGCGGGATTTTTTATCGGATTGCGTGGGGATCAGAGCCCGAAAGCGGCTTTGACTTTGTCCACGTAGTCGAGTTTTTCCCAGGTAAAGAGTTCGACCTCGAGGTCCTTGTCGCCAAAGTAATCCGAGTGGAAATGTTTGGTGACCACCATCGGTTCGCGGCCGACATGTCCGTAGGAGGCGGTTTCCTGGTAGATGGGGTTGCGCAGTTTCAAGCGGCGTTCGATGGCCGAGGGGCGCATGTCGAAAATGCCGTTGACGATCTTGGCGATCTCTCCGTCCGAGAAGTCCACGTGCGAAGTGCCATACGTGTTTACATAAATGGAGGTGGGCTCCACCACGCCGATGGCATAGGATACCTGCACCAGCACTTCGTCGGCTACTCCGGCGGCAACCAGGTTTTTGGCGATGTGGCGGGCAGCGTAAGCGGCCGAACGGTCTACCTTGGAGGGGTCTTTTCCGGAGAAAGCGCCGCCGCCGTGCGCACCTTTTCCGCCGTAGGTGTCCACGATGATCTTACGCCCGGTCAGACCGGTATCTCCGTGCGGGCCGCCGATGACGAACTTGCCGGTAGGATTGACGTGGTAGGTGATGCGGTCGGTAAACAGGCGTTGGATTTCGGGTTCGCACTTGGCTTTTACGCGCGGGATGAGTTTTTCGATAATGTCCGATTTGATCTTGGCAAGCATCCGCTGGTCGTCCGGGTCGAATTCGTCGTGCTGGGTCGAGACGACGATCGTGTCGATGCGCTGGGGAATGTTGTCGTCGGAGTATTCGATGGTTACCTGGCTCTTGGCATCGGGCCGCAGGTAGGGGATCTCGGTCCCTTCGCGGCGCATGAGCGAGAGTTCCTTGAGGATGCGGTGGGAAAGTTCGAGCGGGAGCGGCATGTAGTTGCTCGTCTCGCGGCAGGCATAACCGAACATCATGCCCTGGTCGCCGGCGCCTTGTTCCTTGTTTTCGTTCTTTTCGTTTTGAGCATCCACCCCGCGGTTGATGTCGTCCGACTGTTCGTGGATCATGGAGATCACCCCGCAGGAGTCGCCGTCGAAACGGTATTCGGCTTTGGTGTAACCGATGCGGTTGATCACATCGCGGGCTACGCTTTGCAGGTCGATGTACGTGTCGGATTTGACTTCACCGGCCATAACGACCTGACCGGTAGTTACCAGCGTCTCGCAGGCTACTTTGGATTGGGGATCGTACGCCAGGAAATTGTCCAGCAGCGCGTCGGAGATCTGGTCGGCGATCTTGTCGGGATGCCCTTCGGAAACCGATTCCGATGTGAATAAATAAGCCATTCTTTTTTTCAGAATAAAGATTCGACGGTAAACTGTTTTTGCTCGGTTTCGCGGGTGGGGAGGGAAAAAACGGAAAGTGGGGGATGAAACCGTGAAAAAAGCGAAGCAGCCAATGCTGTTTTAGCATTTTTTTTCAGAGGTCGCAATCAGCCAAATTTTTCCTCCTCGGCGAAATTTTCGCGGTGCAAAGGTAGGGTAAAAATCAGGGCTTTTCTCCCTTTTCCCTTCTTTTAACATTTATGGCCTCCCAGATGTCTGCCGGGTCGTAGCCCCGGGCGAGTAGATACCGGTACACCTTGGCCACTTGTGCAGTGGAAGACAGCCCTCCGACGGCTTCGACGCGCTGGAGGAAGAGGCGCTCGAAGTTCCGGTCGTATTCCTGGGGTTCGATCTCTTCGAGGGCCGAGGCGATGAGCGCCTCGGGAATATCCCGGGCGCGGAGTTCTCGCTCGATGCGCAGGCGTCCCCATTGTTTGAGGCGGTGCTTGCCCCGGACGAAAGATTGTGCAAAGCGGGCTTGATCGACGAAGCCTTCCTCGGTCAGGCGGGTGAGGATGGCCTGCTGCTGCGAGGGGCTGAGGGAGTATTGTTGCAGCTTGGCGCTCACTTCGCGCAGGCAGCGGTCCTGGTAGGCGCAGTAGCGCTCCATCCGGGCGAGGACCTCTTCGGGGGTGAGGGGGCGGGCAGGTTTTATCGTTCCCATCGGAATGCGTGGAAAGAGCCGTCTATCCAGCCTTTGCCTTGCAGGGCGGTAAAGCGCAGCAGACAGTATTGCGGATCGGAGGCTCCTTGCGGGAAGTACCGGCGGAAGCCTTCCTGCCAGAAGGATTCGAGCAGCGAGGGTTCGCGTAGCACTTCGACCTCGCCGGTGAGTGAAACGCTGCCCCGTTCGGTGTAGAAGCACAGGCCTGCCCGAGGATCGCGGAGGAAGTGCCGGGCTTTTTCCCCGCCATACTCCGTGGTCATCCATACGGTGCGCAGCCCTTGGTGGGACAGGCGGTTCATGGGAACGGGTCGGGGGAAGCCTCCCTCGTCGAGGGATGCCAGCGTGATATTTTCCGTCCCGGCGAGCATGTCGGCGGCGATGTCTTCCCAAGAGGTGTCAGTCATCGTGGGAGCGGAGTTTCTGGAGGATGAATACGGTGGGACGGCGGTCGAGGCCCTCGGGCGGTTGGGTGCGCCAACGAGCGATGCTGCGGGTGTGGATGTACTGCTGGGGCGAGGTCAGATCGCACGCAACGGTGAGCAGAGTAGTGGGGGAGCAAGCGCCGAGGATGGCTTGCAGCATTTGCCCGTTGCGGAACGGGGTTTCGATAAACAGTTGGGCGGAGGATTCCGCTTCGGACCGTTTTTCCAACTGGCGCAGGCGGTTGGCTCGTGCGGTGGGGTCGATGGGCAGATAGCCGTTGAAAGCGAAGTTCTGTCCGGAGAGCCCGGAGGCCATCAGGGCCATTAGCAGCGAAGAGGGACCGCTAAGGGGCACCACGGGGATGTCCAGGCGGTGCGCTTCGCGTACCACGAGCGCTCCGGGGTCGGCGACGGCCGGAACGCCGGCTTCGGAGATGACCCCCAGGTCGAATCCTTGCCGACAGGGGGTGAGCGCTTCCCGCGCGACGGTACGATCCGACCGTTTCCCGATGTCGTAGAAGGTCAAGGGGTCGATCGGCTTGTCGGGCAGGATGCGACGGATAAACCGCCGGGCGGAGCGGATGTTTTCTACGGCAAAGTATTGCAGCGGGGCGACGACTTCGCGTATTTTTTCCGGCAATACTTCCCGATAGTCCGTTTCGGCGATGAAACAGGGGATTAGGTACAGGGTGCCTTTGGCGGGAGCGGACTCCATGCGGGATCAGAACGGCAGGTCGTCCTCTTCAGGAGAGGAAGCAGCGGGAGCGGGGTTCTGGGATGTTTGGGGCGCGGCAGCCGGTGCGCTCTGTGTGGCAAAAGGATTGGCAGGAGCGGGTGCGCCTTGTGCGGCGCCGGGAGTGGCGGCTTCGATGCGCCATCCGCCTACCGTGGTGAAGTAACGGACTTCTCCGGTCCGGGGATCGGTCCATTCACGGCCGCGCAGGTTGATGGAGATGCGTACGTATTGTCCTTCGGTAAAACCGTCCAGCAGTGCGGCGCGGCTTTGGGAAAATTCTACCAGGATGGTTTGCGGGTACATTTCGTCGGTGAGCAGGACGCATTCGCGTTTGGAAAACGTCGGGGTGATCTGCTGAACGGGCGATATTTTCTTGATCGTGCCTATTAGTTCCATGATGGGATGTAAGTGTTTGTTTTACGGTTTGTTTTTTTTTCAAGAGCCGGGCGTTCGATTTTCCCGAACCTCTTGCAACAAAGGTAAGAAATGCCGGGCGTAGAGACAAGTCGGATGCCAAGTTTTCGGACTTGACAGCACCGGGAAATTCTTCGTGGGTGTTCCCCGATGTGTGCGGGCAAGCAAAAAGCCGGAAGGCGCATTTTGCGCCTTCCGGCTTTTTGCTTGCCCGCACGCCCGGTTTATTCCCGAGCAGGGGTTTGCGGGGCGGCAGCGCGCCGGGATTTGCCGCACAAGTGGTCGGTGACTACGGCGCAGGCAGCATCGCCTGTGATGTTGAGCACAGTGCGGATCATGTCGAAGATCCGGTCCAGGGCAAAGAGCAGGGGAAGTCCTTCCAAGGGGATCCCTGCCGAAGCCAGTACTGCTACTACCATGAGTGTAGGGCCGGGGACACCGGCCTGTCCGACCGAACCCAGCGATGCGGTGATGGAGATGGCGATGTAGTGGCCCAGGTTGAGATCGATGCCGTACAACTGGGCGAAGAACAAAGCCACCAGGGTGTAGTAGATGGCGTTGCCGGTCATGTTGATGGTTGCTCCCAAGGGGATGACGAAGGAGGTAACCTGCTTGGACACGCCGAGTTTCTTTTCGACCGTTTCCATGTTTACCGGCAGGGTGGCCATGGACGAGGAGGTGGAAAAGGCGACGATCTGCGGCTCGGCCATCGACCGGAAAAAGTGAGTAACCGGTGTGCGCGAGAACAACGCGATGGTTATCGGATAGATGCCCAGCCCCATGGCCAGTACCACAAGGATGTCCACCCACAGGAGGTTGGCTACCGAGAGCAGAATGTCGAAGCCGAAGGTGCCGGTCGCGTCGGCCATCAGACCGAAGACACCCAGCGGAGCGACGAGCATCACTTTGTTGATGCACCAGATCAGGGCTTCGAGCAGGTAGTTCACTCCCCGGATGACGGGTTCTTTCTTGCCGGCGGACAGCGTCGAGATACCGAATCCGAGGAAAAGACCGAAGACGATGATCTGCAGGATGTTCCCTTCGGTGAGGGCGCGGACGGGGTTGGCCGGGATCATGCCGATGATCGTCCCCCAGAAGGTGAGCGAGGGCGGGGCACTCATGTCGGTGGTGTTTTGCGAGGCGAGCAGGTCGATGCTGCTGGCATCCAACCCGCTGCCGGGAGCGAGCCACAATCCGGCCAGAATAGCCAGAACGGTCGATATGAGGGTGGTGATCAGGATGTAACCGATGCTCGTTACCCCGATGCGGCCGGCGGAGCGGCTTCCGCCCAGGGTGGCTGCGCCGCTGACAATGGATATGAATACCAGCGGAACGACCAGCATCTGAATCAGTTGCATGAAGAGGGAGCCCAAAGGTGCCAGCACGTGAGCCGAGGGTCCCATCAGATAGCCTACGAGGATACCCAGGATCATCGCGGCAAAAACCCAAAAGCTCAGGTTGCGGAGGAGTTTTTTCATTTTTTTATCGCGTTTTTTTTTGGTGAATTTCGATCGGAAAAGTTTTCTCCGCACGGGGAAGCCGTGGGTAGATAGGAAGTGGTGAACGGTCTGCTATGGAAGACTTTTTGGAAAGCCTGCCTTGGACAGATGTGGTGTCGGTATGGGAAGATCGGTTTCGGCCGGGAGGATTCCCGGCCGAAACGGACCCCGATAGGGATTTACTGGATGAAGCCCCGGCTGCGCAACAGCGGCTCGACCGAGGGTTCGCGGCCTTTGAAGTCGCGGAACAGCACCATCGCGTCTTCGGTATCACCCTTGGCGAGCATCTTGTAACGGAAGTCGTGGGCTGTTTGCGGGTCGAAGATGCCGTTGCGGGCAAACGAGTCGAAAGCGTCAGCATCCAGCACTTCCGCCCACAGGTAGGCGTAATATCCGGCCGAATACCCTCCGGAGAAGATGTGGCTGTAGTACGGGCTGCGGTAGCGGGGATAAATCTCGTGGATCAGCCCGATGCGATCCATCGAGGCTTTTTCAAAGGCGTTCACGTCGCGTTTTTCCACCTTGTCGAGCGTGTGCCAGTCCATATCCAGAATACCGGCGGCCAAAAATTCGGTCGTGGCGAAGCCTTGTCCGTAGGTATCGGCCTGACGGATTTTGTTTACCAGCGAGTCGGGGATGACCTCCCCCGTCTGATAGTGCGTGGCGTAGAGTTGGAGTACTTCGGGGTGCATGGCCCAGCGTTCCATGATCTGGGAGAAGAGTTCCACGAAGTCGTGCTGTACGTTGGTACCGGCCAGGCTTTCGTATTGGACGTCGGTGAGCAGGCTGTGCAGGCAGTGGCCGAACTCATGGAAGTAGGTCTTCACGTCGTCGATGGACAGCATCGGCGGGGTGTCGCCCACCGGTTTGGGAAAGTTGGTGGTGAGCGATACCACCGGAATGCGGCGTACTCCGTCCACGTATTTCTCGCTGCGGTAGTCCGTCATCCAGGCTCCGGGGCGTTTGCTGGCGCGTACGTAATAGTCGCAGTAGAGGATGCCCATCAGGGTGTCGCGGTCGTCGTACACTTCGAAGACCCGTACGTCGGGGTGGAACACCGGCATGTCGTCGCGCTGGCGGAAGGTCAGTCCGTAGAGCTTGTTGCAGACGGTGAAGATGCCTTTGGTGACGTTATCGACCGTGAAGTAGGGTTTGGTGTCCTCCTCGGAGAGGTTATACTTTTCGGAGCGGATCTTGTCGGCGTAGTACCACCAGTCCCACGGTTCGGCACGGAAATCGCCACCTTCCCGGTCGATGTAGGCCTGGATCTCGGCGAGTTCTTCCTTGGCCTTTTTCAGGGCGGGTTTCCACACCTGGTACATCAGCTGGTAAGCAGCCTGGGGGGTCTTGGCCATGTTCTCGTCCAGCATGTAGGCACCCCAGTTGTCGAAGCCCAGCAGTTGGGCTTTTTCCACCCGGAGGTTGACCATCGAATCGACGATTGCTTTGTTGTCGGCGTCGTTGTTGCGGTCGCAGCGCTGTACGTAGCCTTCGATCACCTTTTCCCGCAGGTCGCGGCGGGTGGAGTAGGTAACGAAGGGAATCCAGCTGGGTTTTTGCATCGTAACCACGTAGCCTTCCTCGCCCAGAGCCTTGGCATCGGCGGCCATCGAGGCTTTTACGGCTTCCGGCAGGCCGTCGAGGTCGTTTTCACCCAGGCGGATGACGATGTCGTTGGTCTCCTTGAGTACGTTGTTGCCGAAGGTGAGCGAGAGGGAGGCCAGTGCGGAGTTGATCTCGCGCAGGCGGGCTTTCTTGTCCTCGGGCAGGTTGATGCCGGAACGCTCGAAGCCTTTGTACAGTTTTTCCGTCAGGCGGGCTTTTTCACCCGTCAGACCGAGCGAGTCGCGGTGGTCGTACACGTATTTGATGCGCTGGAACAGGCCTTCGTTGAGGGCGATGTTGTCGTAGTGGGCGGTGAGCAGCGGGGTAACTTCCTCGGCAATGGCGTCCAGGGTGTCGTTGGTATTGGCTTCGGTGATGTTGAAGAAGACCATCGATACCCGGGAGAGCAGGTCGCCGGAATTTTCGTAGGCCAGCACCGTGTTTTCAAAGGTGGGCGTTTCGGGGTTGGCCACGATCGAGTCGATCTCGGCGCTGTGCTGTTGGATGCCTTCCAGAAAAGCCGGCTTGTAGTCTTCGTTGGTGATCCGGTCGAAGGGAGGCACCTGGTACGGAGTGTCGTACGCGGAGAAAAATGGATTCATGTGTTCCTGTTTTTTGGCCGCGCAGCTCGCCAGCAAAGCGCAGACGGCTGCCGCGATGAGGATTCGTTTACTTTTCATATAGAGGTTTTTATCGAATATTTACAATTATTTACAATTCCTTTTCCCGAAGGGTTCCCCGGTGCGTGCGGTCGGTGCAGAAGCCGACGGGGCGGAACCCGCGGGCGGAGTAGTACTCGTTCAGAGCCTGGTTGTCGGCCCGGCAGTCCAGGCGGAGGACTTGATAGCCATGTTCCTGCGCCCAATGCTGGCAATAGTTCAACAGTGCCGCCCCGGCGCCCCGTGCTTCGGGGGCGGAAGCCAGGTTGTGCAGGTACAGGGCGCCGGGGCGTTCCTTACCCGCCCAGTAGGGGTCCTGGTCGGCCAGGGCGATCAGTCCGCAGACCGTGCCCGAGGCATCGCGGGCTACGAGGAGTTTTCCTTCGGCCAGTTTCCCTTCGAAGTAACTGCGGGGAAAGAAATTTTCGTAGCCTTCCCATTGGACGATGTGGCGTTCGGCGAGCCACTGCTGACGCTGACGGAGGATTTCCAGGATCGCTTCCAGGTCGGTGGGCAAGGCGGCGGATACGGTATAGTCGTGGTTCATGGACTGGAAAATCAACGGTTTTGGCCCAGCCAGCCTTCGCGGTCCAGGCTGCGGTACTGGATGGCTTCGGCTACGTCCTGGGGGGCGATGTCCTGCCGCTCGGCCAAGTCGGCGATGGTGCGGGATACCTTCAGGATACGGTCGTAGGCGCGGGCAGAAAGCGAGAGGCGTTCCATGGCGGTCTTGAGCAGTGCGCGGGAGCGGTCGTCCAGGCGGCAGAACTCGTCGAGGGAGCGGGGATCCATCTGGGCGTTGCAGGTGATGCCCGGCCGGTCGGCAAAGCGGCGTTGCTGGGTCTGGCGCGCGCGGACTACTCGGGCCCGGATGGCCGAGGAGGGTTCGCCGCGACGTTCGTCGGAGAGTTGGTCGAAATTGACCGGTTCGACTTCGATGTGCAGGTCGATCCGGTCCAGCAGCGGCCCGGAGATCTTGCTGAGGTAGCGCTGGATTTCGGCCGGCGACGAAGAGAAGGCTTTCGTCGGGTCGGCAAAGCCGCCCGAGGGGCTGGGGTTCATCGAGGCGATGAGCATGAACGAGGCCGGGAAGCAGACCGACTGCCGCGCCCGGGAGATGGTCACGATGCGGTCTTCGAGCGGTTGGCGCAAGACCTCGAGCACGGATTTTTGAAATTCGGGCAGCTCGTCCAGAAACAGCACGCCGTTGTGTGCCAAGGAGATTTCGCCCGGCTGGGGGTATTGGCCGCCCCCGACCATCGCTACGTTGGAGATGGTGTGGTGCGGGCTGCGGAAAGGCCGTACGGTCATCAGTCCGCTGTGGGCGGAGATCTTGCCGGCGACCGAATGGATCTTGGTGGTTTCCAGTGCTTCGGAAAGGGTCATGGGCGGCAGGATGGTTGCGATGCGTTTGGCCAGCATCGTCTTTCCGCTGCCGGGAGGCCCGACCATGATGACGTTGTGCCCGCCGGCGGCCGCGATCTCCAGGGCGCGCTTGATGTTTTCCTGGCCTTTCACATCGGCAAAGTCCAGCCCGGAGCGGTTTTCGTTTTCGTAAAATAGGGCCTGGAGGTCTACGTGTTCGGCTTCGGGTTCGTAGGTGCCTTTGAAAAAGGAGGTAACCTCTTCGAGGGTGTCCATGCCGTACACTTCGAGGCCTTCCACCACGGCGGCTTCGCGGGCGTTCTCGCGGGGGAGGATGATGCCCCGGAAGCCTTTCTCCTGCGCCTGGATGGCGATGGGGAGCGCTCCCCGGATGCCTTTGAGCGAGCCGTCGAGCGAGAGTTCGCCCATGATCATGTAGTGGGCGGCGGGTTCGTCCGGGATTTGTCCCGAGGCGGCCAGAATGCCGATGGCGATCGGCAGGTCGAACGATGCGCCTTCCTTGCGCATGTCGGCCGGAGCCATGTTGACCGTGATCTTTTTGCCCGGCCAGCGGAAGCCGTTGGTCTCGAAGGCGGCGTTGATGCGGTGCGAGGACTCCTTGACAGCGTTGTCCGGCAGACCGACCAGGTTGTACCCCACTCCCTGCGAGATATTGACCTCGACGGTAACGGTAACGGCCGAGATGCCTTCGACGGCACTTCCGTATGTCTTTACCAACATGGCGTATGCGTGTGTTTTTTTCTATCCTTGCAAAGATAACGGTTTATGCGTTAGCAGGCCGGTTTTTTTTGCGTGAATAAAAATAGAGGGGGAAGGACGTGATTTTGCGCGCAAAAGTTAGTAATTTTGACCCGCGAAAAAACGCGAAAGAAAAACGATGCGCTCGGGAGGAATTGCCGTGTGCGGCCAAAACCCGGGCGTGTCCCCTTAAGAGAAAGAAACAAGGTATGCTACAAGTCAATTTCATCCGGGAAAACAAACAGCGGGTGCTCGACGGGTTGGCCAAGCGCAATCTGGAGAAAGCACCGGAAATGATAGCGAAGGTCCTCGAACTGGACGACTGCAGAAAAGCGACCCAGACGTCGCTCGATGCGAATCTGGCCGAGCAAAACGTCATTGCCAAGCAGATAGGAGGGCTCTTCCGCCAGGGACGCGGCGCAGAGGCCGAAGCGCTCAAGGAAAAGACAACGGCGCTCAAGGCCGAGTCCAAGACCCTGGAGGAACGTTTGTCCGGGGTGGAAAAAGAGCTTCGCGAATTGCTGTACCTGATCCCGAACGTGCCTTGCGAACAGGTGGTTCAGGGCTTCGGTGCGGAAGACAACCAGGTGGTGTTCGAAGAAGGAAATATGCCCGAGTTGTACGAAGGAGCGGTGCCGCACTGGGAGTTGGCCGAGAAGTACGACATCATCGACTTTAAGCTCGGGGTGAAGATTACCGGAGCTGGTTTCCCGGTGTACAAGGGCAAGGGAGCCCGCCTGCAGCGTGCGCTGATCAATTTCTTCCTGGATCACAACACGGCAGCCGGTTATCTGGAAATAGAGCCTCCGCACATGGTGAACGAGGCCTCCGGCTACGGTACGGGGCAGTTGCCGGACAAGGAGGGGCAGATGTACCACAACATGCCGGACAACCTCTACATGATCCCTACGGCAGAAGTGCCGGTAACCAATATTTTCCGGGAAGAGACCCTCGCCGAGGCCGATCTTCCGGTCAAATGCACGGCTTATACGCCCTGCTTCCGTCGCGAGGCCGGTTCGTACGGTAAGGATGTGCGCGGGCTGAACCGTCTGCACCAGTTCGACAAGGTGGAGATCGTCCGGGTGGAACGCCAGGAGGATTCCTATGCGGCGCTCGACCAGATGCTGGAACACGTCAAGGGCTTGATGCGCAAGTTGGAACTTCCGTACCATATCCTGCGCCTTTGCGGAGGCGACATGGGCTTTACCTCGGCCATTACGTACGACTTCGAGGTGTTCTCCGCCGCACAGAAACGTTGGCTGGAGGTAAGTTCGGTATCCAATTTCGAAACGTTCCAGGCTACGCGCCTGCACCTGCGTTACAAGACGGCCGACGGACAGCGGAAGTTGGCCCATACGCTCAACGGTTCTTCGCTGGCCTTGCCGCGTATCGTGGCTGCTTTGCTGGAGAACAACCAGACTCCGCAGGGGATCCGTATCCCGAAGGCGCTGGTGCCTTATACTGGTTTCGAGTGGATCGACTAAACCGCACAGGGGGCGATCCTTTTCCGGCCCCGGGAGCGCAATGAGAGGCTCTGTGGGGCTTGTGGAGAGGGGTGAATGTTAAAAGTGCGGGAAATGACGAAATTTAACCGTCGAACTATTGACAAGTATGGAAGTTTTACCGTACCTTTGTCTTGTACAAGTAGAAAGTAGTTAGTAGTAGTTTCATAGTTGTAGTTTTTTAGTATAGGTTAGTTTTTAGGACTTGACAGGCTTTTTGTCAAGTTCTTTTTTTTATGCCCTTTTTCAAAAGGTATTTTTAACTGTAAATGATTGTTTTACAACTGATATGCTCCTCTTTTTCTGTAAAAAAAGAACGCTCGAATGTGTGAGCGGGTGTTTGGCGTGGAAGAGTTTTTAGGAGGAGGTTGCCTGAGGCGGATCGGAGGGAGTGGTTACAGAATCCTGATGCAAAATTTCCGGGAAAAGGGGATGCCGGGAGTGGGTCGGGGTGTTTTCCGAGGAGTGGTGCGGGTGTCAGGAGATGACGAGGTAGTCCACCACCAGGTAGAGGTACCAGACGATCAGGGCAAACTTGAACCCGACGGTCAGGAAAAATCCCAGCAGGGATCCCATTGCTCCGCCGAGGGCTTTCGAGAAGTCGCCCTGGTCGGCGACCAATTCGGCGATGAAGGCTCCGATGATGGGGAAGACGAGAATGGCCAGAAAGCCCGGAAACAGGAAGGTGAACGGGGTGAAGGACCACACGGAGGCTACGATAAGCCCGATGGTGGCTCCGCGGACGCCTTTCTTGGTGCCGCCGAATATCTTCACGCCCCAGAGCGGAAGGATGAAATCCAACAGTTGCACCACTACGGCCGCTGCGGTAACCCAGATCATGGTTTGCCCCGAAAGCGCATCGTCCGAGATGAGGTAGAGGATCAGCATGGCGATCCACCCGATGGTCGTACTGGGCAGCACGGGGATGAACGTCCCCAACAGCCCCACGACGAGCATGGCGATGACGATGATGATCCAAAAGATTTCCATCTTTATTTTTAGACGGGTTGTCCCGTTTAAGGGTTTTTCGGTTTCAAAGATAAGCAAAGGCGAACGTCGCGGCAAGGGGGAAAGCGAAGTTTTCGTACCATGCCGGTACCGAAGGGGCCCTACGGTCTTATAAAAACCCGGACGTTTGTCGCCGGCAGGAATTATTTGTAAGGGTCTTCCCGGTAGGGACCGTCGTCTTCCGAAAGGATACCGAGGTAACTCATGTAGCGCGAGGGGGCGATGCGGCCCTGCTCGACGGCGCGTACGACGGCGCAATCCGGTTCGTCGGTGTGCAGGCAGTCGTGGAAGCGGCAATCGCCCTTTAAGGCGAATATTTCGGGGAAATAGTCCCCCACTTCATGGGGATCCATGTCCACCAGTCCGAATCCGCGGATGCCGGGGGTGTCGACGACGTATCCGCCGAAGGACAAGGGGAACATCTGGGCGAAGGTGGTGGTATGCTGGCCTTGGTGGTGTACGGTCGATATTTCGGCTGTTTTGAGGTTCAGGGTGCTTTCGACGGCGTTGACCAGACTGCTTTTTCCCGAGCCGGAGTGTCCGGAAAACATCGTGGTGCGCTGTTGCATCTTCTCGCGAAGCTGGTCGATGTTCTCCCCGGTGCGGGCACTGGTGTGAAGGGTGGGGTAGCCGATGTTCCGGTAGAGGTTTTCGAGTTCTTCGACGCGGGACAGGGCGTCGTCGTTGTAGAGGTCTATCTTGTTGAACAGCAATACGGCGTCGATGCGGTAGGCGCGTGCCGTGGCCAGAAAACGGTCGATGAACGTGGTGGAGGTGGGAGGGAAATCGAGGGTAACGACCAGAAATGCGGTGTCGATGTTGGCAGCCAGGATGTGGGTGCGCTTGGACAGCTTGACCGAACGACGGACGATGAAGTTCTTGCGCGGGGCGATCTCCTGCACGAGTCCGTCCTGTCCGCCTTCCTTTACGGTGTATTCCACCTGGTCGCCTACGGCGACCGGGTTGGTGCTTTTGATGCCGCGCAGGCGCAGGTTGCCCCGGATCCGGCATTCGTAGGTCTGTCGGGAGGTTTCATCCATTACGGTGCACCAAAGGCCGGTGGTGCGCATCACGATTCCTTTCATCGGAGGTTTTCGATTTGCGACAAAGGTCGGTATTTTCCGGGAGAGTTTGCGTTTGGATGTTTTTTTTATGCGAGTTTTGGGTTTGCGCAGGAACAACGAGGGTCTTTCGAATCTGAAAACTTCGCCCTCCCCTTGCCGCAGCGTCCGCCTTTGCCTATCTTTACCTTGTGATTGGCCAAAAAATAACAAAACCATCAAGTCTTATGAAAACAATACGGATGATCGCCGCTTCGGCGGCGCTGTTGGCAGTAGCTTCGTGTGGCGATGCCCGCACCGGCGCTGCGGCTACCGATACTGGCATCGAGCAGCAGAACCCCGAGGGGGTAACGGTGCAAAAGGTCGATACGCTCACTTTGGTAACCTTGAAGGACAACGAGGGCGAGAAGCGTATGCCCAACAAACTTTTCTACGGACAGGCCGATTCGGCAAAGGTGGAGCGTCTTTCGCCCGAAGGTTCGGTGCCTTCGTCGATCAGCTGCTTTGTAGTCCGCACGCAGGGGAAGAACATTCTCTTCGATACGGGTAACGGCGCTGCACGAGGGGGCAAGATGCTCGAACGCTTGAAGGCCGCAGGTATCGAACCGGAAGAGATCGACCTTGTCATGCTGACGCACTTCCATGGCGACCATATAGGAGGGTTGGTCGATGCCGACAGCGCGGTGTTCCCCCGGGCTCAAGTGTATGCTCCCGAGGAGGAATATGCGGCGTGGTCGGCGATGGAGGGTGAAGGGGCGGAGATGGCGATGCAGGCTCTGGCGGCCTACGAAGGGCGTCTGCACCGGTTTCTCTATACCGACGAATTGCCGCTCGGGGTCAAGGCTCTGGCGGCTCCGGGACATACGCCCGGACATACGGTCTATCAGATAGGACGGATCTTCGTGGCGGGCGACCTGATCCATGGTTTTGACTTGCAAATACAGGACCTCGACATCTGTCCGAGTTACGACAGCGATCCGAAGCAAGCGGCCGAGACTCGAAAGCGGTACATCGACTACATAAGACAGAACGAGCTCACAACGGCCGGCATGCACTTTCCGGGCAACGGGGTCAAGGATCGTTTGTAGTCGTCCGAGCCATCCCTTGCCCGGGCGGGGCGGGGAAAACGGTTCTCTTGAGGCTGTCTTTCCAGCGGAAAAGGCGGCCTTTTTTTCGCATCAGCGGATGTTTCGGCCTGTTTGGACGAGAAAACTTTGCGTACTTCCTCGTCGGTGTGGCGGCTTTTCACTACATTTGCTTTCATGGATCGAAACGACCGGAAAGACATTCGAACCCTCACCCGGGAGCAACTCCGTGCGTTCTTTGCCGAAAGGGGCTGGGGCGCTTACCGAGGGGGGCAGGTGCACCGCTGGCTGTGGCAGAAGGGGGCGACGGATTTTGCGCAGATGACCGACCTTCCGGCTTCGGTGCGGGAGGCGCTCGGGCAGGAATTTTACATCAGACGCATCGCTGCGGTAACTTCGCAGGTGTCCGAAGACGGTACGGTAAAAAATGCGATCCGCCTCGATGACGGCGCGGTAGTGGAAAGCGTGTTGATCCCTTCCGAAGACCGTACGACGGTTTGCGTGTCGTGCCAAAGCGGTTGCCGGATGGGGTGTGCGTTTTGCGCTACGGCGCGCATGGGAGGGGTGCGGGATCTTTCGGCCGGAGAGATCTACGACCAGGTAACCTTGGCCGAGGCCCAAAGCCGCGAGCGTTTCGGCCGGGGACTGTCCAACATCGTCTTTATGGGCATGGGCGAACCGACGGCCAATTACGCGGAGGTGTCCCGGGCCATCGGGCTGATCACTTCCGAAGAGGGCTTGGGCATGGCCGGACATCGCATCACCGTTTCTACGGCGGGCAATGCGCGGATGATCCGCCAGATGGCCGACCAGGGCGCGAAGTTCCACTTGGCCATTTCGCTTCATTGGGCCGTTCAGCAGCGGCGAGAGACGATCATGCCGGTGGCCAAGGCTTTTCCCTTGGCGGAACTGGCGGAAGCGGCGGCCTATTGGTATGCGCGTACCCGCGACCGGGTAACGTACGAGTATATCGTCTGGGACGGGCTCAACGATACCCGCGAGGATGCCGAGGCTTTGGTGCGTTTTTGCCGCCGGGCGCCGTCGAAAGTCAACCTGATCGAATACAACGCCATCGGCGATGCCCGTTTTCGGGCGGCGAAACCGCAGGCGATGCAGATGTACCAGCAGGTGCTGGAGCAGGCCGGGATTACCGTAGTGGTGCGGTATTCCAAGGGACGGGACATCGATGCGGCGTGCGGCCAGTTGGCCGGGCGGGAGAAAGCGAAAGAATGATTATCTTTACCCCTTTCCGCGCAGGGAAAATGCAGGAAAAAACAAGTCTATGGGTGCAGTCGAGATGATACGCCGGCCGATCGAGGCCGAAATGGATGTGTTTGAAAAGAAGTTCCGCGACGCGATGTCTTCGGGCGTTCCGTTGTTGGACCGGGTGTTGTACTACATCGTGCGGCGGAAAGGGAAGCAGATGCGCCCGATGTTCGTCTTCCTGACCGCCAAGATGCTGGGCGGAGAAGCTCCCTTGCCCGAGGCGACCTATCGGGCGGCGACGCTGATCGAGATGGGGCATACCGCTTCGCTGGTACACGACGACGTGGTGGACGAGAGCGACCGGCGGCGCAACTTTTTTTCGGTCAATGCCGTGTGGAAAAACAAGATCGCCGTCCTGGTGGGCGACTACATGCTGACCCAGGCGCTGACCCTGGCGGTGGATTACGGCGAGTTCGACATGTTGCGCGAGGTGGGGCATACCGCCAAAAGGATGTCCGAGGGAGAATTGCTCCAGATCGAGAAAGCCCGTCGGCTCAACATCACCGAGGAGGTTTACTACGATGTGATCCGGGGGAAGACCGCTTCGCTCATCGGCGCCTGCACTGCCGTGGGGGCGATCTCGGTGGGGGCGGACAAGGCGACGGTGGACCGGATGCGGGAGTTGGGACTGCTGTGCGGGATGGCTTTCCAGATCAAGGACGACCTGTTCGACTATACCGAGGAGAAGATCGGCAAACCGACCGGCATCGACATCCGCGAGCAGAAAATGACCCTTCCGCTGATCTACGTGCTCAACCAAGTGTCCAAGGACGAGCGCAAATGGATGGTGAACATCGTAAAGCGGCACAACAAGGACAAGAAACGCGTCCGCGAACTGATCGACTTCGTGCGCTCCCGCGGCGGACTGGAATACGCCGAGGCGAAGATGAACGCATTCAAGGACCAGGCCATGGACATCCTCTCGCGGTGTCCGTCCTCGCAGGCACGGACCTCTCTGGAAGAAATGGTGCGTTACTGCACCGAACGGAAAATATGAAGCAAGCATTGGAAGAAGGACAAGCCTTGAAAGAAGAAAAACAACCGGCCGCATCCCGGCCGTTGATCCTGGTAACCAACGACGACGGCATCGAAGCCCCCGGCATTCGCCATCTGGTGCGGTTGATGAGCCGCCTGGGGGAGGTTTGGGTCGTCGCTCCCCAGAAGGGACGCAGCGGGATGGGACATGCCATCACGATCAACAACATCCTCACCTATCGGGAATGCCCGCCCCGGGACGGAGCCGTACGGGAGTTCGCCTGCTCGGGCACCCCGGCAGACTGCGTAAAACTGGCCAAAAACGAACTGCTCGAACGTCTGCCCGATCTGTGTGTCTCGGGCATCAACCACGGGTCGAATGCCGCGATCAACGTGATCTATTCCGGGACGATGGCCGCGGCCCTGGAAGGAGGGATCGAGGGGATCCCTTCGGCGGGGTTTTCCCTGTGCGACCACGACCCCTCGATGGATCTTTCTCCGCTGGACGAAACGATCCTGCACCTCTGCACCCGCATGCTGGAACAGGGACTTCCGGCGGAGACGGTACTGAACGTCAATTTCCCCACCGGCCCGATCAAAGGGGCCAAACTCTGCCGGCAGGCAAAGACCCGCTGGGCGCAGGAGTTCGAGCGCAGAGCTTTCCCGCGCGGGGAGGACAGTTATTTCTGGCTGGTCGGTCAGCCGGTGTGCATGGATACGGGCGAGGATTCCGATGAATGGGCTTTGGCGCACGGATATGCTTCGATCGTGCCGATAACGTTCGACCTGACGGCTTACCGGGCGATGGACTCCCTGCGGGATTGGGAACTTTGATCTGGGGATACCGATGAAATACTACATCATAGCCGGCGAAGCCTCGGGAGACCTCCACGGGTCGAACCTGGTGCGTGCCCTGCGGGACGCCGATCCGCAGGCCCGGATACGCGCCTGGGGGGGCGATCTGATGCAGCAGGCGGGGGCCGAGGTGGTCAAGCATTACCGCGACCTGGCTTTCATGGGCTTTGTCGAGGTGGTGGCCAACCTGCGTACCATCCTGCGCAACATCCGTTTTTGCAAGCAAGACATCGAGGCTTTCGCACCCGATGCGGTGATCCTGGTGGACTATCCGGGCTTCAACCTGCGGATCGCCAAATGGTGTCGGAAGAAGGGGTATCGGACGGTCTATTACATCTCGCCGCAGGTGTGGGCCTGGAAGGAAGGACGGGTGAAGGCGATCCGCCGCAATGTGGACCGCATGCTGGTGATCCTTCCCTTTGAAAAAGATTTTTACCGCCGCCATCACTATCCGGTGGAATACGTGGGGCATCCGCTGTTGGATGCGTTGGCCCGGCGCTCGGCGCCCGATCCCGAGGCTTTCCGGCGGGAGGAGGGGCTGGACGGCCGGCCGGTGGTAGCACTGCTGCCCGGCAGCCGTTCGCAGGAGATCCGGGCGATGTTGCCCGTAATGGCCCGAATGGCGGATGTGTATCCCGAGTATCAGTTTGTGGTAGCCGCTACGCCGGTGCAGCCGGCGGAATTGTACGACCGTCTGCTCGCTTCCCGACCGATAAAACGGGTAACGGGGCGTACCTACGATCTCCTTTCGGTGGCGCATGCGGCGTTGGTTACCTCGGGGACGGCGACTTTGGAAACGGCCTTGCTGGGTATTCCGGAAGTGGTGTGCTACAAGGGTTCGCCGGTGTCGTATCTGATCGGGCGAATGGTGGTCAAGGTGCCGTTCATCTCGCTGGTCAATCTGATCGCCGGCCGGGAGGTGGTCAAGGAACTGATCCAAGGGGCGATGAATCCGAGGGATCTCTCCCGGGAACTGGGACGGATCCTTTCGGGGCAGGCGCGGGAGAAGATGTTGGAGGATTTTGCTTCGATCCGGCATCTGCTGGGCGACGGAGGAGCTTCGCAGCGAGCGGCGGAGGCCATCGTGGGGTTCTTGCACCAGGAGGAGGATCAGCAGACGGAGGGCCGGTAAGGGGTCCGGTGCGGAAAGGAGAACTTTCCCTTTTTCAACCAGTTTTTGCATCAAATCGGTGTCCTCATGCAGCGATATGCCACAGCGGTGTTTTTTGCGGCGATGGCCTTCGGGGTGCTTCTGTGCCGAGGGTTGCCCGTGGTGCTGTGGGGTTTTGCGGCACTGCTGACGGCGGGAGCGGGGATATTCCTGTATTTTTCCAAAGGGAGCAAGTCCCTGGGCACGGGCTCGGGGGTAGGGCTGGCCTTGGCCTTGGCGGTGTTCTTTGCCGGAGGCTGGCGCGGGGGGCTTTACTTCTCCCGGATGGATGCGGTGCAGGAGGCGTTGCCGTGGTATCAGCCGGTAGAATATACGGCGCGGGTCTCTCAAGTGCCCTCCTATGGGGGAAAGCAGGTGCGGTATGTCCAGTTGGATGAGTTTTGTGCCGGGCGGCAAGGGTGTCTCCCGCGGGAATATGCCTGGACGATGGCGGTACCGTTGTCCGATACGCTCGAAGTGGGCGATCGGCTGGAGGGGCGGGCGGTGCTGTTGCCTTTGCAGGGGGCACTTTGGGCGGGAGAACCGGATTTCCGGAGCATTCAACGGCACAAGGGTGTAGTGGGACAGCTGCGCGATGCGGGGTATCGGGTCGTGGGCCGGGAGGAGTTTTCCGGCAGTGCGCTGCGCGAGGCGGTGCGGGGTGCGGTGCGGGAGGCATTGATGCGCGACGGGGTGAGCCGCAGCGCGGCGGAACTGACCTTGGCGGTGTTGCTGGGCGACAAGGGGGCGATAGACCCGCAGACGAAAAAGGCCTACCAGCTTTCCGGGGCGATGCATCTGCTGGTGGTATCCGGACTGCACGTGGGGATCGTGGCGGGGATCGTCTTGGCCTTGACTTTTTTCCTTAAGCGGCGTCGGGGGCTGCGCACGGCGGTGGTATTGGCCCTGTTGTGGGGCTATGGTTTCCTGACGGGCTATTCCCCGCCGATCCTGAGGGCTTTGTGGATGTTTTCGGTGTTGCTGCTTTCCCGTTTGGGAAAGGGGAGGTACTTTTCTTTGGGTGCGTTGTGTCTGGCGGGATGGGCGGATCTGGTGCTCCGACCGCAGGATATTTATTCGGCAGGGTTTCAGATGAGTTATGCGGCTACGGCGGCGGTGATCCTCTCGTATGGGCCGATAGCCCGGGTGAGCCGGGGATGGAAGGCGGGGTGGCGTTTTACGGGGCGTTTGCTGGGGGTGACCCTGGCGGCGCAACTGGCTTTGCTGCCTTTTATCCTGTATTATTTCGACTATCTGAATCTGCTTTTCCCGGTGGCCAATCTGTTGCTGGTTCCCTTGGTGAGTTATGGGGTGATCCCGATCGGGGGGCTGCTGACCGTGTTGTCGTGTGCAGGGCTGCAGGTGCCGTGGCTGGCGGGGGTGTACAATGTCCTGACGGATTTTTGCACGGGGGTGGCTTCGGAGATTTCGCAGCGCGATTTTTTTGCGGTGTCGGGTGTGGGGCTATCCTTGGGCGGGGCTTTGCTGGTGGGGGCACTCTGCGCGGGGGTGTTCGTATGGCGAAGGAGCAGGCGGTGGGCGTTGGCACTGGCTTTGTGGGGAGGGGTGGCTTTCTGTGTGGAATACTTGTGCGCGCGGCCGGTATATCCTTTCGTGGGAAAAAAGGATGGTGGATATGTGTTGGCGGTAGGTGAAGAGCGACAGGTGAAGTTGGAGCGCGGGACGGTGGTGCGGGTCGGGGATTGGACGATCCGGGCTTTCCCGCGGCGGGGGGAATGTACTTCGGGGGACGAGGAGATTCTGTTAGTGCGGGAATTTGCCGAGCCTGAGCGTCCTCCGGCGGGAATTGTGCTGGCGGGCGGCGCATGGGGGGAAGATGCCTTCCGGTGGCGAGAGTATGCGCGCAAGTGGAATGTCCCGCTGTACGATATGCGCGAGCGGGGATATTTCCGCTGCGGGGAGCGGTGGAAGGCCTCCGAGGGGATGCGAAAATAAAAACGGGGTATTTGCGAAGAAGCGAGGTTTTTTTGTATACCTTTGGGTAAAGGCAACATAAAATACAGCTGGCTATGAAAAATTCGACGATGAATGTGATCATTGCTTCGGTGGCGGCGGTGATCTTGGTGGTGGTGGCGGTAAATGGTTTCAAGGACCGCAACCAGGCGCAGAATTCCGTTTCGGTAACGGGAATGGCTTCCCGGGATTTCGTCTCCGATCTGATCGTGTGGCGAGGGAGTTATTCAGTGAAGGACTTCAATCTGGCTTCGGGGTACAAGAAACTGGAGGCCGATGCGGAAAAGGTAAAAAAATATTTGCTGGACAATGGATTGAAGGAGTCGGACTTTGTGTTTTCGGCGGTGAACTTCTACAAGGATTATACCACGACCTACCATCAGGGGGGAGGATCGACTTCGACTTTCAACGGGTATGTGCTCTCCCAGTCGGTGGAGATCACTTCGAACGAGGTGGATCGGATCGAGGGTTTGTCCCGAAACGTTACTTCGCTGATCAACCAGGGGGTGGAGTTTTCCTCGGAGGCTCCGCAGTATTACTACACGAAACTTTCGGAACTGAAGCTGGAGATGATCGCTCAGGCGAGCGAAGACGGGCTTCGTCGGGCGCAGCAGATCGTGGAAAATGCAGGGGGTAAGATAAAAGATTTGCAAAGCGCTTCGCTGGGGGTGTTCCAGATCACGGCGCAAAACTCCAACGAGGAATATTCCTACGGGGGTACGTTCAATACTTGGTCGAAAGGGAAGACGGCTACCATTACCGTGCGGTTGAAGTATCAGGTAAAATGACCGCTTCGGGCGATCCCCAGGCATCGATGGGTTCGGCGCAAAGCGCCGAACCCATTTTTCGTTGGATACGAAAAATGCAGGCTCCACATGTGGAGCCTGCATCGATGTTTGGGGACAAGGACAGTCAATCTTCCGTCGGCAGCCCGACGGCCACCGGAGCCGAATCATCGGCCTTTTTCACCGGTACCAATCCCACCGTCAACCGGTCGTTGGTCGAAAGCCGTCCCTCGGTCGAAACACTCGTCGAGAAATCCTCCTCCCGCACTCCCATGGAGGAGATCAGATACGATTTGAGCACCAGTGCCCTTTGCCGCGCCCGCGCATACGCCTCTTGCTCGGTCATGTCCACCGGAGCAATGTTGGAAGCCACCCGAATGCGGTATTCTCCCCGGTCGATCGCCGCACGGTACTCGCGGATGTTCTCCGAAATCGCCTCCAGCGAAGAACGATTCTCACCCACATCGGTGCGCAGGACCTCCGACGTCCCGGAAAACCGCACCGGATACGTTTGGAAGGCAGCCGGAAGACTCTCCGAAGACGAGGAAACCAACCCCGAGGAGACCGTTTGAGCCTCGCTCGGCTCACACAGCAAGGCTACCAGGGTAGCCGGAAGAAGCAGGAAGTTCTTTTTCATCGTGTAGCGTGTTTTTTTAATCGTTGCAGTAAATATCGTGCGATTGTTCGGCACATTCCCCGCTCTTTTCCAACTCGAGCGTCGCGTGTTGTATCCCCACACCGGCCAGCGCGTCCTTGACCGCGTGTTTTATCTCTTTCTCTTCGGCCAGATCGTCCACCACAACGTGCGCCGTGAGGGCGTTTTCCGTTGTGCTCAAAGCCCAGATATGCAGGTGGTGCACCCCGATGACCCCTTTCTGGTCCAGCATCGTCTGTTTGACTTTCTTCGGGTCGATGCCCCGCGGTACCCCGTCTAGCGTCAGGGTCATGCTGTCGCGCAACAGTCCCCACGAGGAAAACAGAATGGCTACACCCACTACGATCCCGATGAGCGGATCGACGATGTACCATCCCGTCAGCTGGATCACCACACCGGCTATGAGTACCCCCACCGACACCAGGGTGTCAGCAGCCATGTGCAGGTAAGCTCCCTTGACATTCAGATCGTGGTCTTTTCCCTTGAAAAACAGATAGGCTGTAAATGCATTGACCAATATTCCGATACCGGCCACCCATGCCACCACATCTCCCTGAACGGGGGACGGATGCAGGATCTTTTCCACGCTCGACCACAGGATGGCGGCTACGGCCACAAACAGCAGCAGGGCATTGACCAGCGAGACGAGGATCGTCATCCGCTTGTAACCGTAGGTGTATTTCTGCGAAGGCTGGATGCGCATCATTCGGAAGGCCAGCAGAGCCAGCAGCAGCGAAAAGACGTCGCTGAGGTTGTGCCCGGCATCCGAGAGCAGTGCCAACGACCCGAGCCACAAACCGGCTCCTGCTTCTACCAGCACAAAGGCTAGGTTGAGCACGATCCCGAGGATGAAATTCCGGCCCGTCGTCTGGTCGTAGGTCAGGGCAGGATGATGGTGGTGATGTTCGTGTGCCATGAGAAAAGGAAGTAAAAAGATGATTAGTACAAAGATACTTCTTTTTTCTCTTTTTGGGAAACGTCATTCGCCCGTTCTCCGGGAGTGGAATAGGATCAGGATTTTTGTCCCTTTCCCGGGGCATCGTCTTCGGGATTCCAACCACCGCCCAAGGCCTTGTAGAGCTGTACCAGGGCTATCTGTTCGTCGCGAACCGCATTGCTCAGACCGGTCTGCGCATCGAAGTATTCCCGCTGGGCATCCAGCACGTCCAGGTAACGGATCACCCCGTTGATGTATTGGTACTGCGCCAGTTCCATGTATTTCTTGGCCGACTGTTCTAAACGCTGCTTCAACTGGTGTGCTTCGCGGGCCTTGTTGTAGGCCACGATGGCGTCGCTGACTTCCCGGAAAGCGTTCTGTATACTCTTTTCGTATTGATAGACGGCCTGTTGGTAGGCGGCTTGTTCGGCTTTGTAAGCGGCTTTCTTTTTCCCGGCGGCGAAGATCGGCGAGAGGAAGTTGCCGCCGATCAGTCCGTACGGCGACTTGAACAGGGTGCTCAATACGTCGGTCTCCAAACCGTAAACTCCCGAGAAGACGAGCCGGGGAAAGCGGTCGGTATAGGCCATGCCCACGGCGGCGTTGGCCGCGATGAGGCGTTGTTCGGCCTCCATCAGGTCGGGACGGCGTTGCAACAGGGTGGAAGGGAGTCCTACCGGGAGACTTTCGGGAAGGTATTCCCCTTGAGGAAGCGTTCCCCGGGGAATATCACCGCCGGGATAGGCTCCGGTAAGCAGGGACAGGTCGTTTTCCGTGGCGGCAATTTCGCGTTCCAGTTCCGGGATGAGGGTGGCGGTGCGGGCCTGTTCTACCAGCGCCTGCTGGTAGGTGATCTCTGAGGTAAGCCCCCCTTCGAAGCGGATCTTTGCCTGGTGAACCCCTTCCTGCCGGATGGCGAGGGTCTGCTGGACGATCTCCAGTTCGTTGTCCAGCGCCATCAGTTCGAAGTACGACTGGGCTACTTGGGCGATCAGGGTGATTTGCAGCGCGCGGCGAGCCTGAACGGATTCCAGATATTCCGCAATGCTCTTCTGGCGTCCCCAGCGCAAGTGTCCCCACAGGTCGATTTCCCACGAGAAGAGGAGTTTCCCTTCGAAGGTATTCGTGGCGGTTTCCCCCTTTCCGCCGTAGTTTTCGAATTCCCGTTCGCCGGCGACTTTGGCCGAGATATCAGGCAACAGGTTGGCTGTCTGGATGCGCTTGCGGTAGGCCATCTCCCGGATGCGTTCGGTGGCGGTGAGCAGGTCTTTGTTGTGCTCCAGGGCTTTGCGGATGAGTTTTTGCAGCGTCGTATCGGTATAGACTTCCCACCACTGCACATCGGCCAGGGTCAGGGAGTCCGCCCGGTCGGGTGCAAAACTTTGGGGTAGTTGCAGCTCGGGGGCCGTGTAGCGTTTGCCGACCATGCACGAGGACAGGCCGATGCTGGCCAGCAGCAGGAGCAGCCCTACGGCCGCCGTATGTTTCGAGAGGGATTTCATGCGCGAAGTCGTTTTATCCGGTCTTTGGCCCGGTATATCATCACGAAAAAGAAAGGCACCAGTACGATCCCGACGCTCACCGCAACCAGCATGCCGAAGAATACGCCGGTACCGATGGCTTGTCGGCTGGCCGAACCGGGGCCGCTGGCCAGGACCATGGGCACCATTCCCAGGATAAAGGCCATCGAGGTCATCATCACCGGGCGGAAGCGCAGGCGGGCGGCGGTGAGTGCCGCGTGGACGACGTCTTCGCCCCGGGAGACCTGTTCCTTGGCAAATTCGACGATCAGGATAGCGTTCTTGGCGGCCAGTCCGATGAGGGTTACCAGTCCGATCTGGAAGTAGATGTTGTTTTCCAGCCCGCAGACAGCCAGCCCTAGGTAGGCTCCCAGCACCGCCACGGGCAGCGACAGGATGACCGACAGCGGGATGGACCAGCTTTCGTACAAGGCCGAAAGGAACAGGAAGACGAAAAGGAAGACCAGCATCAGGATAAGGCCGATCTGTCCGCCGGCTTGTTTTTCCTGGTAGGACAGCCCGCTCCATTCGATGCCGATGTTCGAGGGAAGGTGCTTGCGGGCGATGTCTTCCATCACTTTCATGGCCTGCCCCGAACTGTAACCTTTGGCAGCCTCGCCGGTGATCACGGCCGAGGTGAACATGTTGAAGCGTTTGATCGTTCCCGCCCCGGTGGTATAGCTGGTGGTGCCGAGCGCCGTCAGGGGGATCATCGTGCCGTTGCCGCTGCGCACGAAAAACAGGTTGATGTTGTCGCGGTTGGAGCGGTAGGGCGCTTCGGCCTGGATGTAAACCTTGTAGATGCGGTTGAACATGTTGAAGTCATTGACGTACACCGAGCCGGTGAAGGCTTTCAAGGTCGAGAAAATGTCGGTCATCGGCACGCCGAGGATCTTGGCCTTGTCGCGGTCCACGTCGAAGTACAGTTGGGGAATCTCCGGCTGCATCGAAGAGGATACGCCCGAGATTTCCTTGCGGCGTGAAGCGTAATAGAGCAGGGTGTCGGCTGCCTGGACCAGGTCGTCGTACGTGGCGTCGCCCCGGGCTTCGAGTTGCATTTCAAATCCGCCCGAGGAACCCAGTCCCGGGATTACCGGCGGGGTAAAGATGTAGACCTTCGCCTCGGGGTATTTTTGCATTTCTTCCTTGATCTGCTGGGTGAGTTCCTGGATGGTCTTGTGGCCGCGTTCCCCCCAGGGTTTGAGTACGACGGTGAGCTCGCTGCTGCGGCTTTGGTTGCCGCCCACCCGCGGACTGCTGCCGTTGACATCGAGCACGTAGTCCACCTCGGGAAGGCTCATCAGGTAGGCTACGGCGCGTTGGGTAACCTTCCGGGTGCGTTCCAAGGTGGCACCTTCGGGCAGTTCAAGTTCGATGCGGAAATTGCCCTGGTCTTCCTGCGGCATGAAACTGGTGGGGATCCACCGGTTCATCGCTACGATGGCGATCAATCCCACCCCGAACCACAGCCACACGCGCCGTGAGCGGGGAATGGCCCAACTGATGAGGTTCACATACCGGCGATTGCCTTCAGTGAGCCAGCGGTCGATGGTGCGGAAGACGACGTTTTTCGGTTTGTTGGGGTCATTGGGACGCAGGATCAGCGCACACATGGCCGGGCTGAGGGTCAGCGCGACAACCGTCGAGATGAGTACCGATACGGCGATGGTCACGGTAAACTGCCGGTACAGGATGCCGGTGATGCCGCCCAGGAAGCTCACCGGGACGAATACGGCGCACAGCACCAGCGAAGTGGCGATGAGCGCTCCGGTGAGGCCCTTCATCGCTTTTTGCGTGGCGTGGAAGGCATCCAGTTTTTCTTCCTCCATGATGCGTTCGACGTTTTCCACCACTACGATGGCGTCGTCCACCACGATACCGATGGAGAGGATAAGGCC
>ERZ827520.727-NODE-727-length-48111-cov-6.640648_pt1 | contig 48111 bp, 38 predicted proteins | sample MGYA00519581_ERZ827520 | MGnify/ENA primary metagenome ERZ827520 (study PRJEB31778, sample SAMEA3449339) | human gut metagenome | biome: human gut; feature: human-associated habitat; material: faeces | place: United Kingdom | collected 2010/2012 ...
CTCGCATCCTCCGTATTACCGCGGCTGCTGGCACGGAGTTAGCCGATGCTTATTCGTATGGTAACTGCAAACGTCTACACGTAGACGACTTTAATCCCATACAAAAGAAGTTTACAACCCTTGCGGGCAGTCTTCCTTCACGCGACTTGGCTGGTTCAGGCTCTCGCCCATTGACCAATATTCCTCACTGCTGCCTCCCGTAGGAGTTTGACCCGTATCTCAGTGTCAATGTGGGGGGTCAACCTCTCAGTCCCCCTATCCATCGTTGCCTTGGTAAGCCGTTACCTTACCAACTAGCTAATGGAACGCAGGCCTATCTCTTAGCGATTAATCTTTCCTCCTCTTCTCATGTGATCTAAGGAGAGTATGGTGTATTAGTCCGACTTTCATCGAGTTATTCACCACTAAGAGGTAAGTTGCATACGTGTTACTCACCCATTCGCCGGTCGCCGACGACGTATTGCTACATCTCGCTGCCCCTCGACTTGCATGTGTTAAGCCTATCGCTAGCGTTCATCCTGAGCCAGAGTCAAACTCTCCATTGTTAGTATTTTGTTTGTTTGTTCTCTGTGTTATAATACAAAACCCTTGTAGCCTGCGCTACCCTCAAGCCTTGTCTCTAAGATGATTATTGTGCTATTATGCTTATTGTCCTCGCAGTGTAGACCTAGATTTTGATTGTCTTAGGTATTGCTTGATCTAGAAACTACTCTAGACCACTACACTTTGATTGTTTAGTTATGAAATATATCAAAGATCGCTTCTATAATCCCCGTAAGCGTAGCACCTCGTTAGGAGCCCCAGTTCATAACCTCTTCACGTGTGAAGAGCGAACTGCTTTTTCTTACGGGTTGTGAGTGCAAAGGTACAACAAGTTTTTGAAACCACCAAATATTCGGAGAAGTTTTTTTTTCGAGAGCTTCATCGGAGTTAGAAACCCTTTTGAGAAACTCTAAAGCTACTGAGGAAAGAAACCCTCAAAGCTACCTGTCATACATCTCTCCAGAAACCATGTCAGACACTTCCAACCAGTCGGATCGCCAAGCTCGCTCGGAAACCCCTCTCTTTTGAGTTGCGAATGCAAAGGTACAACAACTTTTCGAATCCACCAAATATTCGGAGAAGTTTTTTTTTGAGAGCCTCGCCTGTGCGTCTTACACCTATTTATATATAGGAGCACCTAAATCGCAGCGCCTATTATATTACAATGTCATATCCGCCAGTATCTGAAACCTCAACAAAAGAGGCTACCGAACAACGCTCTATCCACCAAAACTTGCTCACCACTCAAGGATCTCCAAACACCTCCGAAGACCCGTTCTTTTGAGTTGCGAGTGCAAAGGTACAACGACTTTTTGAAACCACCAAATTTTCAGCAAACTTTTTTCGCCGAAAGCCACTCCTCGCAAACACGGCATACGAAAACAAGAAGGCTAACACACTATAGGACAAGACGTAAAGAGAGCAGCAGGTCAGAGGGTGCGGAGATAGGCGAGGTGGGAGACGGTGTCTGGGTCGGTGTCTAGGTTGGTGTCTAGGTTGGGGGAGGTGAGCGGGAGGAGGCCTGAGCGAAGGCGACCTGTGGCGTCTAGCATAGGGGCGGTGGCGGTGGCGAGGAGGGCTTTGGCTCGTGGTGCGGAGAGGATGCCGAAGCGATATTGGTTGGGGCTTCCCTGAGGGATGCGCTCACGGTAAAGGTCGAGAGCGTAGTGCCCCATCGTATAGCGCAGATTGATCTCGACCCACGGGTGCAGGGCGAGGCTGGGGCTGAGTGTGTCAGTGCGGTAGGTGAGCAGGTCGATGCCGACGGGGCCTTGGTAGTAGGGTGCTACCTCACGGGAGAGGTAGGCGCGGTGTTGCTCCAGAGCTTGGTGCAGTTCGTCGGGATCGTTGAGGCTGTCGGCGAGTTGTCGGAGCGTCTCCTCGGGATCTTGGCAGAGGCTCTCTAGGTAGCGCCCTTGGTCGTCCGTCTCAAAGGCACATAGGCCGACAAACTGCACCTCGCCCTCCTTATTTATATAGTACTCGGCACCGTAGTCCTGCTGCTTGTCGAGCAGAGGCTCCACGAGGAGGGTGCGGTGCCTTTTCAAAAGCTTGCGAAGCGTCTCTTCGAGTTGGTTGTCCAACTGGTTGATGCGCCAGAGCCCTCTCCCCGAGCTGCTAAAGGGGAGCTTGACAAGACAGGGACCATGGGTCAAAAGCTCCGCCAAGGCGCCTATCTCAGTGATCATCGCAACACGACTGCGCCACGGCACGCTACTGTAGCTCTCAAAGAAGCGTACACTCGTGGCTCTAGTCCAGCAAGGCATCAGCTCCTGCGGAAGTTCGCTACACGCCTCTCCAGTGCTTATTCCATAGAGCTTCGCCAGGCTGTGCGCCAAGCTTCGCTCGTGTCCCCAGAGTATGATTTCGGCGTCCCCTACCCCATCTTTCGCTATATGGCTCAGCTCTCGGTCAGTGAGATAGGGCGAGAGGCTTTTGCCAAAGGGGTGCACCCACCACGTTGTGTCCTCAAGCCACGAAGGCGTTGCCCAGAGGGGAAGGCTCCAGAGTGCGGAGCGCATCTGACGAATGATCCGTGGCGGGGTGTAGTGAAGCGGATCGCCAGCCTCCAGTGCGACCTCGTGGCCGATGTTGCAGACGAAGAGTGGCGTGCGCATAAGCGTCGGCTACTTACGGCCGAAGTCTGCGGGGATCTCGCCCCAAGCGACCGTGTCCCACTTCAGTAGTGGCACCCGAAAGGTGTGCGTCTTCAGCCAATGTGTGGCTCGGACGATCAATTCGTAGGTCTTAGCACTACGTGGGTCGGTCGAGTCCAGGCGCGTGCGACAGCGAGCCTGAGCCACCCAGCCGAGTGCCACCTTACTATCGGAGTAGATGGGCAGTGGCGGGAGTTTGCCCTGCTCCATCAGCGCCAAGGCGTGAACGATGGCTAGGTACTCGCCAATGTTATTGGTGCCCCACGGGATGACCGCCCGAAAGAGCTCCGCATGGCTAAAGGTGTAGACGCCACGATACTCCGTCACACCCGGATTGGACGAGCAGGCTCCATCGACAGCGATCGAATGGTTGATGAAACCCGCAGGCGCTATCTTGTCACCGATCAACTGATCAGGCGCTTGCTCCACACTGTGCTGTACCTGCAGATGGTTGCTCTCGGGCTTGGCGACACGATGCTGCTGTCCCAGCTGGCGCCCCTCTTGGTAGCCCAGTTCAAACGCTTCCTGCGCTTGCTCTGAGGTTGGGTAGGACTTGAACTTCGCTCCTTGGAAGCCTACGACCTGTAGCTGGCAGTCCCGCCAGTTGTCGTAGACACCTGGGCGATAGCCCTCCCATACGACATACCACTTGCGTTGCTTGGCTGACATCGTGGCTTTCTCCTTTTAGTAAAAGCCTCCAGCGTATAGACCAGCGAAGTTGACCTCGCCCGCCTTCGTCTCAGCATCCTCGGGAAGCTCTGCAAGCATCTGCTGCACGCCCTCATACTGCTCCGTGCGGTCGCACTCCTTATATAGTAGAGTGGCATAGTCTAGGAGCGCACGGGTCGGCTGGGGAATCATCTCCAGAGCCTGCTCCATCTCATCGGCAGCAGCCTCCTTGCCACGCAGCTCCTCTACGAGATGCGTCAGATGCATATAGCCCTCCACGTTGAAGGGATCCGTCTCCACCACCTGTCGGAAGGCACGCTCAGCGCGCTCCTTGTCGCCCTCGTGGTAAGTGATCAAACCCTCGTAAAGGTAAGCTCGCTCCTCCTCGGGGAACTTCTCAGCCGTCTCCAGAGCAACCGCCAAAGCTTCCTCCCAGCGCTCCAAAGCGATCAGCGCTTTCACCTTGATGAGCCAGTAGAGTGGTACTTCGTCGGTCAACTGTAATGCTTGGTCGATGGTAGCGAGTGCTTGCTCAGACTCCTCTAGAGCCAGCTGCGCCTGAGCTTTCATACGGTGTAGCTCAGCTTGCTCTACCGTCTCTAGCTCGGTCGCCAAGGCACGCTCAGCGTAGGCAATCGTCTCACTGTGCTGGTCCAGCCCATTGGCAACCTTCGTTGCCTCGTAGAGCGCCATCGGATAGTCAGGATAAGCCTCCAGTATGGTAGTTAGCTCGGCCATCGAGCCAGCTAGGTCGGGCTTGCGCTGTAAAGCCTGCGCTAGGTAAAGGCGACACTCAGGATCGTCGATTTCCTCCAGCGAAGTGTGCAGAGCACGTATCGCAAAGTCCACCTCGCCGATCTTGAGCGCACGGAGCGCGTCAAACTTAAGCGTGTTCGCCTTGAGCGTATCTGCCTTAGGCTCGGTCGATTGCTCCGCTACCTCTTGCGAGGCATCTATCGTCTCCTGCTCAACCAGTTCGGTTGAGTCAGGAGACTTTTTGCTTGATTTCTTGAAGCGTGAGAATAGTCCCATAGCTTTGTGTCCTATCGGCAGAGCTCCTCGATACGCTGTGCCACCGCCTCAGCCGTGAAGCCGAGCTTCTCGTCCAGCACCGTGTAAGGAGCGGAGAAGCCGAAACTCTCCAACCCATGGATATGCTCCATATCTCCAACCAAGCGGAGGAGCGTCACAGGCAGACCAGCGGTCAGACCGAAGCGTGCGCCCTTAGCGGGGATCACGCTCTCACGATACGTCGCAGGCTGATCGAAGAAGAGACCTTCGCTCGGTACCGAGACGATGCGTAGCTTGTGCCCCTTGCCCTTAAGTAGCTCAGCAGCTTGTACCAGCGTGCTCACCTCACTACCCGAGGCGATGAGCGTCAGGTCGGGCGTCTCGCCCGCAGGAGTCGTGTCAGAGACCACGTAAGCGCCATGCTTCAACTGGCAAGCACGCTCGTAAGTGGGATTAGGTAAGTCTTGGATGTTTTGGCGAGAGAGGATGAGAGCCGTCGGCGTGTGGAGGTTTTCCATAGCCATCTGCCAGGCGACCGTAGCCTCATGCACATCGGCTGGACGTAGCACCTGTAAGGCACGACGACCCGAGTGGTTGTGCAGATGCTCGAGGAGACGTATCTGTGCCTCCTGCTCGACTGGCTCATGTGTAGGTCCGTCCTCACCAACTCTAAAGGAGTCGTGCGACCAAATGAATATGACTGGTTGCTCCATCAGCCCAGCCATACGGACGACTGGCTTCATGTAGTCTGAGAAGACAAAGAAGGTACCGCACGCTGCACGCATACCGCCATGTAGGGTGATCCCCACGCAGATTGCTGCCATCGTAAGCTCCGAGACACCCGCCTGGAGGAACTTGCCCGAGAAGTCGCCCGCCTCCAGAGCCTTCGTGCCCTTGAGATAGCCGTCCGTCTTGTCCGAATTCGAGAGGTCGGCCGAGGCAACGATCATATTGTCCACCCGCTTAGCCAGTTCGCCAAGCACCGTTGCCGAGGCGGCACGCGTTGCTTGATTAGCCTTCTGAGCTATCTCCTGCCAAGCCACATCGTAGGTAGGCTCTGCAGCAAACCAACGATCATAGAGTTTCGCCTGATCAGGGTGCGCCTTCTTGTACTCCTCCTGTAGCTTGTACTGACCATCCCAGTAGGCGATGAGCTCCTCACGACGCTCAGCGTAGAAGGCTGCTACATCCTTATATATGGTAAAAGGATTGTTCGGGTCAGCCCCCAGCGCCTCCATGGTCTTAGCATACGAAGCTCCCGCCTTAGAGATCGGCTGTCCGTGCGTTGCGATCAAGTTTGCGAGCGGATTACCCTCCTCATCGACCGCCTTATAAGCCATATTGGTATAGCCAATGATAAGCGTCGGCGCACCCGTCTCTTCGGAAGTCTCGATAGCGTCTTGGAGCACCTGACTTAGCGCCGCTGGATCGTTGCCTGGCACCTCAAAGACGTTCCAGCCCCACGCATCATACTTAGCCGCAACGTCCTCAGCCGTGATATCCTCGACACGCGTCGAGAGCTGTATGTCGTTGCAGTCGTAGTACATGATCAGATTGTCCAGCCCTAGGTCGCCAGCGATGCGCCCCGCGCCCTGACTGATCTCCTCTTGGATACCGCCATCAGAGATAAAAGCGAAGATGCGCTGTGGCATCAGCTTGTCCCCAAGACGGTGCTGGAGGAACTTCGCTGCAATGGCAGCACCCACAGCGTAGGTGTGTCCCTGTCCCAGCGGACCACTGGTGTTCTCGATCATACGGCTACGACAAAGCTCTGGGTGTCCAGGCGTAGGACTGCCCCACGAGCGGAAGGCTGCCAGCTCGTCCATCGTAAAGAATCCCGCCAGTGCGAGCTGTGCGTAGAGCATCGGCGACATGTGTCCAGGATCCATAAAGAAGCGATCCCGTGCGGGGTGCTCCGGATGGCGCGGGTCATAGCGCAGTTGCTCGGAGAAGAGGACCTGTATAAAGTCCGCTCCGCCCATAGCCCCGCCTGGGTGGCCACTCTTAGCGCGCTCAACCATCGAGATGGCGAGGGCGCGAATATTGTCGGCAGCACGCTCAGCGATGCTCATAGGATGCTCTTGGGTTGATAAAGTCTGATCAGTCATTTCGTTGCTCATAATGCGATAGAGGTTCTTTACTTTAAAAGGTGAGACCTACGGCTCACGGGTAAAACTTGCGACTTCAAAGGTACGAAAATTAAAGATTAGAGGTTAGGGAGGATAAATGACTAGTAGCACTAGTGCTTCTAGAATCTAATCTCTAGCCTTTAATCTCTAACATCTAAATCCCTTCGATCACTCTGATAAGAAAGGACCTCGCAGAGGTCCGACGTATCGTAGCCGTCTGTCGGAGGGGCTACGGCCCCGAACGACCGATGGAACGACGAACGTGGTAGATGATCGACCCCTTGTGGGTCGGACTAGACGGAGCTTACAGTCCCAGTCAGAACGCTCTTAATTGTCCAACTTCCCAGTTTTTCCTCTTTGCAGTAGTTACGTCAGCAGCGCTATACCTGTTTTTATCCCTTTTCTTAGAGGAGGGATTTACGATAAAAAGAGTACCACGGCTCATACCCCTTCGATTGGGAAGACTATTTACCAACTTGGTCATAGCCTTGCCTTTGATATAATTGCTGGCGCAAAAAAGCATCTCTAATCTGGCACACCCAGATAGGCTCAAGTTAGTCAGTTTATTGCCGTTGCAGTCAAGCTCTGTCAAGGCAGTATTCTTTGATACGTCCAAGCTAGTCAGTTTATTGCCGTTGCACCCAAGCACTGTCAAGGCAGTATTCTTTGATACGTCCAAGCTCGTCAGTTGATTGAAGGAGCAGTCAAGCGTTGTCAAGGCGGTGCTCTTTGGCAACTTCAAGCTGGCCAGTTGATTGCTGAAGCACAGAAGCTTTAGCAAGGTAGTGTTCTTTGACACGTCCAAGCTCGTCAGCTTATTGTCGGAACAGTTAAGCTCTGTCAAGGCGGTGTTCTGCGACAGATCCAAGCTGGTCAATGAATTCCACCCGCAGTTAAGATATGTCAAGGCGGTGTTTTTTGATACGTCCAAGCTGGTCAGTCGATTACTGCAGCAGTCAAGCTTTTTCAAGGCGATATTCTTTGATACGTCCAAGCTGGTCAGGCCAATGGAGGCGCAGTCCAGCGTTTTCAAGGCAGTATTCTTTGATACGTCCAAGCTCGTCAGTTGATTGCTGAAGCACACAAGCAAGATCAAGGCGGTGTTCTTTGACACGTCCAAGCTCGTCAGTTGATTGTCGGAGCAGGAAAGCCACTTCAAGGCGGTGTTCTTTGACACGTCCAAGCTGGTCAGTCCACTGTAGGAGCACTCAAGATATGTCAAGGCGGTGTTCTTTGACACGTCCAAGCTGGTCAGTCGATTCCATAAGCAGTCAAGCTCTGTTACATCGCCACGGATGGTGATCGTTTGGCTAGTGAGCCTGTAGGACTTGCGACCGTAATCGTCCGTTTCCCCAGTATCTTGGGCTCCCTCGATGGTGAATTTGCCATTCGCCTCAATATCCAGTCCAATTTCCTCTCCGACAGCTTTTGAGGTGGTCATGGTGATGATGCCTTCGGCGGGGAGGGTGGTGGACGCTAGTAGCGTGCCGAGGAAGGCAAAGAGCCAGATGCGGAGTTGTTTACCCATAGTGTAGCTAGAGATTAAAGGTTAGAAGTAGGGGGAGCTGTGAGGGCTCGGCCGTGTGAGCTGTGTTTTCTGCGAAGTTATACCTTTGTTTTGAATTGAGCAAGAGGGGGGAGACGAGTAACGGTTGTAGGGACGCTCGGTCGAGCGTCCGTTGTGTCAAGGCGAGACATACAACCTAGTCATCATACAAACTGGACGACGTAACTTTTGATACAACGGACGCACGACCGTGCGTCCCTACAGCGGGCTACACGTATCGCTTTAACGGGGACGGACGCACAGATCGTGCGTCCCTACAAGGGTTACTCGTCCCGTGCGTCCCTACACCCGTTACACGTCTCGGGAGGAAATCGGGAAGCGTCAGGGAGCAAACGAAAATTCCCCACGGAACCGGGAAATAAAAGTTCGGAAGAATGAAATGAAACTTCGGAAGAAAGATTTCGAAGTTCCGAAGATTTTTTTTATTCCTCGGTGGAGGATTCCCGTTTTCCACCGATGAAATGGATGATTTCCTTGATAGTGACTTCGATGAAGCCATCTTGTATCATGAGACTATTGACTGTTGCAACAGTCTCATCATGCGTCAACCCCTGACTAGCGGCCCGAGCGGATCGGGGCGCTGCCCCAGCAGAGCTGGCGCTGAGGATCGTAGATGGTGGCAAACTGTCCGGCCGCAATGCCCTGTATCGGCACGCTGCTGATCAGCTGATAGCCGCCTGAGGGGAGATGCTCGAGACGTCCGGCGGTGAAGTCGGGCGTGTGCCTTATCTTGAAGGTGACCTCCAGCGGACTGTCTGACGGAGTCTTCGTCCAGAGCCACGGGTCGGTCGTGAGCCAGTGCATCTCCTCGGTCTCGATGATCGTGCCGTACTGAGTCTTGGGGTCGTAGCCTCGTGAGGCGTAGAGGATATTGTGCTCCACATCCTTCGCCACAACATACCACGGGCCACCCGAGAGCCCGAGCCCTTTGCGCTGGCCGATGGTGTGAAACCAGTAGCCACGATGCTCGCCGATCTTCTCGCCTGTCTCATGGTCGATGATGTCACCTGTCTGCGTACCTAAGTAGCGTTCGATGAAGTCGTTGTAGTCTATTTGTCCTAAGAAGCAGATGCCCTGACTGTCTTTGCGCTGCGCATTGACCAGATGCGCCTCGAGGGCGATGCGACGTACCTCCTCTTTTGGCAAATGCCCGATGGGAAAGAGAAGACGCTCCATCTGCCGAAAGCCGATCTGCGCCAAGAAGTCGGTCTGATCCTTCACAGGGTCAGGAGAAGTGCCGAGGAAGGTCAAGCCATCCTCCGTCTGTCGTATCGTAGCGTAGTGGCCCGTGGCTATGTAGTCGTACGAGGCACCGCACCTTTCCTCAAAAGCTCCGAACTTGATCAACTTATTGCACATCACATCGGGATTGGGCGTGAGCCCCCGCCTGACCGCATCCATCGTATAGGCGACCACCCGATCCCAATAGACTTGGTGCAGGTCGACGATCTCTAGGTGCAGGTCGTAGCGTCGAGCCAGAAGCGTCACCAGCTCGATGTCCTCCTCGGCAGGACAGTCGAGGAAACTGCCTTCCTCGTCCTGCATGCCGATACGTATGTAGTAAAGGTCTGGACGAAAGCCCGCCTCGACGAGTAGGTGCATCGCCACACTGCTATCCACGCCGCCCGAGGCGAGCAGTGCGATGCGACTATCCCGTGGTAGTGCTGTGTAGAGAGTGGTCTCCATACACCTTGTGTATCAAGCCCTCAGAGCGAACTACATGCGCTCGGGCAGTGCGATGCCGAGGAGCCCCATGGCACTATGTATCGTCTTGGCAACGGTCTGGCTGAGCTGCAGGCGCATACTACGCAGCGCCTCGTCCTCCTCACGCAGTACGGAGCACTCGTGGTAGAACTGGTTATACCCCTTGACCAAGTCATAGGTATAGTTGGCAATGCGGGCTGGCGAATAGCTCGCGGCAGCCTCCTGCACGACGGTCGGATAGTCGAGCAACTGCTGGACAAGTGCCGTCTCATACGACGAAAGTGCTAGCTCGCCACCCTCGGGGAGCTGATGCTTGTAGCCCATCTCGTCAGCCTTCTGCAGGAGCGAGCAAATACGCGCGTAGGTGTACTGGATGAAGGGACCCGTGTTACCGTTGAAGTCGATAGACTCCTCAGGGTTGAACATCATATTCTTCCTCGGGTCCACCTTGAGGATGAAGTACTTGAGCGCGCCCAGCCCGACCATCTCGGCGGTGCTTAGCTCCTCGTCTGTTGGCTCGGCGGCTAGCGCTACACCCTTAGCTTGCTGGGCTGTCCGTGCAACCTCTAGAGCGGTGTCGCGCATAGCGTCCATCAGATCGTCCGCATCGACGACCGTTCCCTCGCGACTCTTCATCTTGCCGTGAGGTAGCTCCACCATGCCGTAGCTAAAGTGTGTCAAGCTCTTGCCCCACTTATAGCCTAGGCGGTCTAAGAGTAGCGATAGCACCTGAAAGTGGTACTCCTGCTCGTTGCCCACGACGTAGATCATCTGATCTATCGGGAAGTCCTGATAGCGAAGTTTGGCAGTGCCAATGTCTTGGGTGATGTAGACTGAGGTGCCGTCACTGCGAAGGAGGATCTTCTTGTCCAGTCCCTCCGCCTCAAAGTCGGCCCAGACGGAGCCATCCTCGTGTTGCTCGAAGAGACCCTCCTTCAGACCGCGCAAAACTTCTTCACGGCCAACGAGGTAAGTGTCGCTCTCGTAGTAGATCTTGTCAAAGGAGACACCCATACGCTTGTAAGTCTCGTCAAAGCCTTTGTAGACCCACTCATTCATCTTTCGCCATAGTGCACGTACCTCTGGGTCGCCCTGCTCCCACTGACGGAGCATTTGTCGTGCATCAGCCATCAGTTGAGACTTAGCCTCGACCTCTTCGTCGCTCCAGTCGGGATGCGCAGCACGTATCTGCGCCAGCTCGGCACGATACTCCTTGTCAAAGCGCACGTAGTAGTCGCCGATGAGGTGGTCGCCCTTCTTGCCCGAAGACTCAGGCGTCTCGCCATTGCCCCAGCGTAGCCATGCCAGCATCGACTTGCAGATATGCACGCCACGATCGTTGACGATATTCGTCTTGACCACACGATGCCCGCTCGCCTCTAGTATCTGTGCGAGGCTGTAGCCGAGTAAGTTGTTGCGAACGTGTCCCAGGTGCAGGGGCTTATTGGTGTTTGGTGAGGAGTACTCGATCATCACGAGAGGCGACTGCGCTGTCGGTGTGATGTGCCCGTAGTGCGGTGTCTCGGCAATCTCTCGCAGTGCTGCGAGCCACGCCGAGTCGGTCAGCGTAAGGTTGAGGAAGCCCTTGACCACGCCATAGGAAGCTATGAGATCTGTCTGCTCCTGTAGCTTGGCACCGATCGTCTCAGCGGTCTCTTGTGGAGACTTGCGCGAAGCTTTGAGATAGGGGAAGACTACGAATGTCACATGCCCCTCAAACTCAGGTCGTGTGGCGGTCAGCGTGATCTCGTCAGCAGTCGTGGTGAGATCGTAGAGTGTATGTAGTGTCGAGGCGATCGCCTCGCTAAGATGTCTGTAAAGGCTCATAGTAATAGTATAACGTATTAGAGGACTTTCATGCGCCAGGTGACTCCCACATTGACCAGCGTGCGCTGATTATGTAGCACAGCCTGCGGGTTCGTATTCGTACCAAAGGCGTAGTCAGCATGTGCATGCAGGCGCACCTCGGGGATCGGTGAGTACTCGACCCCGCCACCGAGACAAGCTATCTGCGTACCATCGGTGACACCGTAATCTGCGTGAAAACCACTCGTATTATGATCGTAGCTTCCCTTGAGGTAAAGCTTCGTTTGCTCGGTCGGATGGTAGGCTAGTTGCCCATAGATAGAATAGTCGGCAAAGAGCTTCTTGCCATCCCCATCAAGTGGTGTGCGGTGCATCAAGTCTAGGTCCACGAAGGTACGAGGAGTCAGCTGGAAGCGGTTGCCCAGCGAAATATAGTTCATAAAGCGCCTAGGCGCATACTCCATAAAGTTGACACTCCACATCGGCACAAACCAATCGTGGTGCGCTGTCCAGACCAAGTTGTAGGCATACATATCGGCAGGCTCGCCACTTCTCACCTCATAGTCCTTGCGGTAGGGACTCTGGATCACCTGCATATGGAGATTGTCCTGCCCATCAGGCAAGGTGTAGCTCACCGTAGCGCCCCACTGATAGGATGGCATGTGATAGCAAAACTCTCCCACCTGGAAGACGTCTATCGGTGCTGGTTCAAACTCCCATCCACCGACGAAAACAATCCACTTGCCGAGTCGTACACTCAGCTGCTCGATCGGATTGTACTGTAGGTAGAGGAAGTCGATTGACTCAAAGAAGGAGCGATCTAGATTGATCGAGCTAAGTCGCTGTCGGTAGAGGTAGCTAAACTTTGGCGAGAGGGTACCACTGAGAATGATGTTAGCAATATTTCCCTTAAAGCCTGAGCCCGCTTGATCTGCGTGGCTACCTAGATAGATGCGTTGATAGTCGCCACGCGCCTCTAGCGAGAGAGATACCTTTTTATCATGAGGTGCCTCCAGCTCAGCTTCGGGGATAGGCTCCTGAGCCATGAGTGAGCCGAGAGCGAGTGTCAGCAATAGTATGAGAGCCGAGAGCGACTTCGTAAGATGTGGCATAGTCTAGAGGGTCTATCAGGTGATACTAAAAGGTGCTCTCATCAGGCGTATCCGTCTCGACCGGTAGCTCCTCAAGCTGGCTCTTCTTGCGCCATAGCCCGTACACCTCGCTGACTGGGTCGGAGGTGATAAAGGGATCCATACGCTCAGCACGCAGATGGTCTAGTAGCTTGCCAAATTCATCCCTCGTCAAGATACACTCCAGCTGCTTGTGCTCCTCGCCTGAGTAGCCACCCGTCACGGGGTGGATGGTTACTCCACGATTGAGCTTGTGAATGACATAGTCACGGATATGCTCCCAGTCCTTGGAGATGACGTAGACACGTGTCCGTGAGCTCATGCGGGTCATAAAGTAGTCGAGGATCAAGCCATTGAGCCACGTCCCCACGAGTCCCATGATCACGAGCCCCGTAGGACTGGTCAGGAAGGCGGAGCAGCAGATCAAGCCTCCAGCGATTGTCACCGACACGCCTAGTGGCACATGGAGGAACTTATTGAAGATCTTTGCCAAGATGTCTAGTCCTCCCGTCGAAGCGTTGATGCTAAAGAGGATCGCCTGCGCTGCACTCATCACCAAGATGAAGCAAAGCAGGTCAAACCACGGGTTCGCTACCATCACGCCGTGCACATTCTGAGCAAACATAGACCCACTGACAGGATCGATCCACTCCATCAAGTCTACAAACGGACCTAAGATCAGTGCCGTGTAGCAGGTCTTAGCACCAAACTCGTTGCCGATCAGGATGAATGAGAGGAGTAGCAGGATCGCATTGATGAGAAACATATAGGACCCCAGCGACATCACTGGGAGCAACCGCTCCAGCACGATGCCTAGTCCCGTCACCGAGCCAACGATCAGACCACTAGGAGCGAGGAAGTAGTGTACCGCCATAGCGCCGATAAACATGGCGACAGTCATCAAGACCAATTCGTACCAAAACTTACGACTAGTGAGTAGGTCAGTAGCCTGGCCAGGCAGAGCTGCAAGGCGGGCACGAAGTTCATCCTTACTGGGGAGCTTGTATTTCATTAGAAGCGTATTACTGTAGTGAGAGATCCTTCGCGAGGCCACCACACAGGGGCAGTGACGCTCTCCGATAGTTATCTGCGTGCAAAGATACAAAATAGCACATACCCGCCAGCCTAATTGGCGCTAATACATTCCATCTTCGGACAATTTATGTCGTGAGACAATGAGAGGGTGCGACTAGAACTGTCACGTAGTGCATGTAAAAACCGTCCCCACGGAGGAAAGGGGGAATCTCCAGGGAGCAAACGAGAATTCCCCACGGAACCGGGAAATAAAAGTTCGGAAGAATGAAATGAAAGTTCGGAAGAAAGAAATCAAAGTTCCGAAGAATTTTTCGATTCCTCCGTGGCGGATTTTCATTTCCTCCTGAGAAAACACGCTAAATCGAGAATTTTGTCAAGAACGTCAACGACCTCTCGCCATCATAGCCGAGCACCTCTAGAGGACGCAGATGATGTGTACTCTTACTGCGAGAGAAGGGTGTCGAAACAGCGTATATGTTAATCGTATGAGAGGTCAGTTGCCGAGGGAGGCTAGGTAGCGTGCGATGCCTCGGCGGATGGATATCAGTCCGAAGCTCGACGGGTCTATCTCTGCAGGTGCGAGCCAGTGGAGCTGTGCCACGTCGTCCATAGCTCGTACGGCAGGCATCTCGCTCGGTAGCTGAACCGTGTAAAAGAGATCCAGCGTCGGTACGAGGAAGTCGCTGTAGAGGTAACTATTAGGCATAGAGAAGGCGTAGACAAAGTGCTCCGTCGGGAGTCGCAAACCACTCTCCTCGTATAGCTCTCGCTGAGCAGCCTCTTCGCCAGTCTCGCCTTTGTCCACAAAGCCCCCAGGGAGATCCAGCGTACCCCGGGCGGGCTCTTTGCCTCGCGTCGCCACCAGTAGTCGCCCCTGCAGGTCACGCACGAGTAGTGCCACGGCAGCGCTCGGGTTGTGGTAGTAGGTGAAGCCACAGCTCTGGCAGTGCTGCGCCTTGACACCATGCGCCTCTAGTCGATTAGCACCACAGCGTGGACAGTAGTCGAAGGTCTCTCGTTGGATCATTACTTATAGGTCTCGTTCGCGTGCTAGCGAAGCTGCGCCCAGCACAGCCGCCTGTCCCTTAGGCAGTGCGCTGAGTCGGATCTCTATCGAGCCTCGATAAATGTGCAACAGCGCTTGGTCAAAAGCTGTGCGAACAGGCCTAAGCAGTAGGTCGCCACACTGAGCCACCCCTCCGAAGAGAACGAACGCTTGTGGTGCTGAGAAGCAGGCAAACTGCGCTAATGCACGCCCCAGTATCTCCCCTGTCTCGTCAAAGACTTGCCGAGCTAAGGAGTCACCAGTCGCTAGTGCCACCTCGGCGACCACTTTGCTAGTTAGCTGCTCATCAGGTATGTCGCAGAGCTCGCTCCACATACCTTGCTCTAGGCATAGCTTCTTAAGGCTCACAGCACGTCGTGCTACGGCGGGTGCCGCTACAGAGGCCTCAAGGCATCCATACCGTCCACAGCCACAGCGTTGATGCGGTTCGCCCACAGCGATATGTCCCAGCTCGCCCGCCTTGCCTTGGTAGCCACGTATGAGACGACCATCGGCATAGATGCCACTTCCTACGCCAGTGCCGAGCGTTATCTCGACAAAGTGATCCAGACCACGAGCAGCTCCGTAGCTATGCTCGCCGAGGGCACTCGCATTAGCATCATTGTCTAGGACGACTGGTAGTCCCGTCTGTGCCGAGAGCTCAGCGACGATAGGGCTGGAGCCAGCCCACGGTAGATTGACCGCCTCCTCGATACACCCTGAGAAGTAGTTAGCATTAGGAGCTCCGATGCCTATGCCGACCACTTTGCCTGACAAGGCGGGATCAGCGACCATTTGGTTTATCTGCAGACTCAACGCAGTGATGTAATCAGCGAAGGAGCCCCCGTGTTGCTTCGTCGAGAGCGTCTGCGAGGAGACTATTTGTCCCTCTTCATCGACGATGCCTAGCTCAGTATTGGTACCTCCTATGTCTATGCCTAAGTATAGTGCCATGTTACTGTATATATAAAAGGAGTGGGCAACGCTTAGTAGCGAACCTGCTCCACGGGGGAGTCATCTCGCTTACTTAGCATTGCCCACGATGATACTACATTCGTTGTGCTAGTAGGACTTACTCATTGACCTTGAGCAGATCGCCAGTAGTCTCCGCAATGTGCTTGTAGTAGTCCTGGTCATAACCAGGGAAGTTAGGCATTGCGCTCAGACCGTAGCCGTTGGTCTTGAACTGCCCGTTCTCCTCCTTCTTCATGTTACCGTCCATATACTTGACGAGCAGGTACTCACCGAGCTTCTTCCAGCGATAGGTCGCATAGTCAGCGGTCTCGCAGGTAAACGAGGTGAGGACTTCGCGCGCCTTCATCGGATCTTGCTTATAGAGCGCTAGAGCCTTCTTATCGATCTCAGGAACGAGCTTGTCAAAGCTCTGCTCCAGCTCCTGCTGTACGGGACGAATATCCTTAATCATAGGAGCATAGCGGGCATAAGCCATGTTGGCCACCCAGTTGTGAATCCAGAAGGCACTCGTCCAGGAGAAGTGCATCATATCCCCATTGCCTACACGGTAGCACTCAGGAGTGCGGAGCGAAGAACAGTAGACTGGTGTGAAGACAGCCGTATTCGCATCATCCACACCAAACCACAAGATGCTGAAGGCGTCTGGCAGATTAGGTCGGAGCTGAGCCACCAGCACGAAGCCAGTCTGCTGCGTAGCAATAGCACGCTCGTTGACATAGGTCTGACCATCTACCTCAAAGGTCATAGGACGCCAGCGATAAGGCACAGCGTAAGGGCCAGCGCCTACATCCTTCGTCATATCCATCGGAGTGCCCTCGTAGTGGTCACGCATCATCTCACGTACATCAGATAGCGAGAGCTTGCGATTGGGGACGATGTAGAGGGGCATTGGCTTAGAGGCCTTTTCATCACCCATGACGAAGCGCTCGTACTGCTTCATGTCATCGCTAAACTTATTGAAGAAAGACCACACACGAGCCTCGCAACCACGTAGACCACTGTGCGTGTAGGGGTTGTAAGCCTTTTGGAAGCTAAAATCCTTGTCTGAACCCTTGTAGAAGCCTCTCTCACGAGCGAAGTCGATTACATCTGGAGCATAGAGACAGTTCTTGGGATCGTTGAACTTAATCTGCTGAATACGCGATTGATTGGCGTGTCCAGAGATTGCGTTGTCAGGGATACGCATAGCGACCCATACAGCGCCTTTGCCATATTTACCCTTGCTGACTAGCTCGAGGACCCACACCTCATTCTTGTCTGCTATAGAGAAGCTCTCGCCAGAGCTAGCGTAGCCGTACTCCTTGACCAGTGTAGTCATCACCTCAATCGCCTCACGAGCGGTCTTGGCGCGCTGTAGCGTCACGTAGATGAGGCTACCATAGTCCATCAGACCATTAGGATCTGTCAGCTCCTCACGACCTCCCCAAGTAGACTCGGTGATAGCTAGTGCGTGCTCATTCATATTGCCGATGACAGCATAGGTGTGAGCAACCTCAGGGATCTGTCCGAGAGGCTTGCCTGAGTCCCACTCAGTGATCTGTCGCATAGAGCCTGGAGCGTGGTCGGCTGCTGGCCAGTAGTATAGCTCACCGTAGAGCGTGTGTGAGTCAGCACTATAAGAGATCATGACCGATCCATCGGTCGATGCGCCCTTACCAACGAGTAGCCCCGTACAGGCGTAGCTCTGGCTCGTGCCTAGGAGTAGAAGTGTAGTGAATAGGGCTAAGAGCCTAGTCAGTGCATTCTGTGTCATAGTTCTTGATTACTATATTGTTAGGATTGATATATGCGGTACATAAACGAAGAAACCACCAACCGTCCATACTTCAGGTGCGATTGATGGTTCCAAAGATACGAAAAAAAGAAAGAAGGCACAGGGGAACAACCATATCGATAAAAAACATTTGTGCCTTCTTTCTGGTGCCCGTAACGCCTTAGTAAAAAGCTTAAATCCAAAGGCAGGCACAGTGCGTGTCACCACGCGTTGGTTTTTGTTTTGCTTCCGAGTCGCCCACTTCGTACGGGTTACTCAGTACCTTTAGAGGATGTACCTTTAGGAAGGTTTAATCGCCCTACAAAAATGTATAAAGCGCACATCGTATGTAACCTATAGGGACGCACCGAGCGCGCATCCCTACAACGGGTTACACGTTCCGTGCGTCCCTACAAAATCGATACTCGTATCCGCTAGTCGAGGAGCTTCTGAGCCTCCTCTTGTAGCTTAGCCTTGCTCTGAGCACCGACGAGCTTGCTCACCATCTCACCTTCCTTGAAGAAGAGGATCGTCGGGATGTTGCGTATGCCGTACTGGCTGGGCAGGTCGCTGTTTTCGTCCACGTTGACCTTGCCGATGATGATCTTGCCGTTGAACTCCTCAGCGAGCTCCTCAATCATCGGACCGATCATCTGACAGGGACCACACCAGGTAGCCCAGAAGTCTAGGATCATCGGCTTGCCCTCAGCCATGAGGCCTGCTATATTAGCATCTGTTATTTCCATTGCCATAGTTCTTGTGTATTTTAAGTTAGTATGAAATGTCGTCTATATAATTAGGTCGGGGCTATCACTTAGCCTGCTGCACAGCGCACTGGATCTGGTATTTCTTGACGATCTCTAGGAGCCACTTGCCTGGCTCTATGCTAGGCGCATACATTGTCGTCGTATAGGGTACCATGGAGGAGCAGAAAGTGATCTCTAGCTCCGTCTTGCCAGGGTGATCCTTGATAGCGTTGCCCAGCTCGATGGCACCCTCGAGGGTGTTGGGGCGATCCAGTATCTCCTCTTCCCCATCGGCGCCCTCCTCGTAGGAGTCGCTCGTGGGGGCATCCTCACCTTGGCTCAGGTCAATCGTTAGCTGAATGCTCCTAAAAGCATCCTCCGTGATGTCCGAGAGAAGCTGCATGCTCTGCACGGTGCGGTAGAGACGATTGGGATCAAATCGGCTTGGCGCAACGCCCATCTTCACTAAGATGGCTAGCCCTTCCTGTGCAAAGTTACCGAAATTCACGTAATCTTTGCCAAAGAGCGGTATTTCGCCAGAGCCCGAGGCATCTTCGATCTGAATAATTGCGTAAGGCTCGTTCTTCTTGCTAATGCCTTGGCGCACCTTCGTGACCAGACCAGCGCAGGTCAGCTGCGTGAGTCCGAGCTCGGCAAACTGAGCTAGATCGGAGGCGGGACAGTTGCAGAGGTACTCGATGGCGAAGGCGTAGGGGTCTAGCGGGTGGGCACTCAGATACATTCCTATATAGGACTGCTCTTTGGTCAGTCGCTCCAGATTGCTCCACGGCTCCACATCCTTTGGCGGAATGGGCTTGGGAAGCTTGACACTCGGGTCGCTATCGCCAAAGAGCGATGCCTGCACCTGAGTACGCTCGCTCTCGAGGATCTTGCCGTACTGCATGAGCGCCGTCAAGAAGGTCTCGTCCTTGCCATAGGAGAGGCCACTCACACCACTCTTAGCTATGGGGGCAAAGTAAACCTCCCGATCGATGCCAAAGCTGTCAAAAGCGCCCGACAAGATGAGCGCCTCGAGGGCTCGCCGTGAGCAGTTGGTCAGGTCGGTACGCTGGAAGAAGTCGTACACATCCTGATAGGCTCCATGCTCTTTGCGCTCCTTGATGATAGCCTCAGCGACCGATAGCCCCACATGGGAGATACCGCCGAGACCAAAGCGTATGACGCCATCCTTATTGGCCGAGAAGGCGGTAAAGCTCTCGTTGACGTCTGGTCCCTTGACCTCCAGTCCCATGTGCTGCACCTCCTCGAGGTACTTAGTGAGCTTGTCCGACTTGTTCTGGTTGCAGGTCAGCAGAGCTGCCATAAACTGTGCAGGGTAGTGCGCCTTCAGGTAAGCGGTCTGGTAGGCGACCCAGGCGTAGCAGACGGAGTGACTCTTGTTGAAAGCATAGCTCGCAAACTTCTGCCACCCGTCGTAGATACGCTCGAGCGTCTCACGAGGATGACCCTTGGCGACACCGTTCTCAACAAACTTGATGCGGTACTTCGCCATCTCTTTTTCCTTCTTCTTACCCATCGCCTTACGCAGGCTGTCGCTGTCACCTCGTGTGAAGTCGCCTAGCACACGAGAGAGGATCATCACCTGCTCCTGATAGACGGTGATGCCGTAAGTGTCCTTGAGATAAGGTTCCATCTCAGGCAGATCGTAGGTGATCTCCTGACGACCATGCTTGCGCTCAATGAATGTCGGGATATTGTCCATAGGCCCAGGACGGTAGAGCGCATTCATAGCCACTAAGTCCTTAAACTCGGTCGGCTCCAGCTGCTGTAGGTACTTACGCATGCCAGGACTCTCAAACTGAAAGGTGCCGACCGTGTCGCCCTGCGAATAGAGCTCAAAAGTCTTGGGATCGTCGACGGGGATCGTGTCAATGTCTAGGTCGATGCCGTAACTCACCTTGATATTTTCCAGTGCATCGTTGATGATGCTGAGCGTCTGCAGACCGAGGAAGTCCATCTTGATCAGTCCCGTCGGCTCAATCACCTTGCCCTCATACTGCGCCACGAGCTTGCGCTCGTTGGTATCTGGATCGATGGCGGTCGAGAGGGGTACGACATCGCTGACGGGCGGGCCGCTGATGATGACGCCACAAGCATGCACACCCGTAGTACTGGCGGTACCCTCCAGCTGGCGGGCATAGCGGATCGTATTGGCGAGCTGTTCGTTCTGACTGACAGACGCTTCGCGAAACTCTTGATTGTTCTGCACCATCCACTCAAGGTTCAGGTGCTTAACCCCTTCGGGCGGTCTGTCGGGTATGAGCTTGCAAAGCCTGTTAGCTTGGTCTAGCGGTAGCTCCTCAACACGCGCCACCCCTTTGATCGCCCCCTTGGTTGCCATCGTCGTGAGCGTGATGATGTTGGAGACGTGATCACGGCCATACTTGTTGGTCACCCAGTCGAGGACACGCCAGCGGTTCTTATCATCGAAGTCAATGTCAATATCGGGCATCGATATACGGTCTGGATTGAGGAAACGCTCGAAGAGCAAACCGTACTTGATCGGCTCGATCTGCGTAATGGATAGGCAGTAAGCGACTGCCGAGCCCGCTGCCGATCCACGCCCGGGACCTACACGTACGCCCAGCTGTCGGGCCGCTGCGATGAAGTCCTGCACGACGAGGAAGTAACCGGGGAAGCCCATGTTCTGTATCACCCCCAGCTCCATATCAATGCGCTCCTGCACCTCTGGCGGTACGGGATCTCCGTAACGCTTCTTGGCACCCTCGTAAGTAAGGTGACGCAGGTAGTCATCTTCACTAGCAAAGCCCTCGGGCAATTCAAAGTGAGGCATCAGCGGAGTGTGGTCGATGCTGTAGTACTCCACTTTGTCACACACCTCGAGCGTATTCTCCAGCACATCAGGGTAGTCGGCAAAGAGTGCCGTCATCTCCTCGGGCGACTTGAGCCACTCCTGCTTGGTGTAGCGCATGCGGTTCGGATCGGAGATCGGCGAATTGGTCGTCATACAGATCAAGTGGTCGTGCGCCTCGGCATCCTCCTCGTTGAGGAAGTGGGTGTCATTCGTAGCGATCACCTTGATGCCCAGCTCCTGACCTATCTTGAGCACCTCCTGAGCCACCAGCTGTTGCTTCTGATAAGTCTCTTGACCACCTAGAGGGTCACTATTCGGGTGAAGCATGATCTCTAGATAGTAGTCCTCGCCGAAGGTCTCCTGATACCATCGAGCCGTCTCGCGCGCCTCCTCCAGACGACCGTGCAGGATATGCTGCGCTATCTCCCCACCGAGGCAAGCACTCGAGGCGATGATCCCCTCGTGATGCTCCGTCAGGAGCTTCTTGTCAATACGTGGCTTGTAGTACTCGCCATGCTCCCACGCTATGGAGACCATCTTAATAAGGTTGCGGTAGCCCTTGAGGTTCTTAGCTAGGAGGATCAGGTGGTAGCCACTGCGGTCAATGCTACGGGTGGGGTTGTCGGGATCCTTAGCATCCTTGTCCTTCAGCTCCAGCGAGCGGCGCGCCACGTAAACCTCGCACCCGATGATCGCCTTAAAGAGACTCCGCTCGATCGTCTTGACCTCCTCCTGAAGACGAGCCACCTCCTCAGCGTTGGCCGCATCAGCTTCCAGCTCTTTGATCTGCTTGCCGAGCGACTTGATCTGGGAGAGCTTATCACCGTTTATCTTATCGTTCGCATAGTTGGTAAAGTTCTTAATGCCATACATAGCGCCATGATCCGTGAGCGCAATGCCAGGCATACCGCATGCGACCGCCTTGTCAACAATCTTCTCGACAGGCGCCATGCCATCGAGTATCGAGTAGTGCGAGTGGACGTGCAGTGGCACATACATACGTGTCCCTGCCGAGGGACTATGAGGAGTGTCGGGGGTGTTATCCATGAGACTGAGCGTAAGCTGTACAGAGGGCCGAGGGCAAACCATGCCTCGCCCCCACGGGCTCCACGGTACGACCGCGGATCTCTCCCACAAAGATACACTATTCGGCGCAAATGCTCCAGCTCACACACTAACCATCGCCAGCACTCATGGCACGAAGCCTTCCACCATAAGACCTGAGCTAGAGGAGGTTGCAAAGTTTTGTCGCACTCTCGAGGCTAGAACCAGCGAATGCGCTTGAAGATCCAGAAGGCGATCGCCGAAAAGATCAAGCAAACCACCATGATCCCTATGAAAGCCCAGGGATGCTCAGCCATCGGCAGATCCACGTTCATACCATACAGTGAAGCAACCAAGGTAGGGAGCATCAGAATCATCGAGATACTGGTCATGCGGCGCATGATCGTATTGATATTGTTATTGATGATTCCACCGAAAGCATCCATCGTCCCGTTCATCACATCGCTGTACACATTAACCATGTTGTACGCCTGATTTAGCTCGATCGTCACATCCTCCGCCAGATCCGTGTCGTACTGCTCATAGTGACTCACCTTAAAGCGTCCGATGACCGACTCATTGCCACGTATGGACGTGTTGAAGTAGACGAAGCACTTCTGCAGACGCATCATCTGTAGGAGGTCTTCGTTGCGGATACTCTTCTCTAGTGCCTCCTCAGTCTCTAGGATCAGGAAGCTGATCTGCTTGAGGTATTTGAGGAACCATACGGCTGAGCTCATGATGAGCCGAAGGATAAAGTCTATATCCGTATCGACCGAGATGCCCTTGCGCTGATTGTGCTGGATGAAGTCAGGTATGAGATCCGTGCGGTGGTAGCAGATCGTGACGATGAGCTGCTTCTCTAGATGTGAGATGACACCGATGGGGACTGTATTATAAGGTGTCGTCCCCTCGGGCGTCTCAATCGGTATACGTATGATGGTGAGTCTCCATCCGTCCTCCTCTTCGGTACGCGGGCGCTCATCGCTATCCGCTGTATCTCCGATGAAGCTGTCTGGTATCCCCAGCTCATCGCAGAGATAGTCTATATCCTCAGAGGTAGGCTGCACCACCTTGATCCAGGTGTGTGGCTCTAAGCTGTCTATTTGAGTAAACTGCTGCTTGGGCAGGTAAAACTTCCGCATGATGATCTATGTCTCTTAGGGTGTAACATGATAGTGATGGTAACTCAAGAGACCTCCAGTTGCTATGCGGTGCTTAAAGCGTAGTATCACCCCAAGCAGACGCTAGGGCACAGGCTCCGCAGTAGAGGAGGTCTACAGGAGAGGCTTCGAGTCTTACTCGGCGGTAAGGAGTCGTCCATAACGTTGTTGGGGCTGAGTGGTTAGTAATGCAATTGAGTCCTAGCCTTCTGACTAGGAAGACAAGTCGTGACCAAGAAATGTCACAAGTCTACTCGCAAAGGTACAAAAAAAATAGACGAGGGCGGAGGAAGCACCGCCTACGCATCCAGGGCTGACGCATCATAAATGACAAGCTGATTGTGATCTTGAGGGGGAGGATGAAGGCCCTAAAAAATACAATCAAAAATCAGTCTATAAATAGACAATTTGTTGTATGTATGGTTGGAATACACACTACCAGTAAAACTATCGATGAACTTTTTTACTTCTATCAGATCTGAATAAATCAATTAGATATAACTATGTGGCTCTATCGCGTTATTTTTATGTGCACTTTCAAAATCTACATCATAGATTGTTTTATCTAAAATCCAGTTTAAGACACCAACGCCTAAAGAAACTAGGATATACAACAATAACAGGAATCCTAAAAAATCCCAAACAGAGCCTCCAATTTTTCCAAAATAATGTATCGCATATAAGATGGTGGCTATCAAAAATATAGAGCTGTAAAGAATTTTCTTTGTTCTATGTTTGCGCTTATAACAATTGGGGCAGAATCTTACATTATAGTAAGATTCCATATAAGTCCGAGTAATAATTCTACCACTTGTTTTTGTACCAACATGCTTAGATGATGCTAAGATTTTCTCAACTTTAGCATCGGTAATGTTATATTCCCCGCCACAGTAAGGGCATTTAAATGTAGTTGGAGGTAATTTGATATTAGCAAAATATTCTAAATCCATAAATAGTCATTTTAACGCAAGCGAAAATACAAAATATCCGTGATATAATGCTTCTAAAGAGCCAAATATCACTAGGGCAGACGCTAGGGCACAGGCTCCGCAGTAGAGGAGGTCTACAGGAGAGGCTTCGAGTCTTACTCGGCGGTAAGGAGTCGTCCATAACGTTGTTAGGGTATATTAGTTGGAGTGATTAGTAAATCAAGGAGCGTGATCGGCAGATCTATACAATAATATATATAAGCGACCGATCCACCCCTCTACCCCGCAAAGGTACGAAAATTAGAGATTAGAGGTGAGAGATTAGAAGTTAGAGGTGAGAGGTTAGAAGTTAGTTAGAGATTAGAGGTTCGGGTTACACGTATCCGATGGCTCCGATGATTCTGATTGCTCCGATCTCTAATCTCTAACTTCTAATCTCTCACCTCTCATCTCTCATCTCTCGTCTCTCCCCTCGCTAGGAAATCAGAAAGCGTCAAGGAGAAAACGGAAATTCTTCACGGAACCGGGAAATAAAAGTTCGGAAGAATGAAATGAAAGTTCGGAAGAAAGAAATCAAAGTTCCGAAGAATTTTTTTGTTCCTCCGTGGAGGATCAGAAATTTCTAGCAAGGTAATGGATGATTTGCTCGAGGGTGAGGGTTGAGTAGCCGTAATCGGTTGTCAACGGCTGGCTAGCAATTAGCCAAAGACATCGGAGCTATCAGAGTGATCTGAGGCATCGGAGCCACCTGACAGATCGGCTCTCTAACCTCTAATATCTAAATTCTAGTCTCTACTCTCCCTCCTCAATAAACTTGAGGTAGTTGCTGAGCGTACGCTCAGCTTGCCCCACGTCTTGCGGAGCGTAAAAGTGCGCATCGCTAAGTTCGTCGGGCAGATACTGCTGTCGTGTATAGTGCTTGGGGAAGTCGTGTGGGTAGTGGTAGTCGACACCGTAGCCGAGGTCAGACATGAGCTTCGTAGGTGCATTGCGCAGATGGAGCGGGACTGGCAGATTGCCCGTCTCACGCACTTTGGCAAGGGCCGCATCAATGGCGAGGTAGGCCGAGTTGCTCTTTGGCGAACCAGCCAGGTAGACGACCGCCTCGGCAAGCGGTATGCGTCCCTCGGGCCATCCGATGAAGTCCACCGCATCGGCAGCCGACTGCGCCACGACCAGCGCCTGTGGGTTGGCCAAGCCTATATCTTCTGCAGCTGAGATGACCACACGACGCGCTATAAAGCGCGGTTCCTCGCCCCCCTCGATGAGGCGAGCCATCCAGTAGAGTGCTGCATCGGGGTCGCTGCCACGTATGCTTTTGATAAAAGCCGAGGCGATGTCGTAGTGCAGCTCCCCATCACGGTCGAAGGCTGCGGGCTGTTGACGAGCTACGCTAGCGATCGCCTCGCCCGTCAGTTGTACGGTCGTCTCGTCGGGATGCTGCTCGAGAGCCATCGAGAGGGTCATCTCAAGGAGGTTGAGCAGCTTGCGTGCATCGCCACCAGCCAGATGAATGAGCATCTCACGGTCGGCACCCTCTAGGGAAACGGTGTAGCGAGAGAAGAGCGGATCAGTGGCGAAGACCCGGTCGATGAGTTGCGAGAGGTCGCTATCCTCCAGGGGCTTGAGGACGAAGACCTGACAGCGTGAGAGGAGCGGGCGGATCACTTGAAAGGAGGGGTTCTCTGTCGTAGCACCAATCAGCGTGACCACCCCCTGCTCGACGGCTGCCAGTAGGGAGTCCTGCTGGGACTTGGAGAAGCGGTGTATCTCGTCAATGAATAGTATCGGTCGCCCCTGATGCTGTGAGAAGAGACCCGCCTGCGCTTCCTTGGCCTCCTGCAGGGTCTTGCGCACATCGGCCACGCCTGAGCCGACCGCCGAGAGACTATAGCAACGACACTGCATCAACTGCGAGAGAAGCCGTGCGAGGGTTGTCTTGCCGACCCCAGGCGGTCCCCATAGGATCATCGAGGGTATGTGTCCCCGCTCGAGCATCACACGTAGCGGGGCATTCGCACCGACGAGGTGAGACTGTCCGACATACTCTTCGAGCGTCTTAGGACGCATACGCTCCGCTAGCGGTATCTGCTCTACTGACATATAGTGCAAATGTACAAAAATTGGCGGTTGGCTAGAGAGACTAGTGGCTCTATAGTCTAGAGCCTCTAGAGGAGCCTCCTAATCTCTAACTTCTAGCCTCTAACCTCTAAATTTGTATCTTTGCAGTAGTAGAGACTACGGTCTCATAGACTCAATCAACATACTACGAAGATGACACAGATAGCTAGATGGTTTACAGCACTCACCCTGACGCTCTTACTGGCAGGGTGTGGCGTCGTGCCAATCACGGGACGACAGCAACTCAACCTCGTGTCGGACGCTGAGATCTCGGCGGCCAGCGCACAACAATATAGTCAGTTTATCCGCAAAGCGACGGTGGACAACAACTCGCCCCAAGGGCAGCAGACGCTCCGTGTGGCACGACGCATAGCGCAGGCTACGGACAACTATCTGCGCAACAATGGCTACGACCAGATAGCGCAGGCGACACAGTGGGAGTTTAACTTCGTCCGTGATCGTCAGATCAACGCTTTCTGTATGCCTGGTGGCAAGATCGTCGTCTACAGTGGTTTGCTCCAGGCTACGCGTCCTACGGATGACGAGCTGGCTGCGGTCATAGCGCACGAGGTCTCTCACGCTGTGGCTAAGCATGCCAACGAGCGCATTAGCCGTGAGATGCTTACGCAGCTTGGCGGACAACTCTTGACAGGAATGGTCGGAGCAAAGAGTGCGGCTCTCGGGGGCATCCTCCAGCAGGTTTATCCGATTGGTTCGCAACTCTTGGTCTCCCTACCCTATGGACGCAAGCAGGAGTATGAGGCGGACAAGATTGGCATGGTCTTCATGGCAATGGCGGGCTACGATCCTGCAGCCGCTGTGACGCTCTGGCAAAAGATGGCTCAGCAAGGGCAGAAGACACCCGAGTTCCTCAGCACCCACCCAAGCGATCAGAACCGTATCCGAGCCATTCAGGAGTTTCTCCCCGAGGCTCAACAGTACTACAGTGGTCCTGGGGTTATGTCGCAAGGGCCTAAGGTACAGCTCAAGTCGCTCCACAAGAAAGGTAACAGTCAAGCGACTAGCCAGCTAAGAGACAGTGGCAACTCTTCGTCTGCTAAGCAGCAAGACGGGGGAGGCTTTCACTATGAGCCTGTAAGTCGCTAATGAGCATGTGGGAGCGAGGCTTTGTCCACTACTATTACGGTACGGGCAAGGGTAAGAGCACCGCAGCCATGGGGCTGGCGATACGCACGCTGGGGCACGGCGGGCGGGTCTACATTGGGCAGTTTATCAAGACAATGAGCTACGGCGATGTGCTCTTTCTGGAGCAGCATACGAAGCGTGAGAAGTGCACCGTCGAACTGTACGGATCTATGTACGGCGGGACGGGTTGCCTGATAGACCATGCGGCTAGTCCTCTGGACGTGCAGGCTGCCGAGCAGGGGCTGGTACGGGCCATCGAGCAGATGTGCTCGGGGCAGTACGACTTAGTCATTTGGGATGAGGTCTCGATGGCTGTCGGCTTGGGCTTGCTCAGGATCGAGGCGCTCATCGATGCTATAAAAAAACGCCCCAATGAGTGCGAACTGGTACTCACGGGGCGACAATACTGTGAAGAGCTGCTGCCATATTGCCAGCTTGTCACTAACTTTGCAGAGGTCAAGCACTATTACCACGAGGGAGTCCTCTCTCGTACTGGTATTGAGCATTGATCCGCTTAGCTTTTAATGCATATGATACGTATCACACAATACATCTTACCGCTGCTCCTCGGGCTCTCGTTGCTCTCCTGCAATAAGGAGCAGCAGAGCCAAGAGACGGCTCAGGGAGAAGAGGAGACTCCCCGCGTGGCTACCCCCTTTGAGGCGGATAGTGCTTACAACTTTGTCGCCAAGCAGGTCGCTTTCGGGCCACGCATCCCAGGTTCTGAGGGGCATACCGCTTGTCTCGCCTGGATGAAAGAGCGACTGACGCAGTATGGCGCCACGGTCGTGGAGCAGAGCTTCGAAGCAACGGCGCATGATGGGACAAAGCTCCCGCTGACCAATCTGATTGCTTCGTACAACCCCGAAGCCTCGCAGCGGATCCTTCTGATGGCGCACTGGGACACGCGACCCTGGGCGGACAAAGATCCGAATCCCGCCAACCATACGCAGCCGATCCTCGGTGCTGACGATGGAGGTAGCGGTGTAGGCGTCCTGCTTGAAGTGGCTCGGCTACTGGGCAGCGTCGCAGCGCCTCAGACGATCGGGGTGGACATCGTGCTCTTCGACGGAGAGGACTACGGCTCCTACTCCAACGAGGAGAGCTGGTGCCTAGGCTCTACGCACTGGAGCAAGAACCCGCACGTGGCTGGCTACCAAGCGATGGGTGGCATCCTGCTAGACATGGTCGGAGGGCGCGATGCGACCTTCTACTGGGAGTACTTCTCCAAGAGCTACGCACCGCAGCTTCTTACGAAGGTGTGGAGCAAAGCTGCGGAACTAGGCTACGGATCGCTCTTTCACCAAGCGGACGGCGGAGGCTTGACCGACGACCATGTGCCAGTCATTCGCAATCTCGGCATCCCTTGCATTGACATTGTCAACTATGATCCGCAGAGCGAGGAGGGCTTTGCCCCCTATTGGCACACACTACAAGACAATATGAGCAATATCTCGGCGGAGACGCTAGGTACTGTCGGACATACGGTCATGGCAGTACTCAAAGATCTAGACGCTCAACACTGATTAGCTTCCTAAACTTATGACTATAGACGAACGGCAAGAGGAACTTATCTCACAGTTTGAACTGGTGGACGACTGGATGGATCGCTACCAAATGATCATTGATCTAGGCGACCAGCTGGAGCCTGTCGAGGACTCGGAGCATACGACCGAAAACCTCATCGACGGCTGTCAGAGCCGTGTGTGGATCATCATATCACCACAGGAAGACGGCACGCTACACCTCAAGGCTGACAGCGATGCGCTCATCACCAAGGGCATTGCCGCCATGCTCCTCTACTGCTACAATGACCAGCCCGCACAGACTATCGTAGAGACACCGCTCTACTTCATTGACCGACTGGGCCTCCAGTCACACCTCTCACCGACACGGAGCAACGGCCTTCAGTCAATGTACGAGACGATCAGACGACGTGCTCAGGAGTTTCTGAGCCACTAAGAGATAGATTATGACCCCTTTTAGACAGATTGATGTAGCCGACCGCTCCACAGTCTTTCCCTATATATATTATGGTGCAGAGCCGATCTGCGATATCTCCTTTGCCAATCTCTATGGCTGGGCGGTACAGTACGAGACCTCGTGGGCGATCGGTGGCACACAGACACTGGTGATCCGCTTTCGCTCACCACGCCGAGACCACCCCGTCTACCTCTGCCCCTTCTGTCGTGATGACAACTCCTGGACGATGACCATCAAGGAGCTCATGGAGATCTCCGAGCAGGAAGCTTATCCACTCGTCTTCATGGGCGTTACGCCAGGCTGCAAGGAGCGACTTGAGAAGCTCTTTCCCGATGAGTTCGTCCATATCCAGGACGACGACTACATCGACTACGTCTATCTCAGGGAAAAGCTCGCACGACTCAATGGCAAGAAGCTTCAGTCGAAGCGCAATCACATCAACCGCTTCGAAGCTTCCTACCCTGACTACCGCTACCTGCCCATCACCACGGACGACCTAGAGCGTGTGGCGCACTTTGCCGATGAGTGGCTAGCACATGCCGAGGCAACGGGCGATGCTGACCCCAGCTTGCATACAGAGCGCAAGGTCATCCAGCGATTCCTCGACAACTATGAGGCGCTGGAGATGCGTGGCGGGATGATCGAGATCGGAGGCGAGATCGTTGCCTTTACACTGGGGTCGCCCATCACGGAGGACACCTTTGATGTGCATATTGAGAAGGCGCGCACCGACATCGATGGGGCCTATACGATTATCAACCGTGAGTTCGCCCGCAGCATCCCCGAGCAGTACACCTATGTCAATAGGGAGGAAGACCTCGGCCTGCCTGGCTTGCGTCAGGCGAAAGAGTCTTATCGCCCTGAGGTACGCCTCGTCAAGCACACCTGCGTGTGGCGTCGTCCCGACTGGGCTGGCGAACTGGAGTCCTAAGCATGAGACCGAAGGCTGAGACGCAGCGACTCTACGAAGAGATCTGGCGCACCACCTTTGGGGATAGCGACGACTTCATTGCGCTCTACAGTCGTACCACCTTTGACCCTCGTCGCACCCATCTGCTCACGACGCTAGATCAGAGCCGTGCACTCAGTCATGTGCAGTACCTCCCCTACCTGATGCGCTATCGTGACCAATGGTGGCGTGCTGGCTACATCTCGGGCGCAGCTACCGCAAGCGACCAGCGAGGCAAAGGGCTCGTGCAACACCTCATGCGAGCGAGCCACCTGCAAATGTGGCGAGAGGGATGTCTCTGCGCCTTCCTCATACCAGCCGAAGAGTGGCTCTATCACTTCTACCGCAAGATGGGCTACGCCACGCTCTATGGCAAGCGCCTTACTCCTACTCTAGAAGAGAAGCCCACCGACCGCCCCTCTGGCGAAGCTTGGCAACAATACCAAAGTTGGCAGGCTACACTGGCCGAGCACTACCCTACCGTCACGCATAGCTACCATCAGTGGCGCACGCTCCTAGCGAGCTTAGCACTCGAGGACGGCGGCATCGGCACCATCGGAGAGACAACCTACTATTATTATAAAGATGGAGAGGGAAAAAGGCAAAGCGTCCTCGCCATCTCCTCTGCAAAGGAACCAGCCGACAAACCTTTTGACCTAAAAGCCCCCTTCGGCATGCTACGCCCTCTGCGCATAGCGGAGTTGCTGACCTGGGCTATCGAACTAAGTCTGCTGGAGATGGATCAGCTCGCTCCCGCAGCGCTCTATGTAGATCCAGAGCGCATCGTCTTTGATCTACTTGACGAACAGATCCCGACGAATAGCGGTCGCTACTGTCTCCTGCGCCAGCGTCGCCAGCTCCTCTTCGCACCACGTCCTAACAAGCGGCTCGTCAAGCCGTTTACGCCCGACCAACTCCTCGCAGCGCTCCCCATCCTCCAGCATACGTTGGTCTACGCCATGATGGAGTGACCCCCGCAGACTACCGTGTGAGGGCTCTACTGCCAGAGCTTAATGTTGTAGTCTGAGCCTTATCACCTTGCTCCTTATCCTTGGGCGGAGCACCTATCTCAATCTCCTCGCCACGCGCTCGTGCCTCTCGCTCCTCGGCACGTGAGGGGAGCCCCATGATCTTACGCTCGCGATCCGTCGGGTTCCATCGCTTGCCGTAGCGCTCCCGCATACGCTGCGCGTACTCGACGTTGAGGTCTCGCTTCTGATTCGTCTCATTAGCACGATTGCCATCACCATCCGCTGGTTTATCACCCTCCAGATCCTTCGGACGTTGCTCTGCTAGAGGCGTACCATCGTATGCCCACTTCTGCTCTGTGGCAAAGCGCGCCTGTACATTTACCGACTGAGGCAGATAGCGCACAGGCTCTGGCGGTGTCGCTGGGTAGATGCCCCCATCCCAAGAGCCATTGCCATTGAGATCTACGTAAAGCTTGAGGAAGTAAGCTCCTGGAGCTAGCTCCTTAAAGGCAACCAAGCCCGCACTGTCAGGCTGAGCAGTCGCCAGAATCTCCTCCTTACTGCTGAGGAGATGGACGTAGAGCGGATGCTCCGTAGGGTATCCCGTGAGCGTGATCGCTAGAGAGCCCAGCTCAGTCGCAGAGGCTATCTTAAGATCCTTCTCGGCCGAAGCACTGGTTCCTCCATAGAGCCCCGTGATGGCAGCTGTATCCACCGTGAGTCGGTAGGTGGTACCAGGCTCTTTGGCAAAGTCAACCAACCAGCGGCAACGTCGCACGCTGTCGAGCAATAACTGGCAAGGTATCGGCTGCGGTACCGAATCAACCAACTTAGCGAGCTGCACTCGCGTCGTGTCAATGGCTAGAATCGGCACATCATAGCTAATCCAAAGGGAGTCTCGTGTCGTCTCTTTATGAATGTCTTCGTGCGAAAGAATCGTAACAGCTCTGAGTTCGCGCTTTGTCTCTGCTAGAGCGGTGCTGTCACCAGCATGACTGAGACTATTGGGAGCTGTCTCGGGAGCTTTTACATCAGGTTGCTTCTTTGGCTTAGCTTTAGCCTTTGCCACATGCGCTCTAGGCGCATGCAGCGTCACCGTGTCAAGCTTATTGATCGGACTACCGATCGAGTCTGTCGTAGGATAGGCGAATGCCACCACAACGGAGTCTCTCGCCAGTGAGTCGTGAGGCGAGAGCCAGTAGGTGAGGCTCTTGCGATCAGTCGAGAGGTCGGGGTAGTAGCTTGAGGACTTCGTCAGGTAGTCTGGCGAGAGGATCTGGATCTGAGGTAGCGTGTCAAGAGGCTCCGTAAAGGTCGCCATGAGCGACATCGAGTCTCGTCGCACCAATCGCTCGAGGCGGACAATGTGCGTCTTCGGACGGGTAAGTAGGAGGAGCAGATCGTTAGGTAGGTAAACGTAAGGCGACACACTATCTGCGGCTGTGGCAGTCGTATCGGTCTCACTCTTCGGAGCTTGCTTCTTAGCGATCAAACTATCGGCACGCACCCCAAGCGAATCCGCCACATTAGCGAGCGAATCCACCTTCGTCTCCTTCGCTGGGATGAGAGCCGAGCGATGGATCACCTCAGTGCGAAAGCTATCAGGCGTGATGGCAAAGCTCTCGTTCGGAGCGTTGTAGCTATAGCTACGATCCATGTCTATGAGAGCGATAGCGTAGTAAGCACCATCTCGGACATTCTGCAGAGTAAAGTGTCCCTTGTCGTCCGTATAGGTCATACGGGTCATCGGCCGGTCTAGCGAGTCCGTAGGAAGGGGCGTGTCATAGACACCCGCTAGGATATGAGGGAGTGGCTGTAGCGTATAGGCGTCGAGCACTTGCCCCGATACCTGCATCGTGTCTAGGTAGTCGCCCGTACTGAAGGCGTAGACATACTGCTCAATGTAGTTGCCCTCGTTGTAGTCCTTGATCGCACGATTAAAGTTGATCGTGTAGGTCGTGTTTGCGATCAGACTATCTTGATAAGTGACGATCAGTTGCTTCTGATTGACCAAAGCCTTCGGCGGGATACGCTGTGGTGGCGAATAGATTATCTTGTCCTCACCTCGCTCCAGCTGGATGAACTCATCGAAGGTGATGCGCACACGATGCGTCGAGACATTTGTACTCCCCATCTCAGGCGTACAGCGCACGACCCGAGGCGGGGTCATATCGTAGGGACCACCCTCTGGCGAAGATTGCTTGGCACACCCCGCAGCGCCTAGGATTAGGAGCAGAAAGGTGACTAAGAGCGTGGAGAAGTGCTGGTGCGAATGAAGCATGTGCGGTAGTGGATGTATTGTTAAAAGGTTCCCTCACGGAGAAGCTGCGGCTCCGCACCCGTACAGTCGAGGATCGCGCTATGACCGCCCGGAGCCACACCGCCATCAATGATCAGATCTACCTGATGCCCGTAGTACTCCTCGATGAGCTCGGGATCAGTCAGGTAGTTCGTATCATACCCCTCAGGCAGATCAGGCAGTGAGCCCGTCAGGAGCGGAGCCTCTAGCTCCTCCAGTATGATCCGCGTCACAGGGTGCTTGCAGAGCTGCACACCCACCTCCTTGCGCTGGCGGAAGGGCGCTGGCAACGTCGTCGTCGGAGGCAATATATAGGTAGCTGGCTCGTACTCGCCCGACTTCATCAGGGCAAAAGTTTCATTCCCCAGCTTAGCATATTGCGCCACCTCGCCAAGGTCTTGGCACATGATCGCCAACGTGTGGCGCTTGCTGTCCACCCCTTTGATCTGGCACACCTGCTCCACGGCACGCTTCTTCAGTGCCGAGCAACCGAGCGCATAGCCTACACCCGTAGGATAGATGATCACTCCCCCACTCTCCAGGCATTGGACCACCTCACGCACCACAGCGTAGTCAGGCGTATCAGCGTAGATCTTCGTCAGCATATAGTATTAGAGCGCATAGAGGTAAGCGATCTCCTCAGCCCAGAGCTCAGGTACAGGCGTCTCTAGGACGATCGGGATATTGTCTAAGTGGGGATCGTCCATCAGCATTTTGAATAGCTCCGTACCCATAAAGCCCTTGCCGATAGACTCATGCCGATCCACACGCGTGCCCAAATCCTTCTTACTGTCATTCAGATGGATAGCGCAGAGCTTATCGTAACCGACGATATCGTCGAAGGCTTGCCACATAGCCGTGTAGCCATCAGCCGTACGTATCTCATAGCCAGCAGCCAGCGTGTGCGCCGTGTCGATGCAGACCCCCACACGGCTAGCATCGTCAACGTGCGAGATGATGTAAGCGAGCTGCTCGAAGGTATAGCCCACGTTGGTCCCTTGCCCCGCCACATTCTCCAGCACCAGCTTGACACCCTCCGACTCAGCCAAAACGGCATTCATCTCAGCCGCAATGTACTCCATGCACTGCTCCTCGGAGATCTCCTTGAGGTGGCTCCCAGGGTGGAAGTTGAGCAAGCTCAGCCCCAGTTGCTCGCAGCGGTGCATCTCGTCGATCATAGCCTGGCGACTGCGCAGACGCTTGGCAGCGTCCGCATTACCTATATTATATAGGTAGCTCGCATGGGGCAGGATATGCTCCCGTCGGATGCCCACCTGATCACAGTTTGCGATGAAGGTATCAATCTGCTCCTTGGTATAAGGCTTAGCCTGCCACTGGCGCTGATTCTTGAGAAAGAAAGCGAAGGCACGTGCGCCCAGCTCGCCAGCACGCAGCGGTGCCTCCTCCACGCCACCTGCAGCGCTCACATGCGCTCCGATATATTTATTAGGATGTTTGGTGTAGCTCATGATGAAAACGGCTAGTGATATAACCCTAGCTCTCGCAAAGATACAAAATGAGCCCGAATGAAGCGTCCTCCCGCCATCTCGCAAAGCTCATGAGTTGCGACTTCGGGCTACACATCTACGATCACCGTTGACAGCCGATGGAGACCACTCAGCGCACACCTCCGAGGAAATCGAATATCTCTCGGTGGTGATTTCGGAATATCCAGCGAGGAAACGAAAAATTCTTCGGAACTTCAAAATCTTTCTTCCGAAGTTTCATTTCATTCTTCCGAACTTTTATTTCAAACTTCGGAAGAATTGGGCGATTTCCTCCGAGCTTTTTGGCAAATTCTTCGGAAGAATTGAAATGTGCGGTCGTCTTGAAGAGCGTCTCGAAATAGACGTTTTCAGACCAACTTGACGGAAAATATCAAACGATTTGCAGGCTTAGCACAGGCACGTACTAATAGATATCTTTTTCTAGCCCATTTGCTTACATTTGCGCCCAGTAATCCATTTTCAATACATGATGAACCTACGAAAACTACTATTTGCCCCCTTGGCGAGTCTGCTCTTCTTGCCACTCTACGGGGCTATTGACGAGAAGCCGGTAGTTACGGACTCGGTAATGAGCTACGAGCTGGACGAGATACGGGTGATCACGAGTCGTCCACTACTACGTCAGGCGGGTCTGCTGATGAGCACGCCTGGCGCTATGAGCCTGGTGACTCCGACCATGATACGAGAGTATGACATCAAGCATCTCTCAGACTTGACGGGTGTCGTGCCTAATCTCTACATGCCGGACTATGGCTCACGTCTCACCTCGCCGATCTATATGCGTGGTATCGGGACGCGTAGTGGCGGTCAGTCCACCGCTTTCTTTATCGATGGGGTACCAGTACTTAACCAGTCGATCAATCGCTACCTCCTCGGCATCGAGTCTATTGAGGTGATGAGCGGTGCTCACAGTAATATCTATGGTCGCAACGCTATGGCGGGAACGATCCTGCTGACCTCTCGCTCGCCTATTGACGATCCGGCACTGGATGTGCATGCTCGGGTGGGCAATCACGGTATCATCGAGGGGGCGGCTAGACTGGCTCACGCTTTTAACTCCAAGGTGGGCCTTGCCCTCGGTGGGTACTATAATAGGAATAATGGGTTCTATACGAATGCTTTCGACGGTCGTCCTGCTGATGCGGAGGAGGCGGACGGTGCTAACCTACACTTCGAGTGGCGCCCCAATGCGACGCAAAGACTTCGCCTAGCTGGTGTATGGGATGGGGTGCATCAGGGAGCTTTCCCCTATGCGATGATCCATCCTAAGAGTGGCGAGATGATGCCGATCAATTACAATGCTCCTGGCTCCTATGATCGTACTATCGGTGAGGCGCGTCTGGCTTATGACAAGAGCTGGGACGAGATACGTCTAGACTTCACCACGAGCTATCAAGCGCTCAGAGATAACATGCTGATGGATCAAGACTACACGCCTCGGGACATCTTTACGATTAACCAGCGACAGCATCAGGATGCGGTGACGGCAGATCTTATCTTGCGCAACCGTGAGCAGACGACCTACAACTGGACTGTGGGTCTGAATGGTATCTACCAGATGAATCATATGGAGGTGCCGGTAGCGATCCGTCCCGAGGGCTTGATGGCGATGATACAGCCTGGGCTAAACAAGGCAAACAAGAATGACAAGGTGCCTGTACTCCTGACGGTCGATGCCTCTAAGGAGCGGGTCAACCACAATCTCTTTGACAAGCGTAGCTACGGTGTCGCACTCTATCACGAGAGCAATCTGCACGAGCCGTTTGGCTGGACGGGCTTTGACCTTAACCTGGGCGTACGCCTTGATGCGGAGCGTCAGTCGATGGACTTCGATAGCGACTTTAGCCTAGGGCTAGACGTGGCTCCTAAGAAAAACCCCGATGCGAAGCATCACTTTGATGTGACCAGTCGTCTGATGGGTCAGGGCGGGTATCAGGACTTCTTCCAGATCCTACCGAAGCTCTCACTGAGCTATCGCCCCACGGGTAGTAGCTACCTCTTTGTCGCAGCCTCTAAGAGCTACAAGACGGGTGGTTACAATGAGCAGGTGATGACTGAGGTGCTCATGCAACAGGCTCAGCGCGAGATGATGGCGCTGGTTATGTCGCAGGGTAAGCAGCAGCCTCAGGTACAGACGGGCGACGCTAACCTAGCAGCCTTCAAGCCGGAGCATGCCTACAATCTAGAGCTGGGCGGACGTCTCCTGACGCTACAGGATCGCCTCTTCGTATCGGCTACGCTCTTCGGCTCGTGGATACGAGACCTACAGGTAGCTCGCTTCGTCACGACGGGGACGGGGCGTACGACGGTCAATGCGGGTAAGGCGCTCTCACTCGGTGCTGAGACGAGTATCAAGGCACGTCTATGGCGCTCGCTAACGATCTCGGCGCAGTATGGCTATACGCATGCGACTTTCCAGGACTACCTCACGAGCCGTGCTAATCCTAAGGGTGGTGCTCCGATAGAGGTGAACTATAAGGGGAACTTTATCCCCTATGTCCCAGCACATACCTACGCTACGATGCTCCAGCTTGATGAGCCTATCCAGACTTCTTGGCTCAAGGGGGTACTCGCTTCTGTAGAGCTACGTGGCAATGGTCCGATCTACTGGGACTCGGAGAATATGCACCAGCAGGCGCCCTACATGACGCTCGGCGCTCGCCTCGGCGTACGTCTCCCCTACGTTACGGTAACCTTGTGGGGTCGTAACCTGACGGATACGCGCTATGCGACCTTCTACTTCCAGTCGTTTGGCAATTCGTTCCTCCAGCAGGCTCAGCCACGCAGCTTCGGGGCAGACCTCTCCTTCCACTTCTAGAGAGGCTTCTCGGTTAGCCCATTTCACAAGAATAGCCACCCACTCGCTGTAGAGAGGGTGGCTATTCTTATATTATATATAGGGGCTGGTTAGTCGGCTCGTTGGAGCTTGTCGTCGCCCTGCGTGCTGAGCGCTAAGCAGAGGAGGAACATGACCCCGACAACGTATCGGTGGATGAAGCTCAGGAGGTCTACGTTGCAGAGGATGATCCATAAGGAGGTTAGGATGACGAGAGCCACATTACGCTGACGCCGAGCAATCCAAAGCATAGATCCGAGGATCGATATCCAGAGCAAGAGTCCTATGATACCACTCTGGACGAGCATCTGCATGTATTGATTGTGAAACTGTACGATAATGCTTTCTTGCTCTATATTGACTGGCAGAGGTAGTAAGAGATTGTAGGCATAGTCTAGCCCGCCCCCGATCCAGATGGGTATCTCTCTGAGAGCCTGATAGCTCATCTGCAGGAGTTCGTTGCGTATTCCTCCCTCTAGATAGCCAGCAGTGAGATGAGGTGACGTAGTATAGACGAGGGATACGAGGATAGCTCCAGCGAGCATGAGATAGGACATAAGGTAGGGCTGACGTCGTGTGACTTTCACCCAGTCAAGGAGCTTGCAAGCGACAGCATAGGCGACCAAGAGGAGCGCCATGAGTAGCAGATAGCGAGCCTGCAAGGCATAGGCGTAGAGGATGACCCCTAATAGTAGGCACTCAGCCTGAAGGCGTAGAGAGCGACTGCTACTACGTATGGTCATCACGATGGGGGTCAAAAGGAATATACCGACGTAGGTGTAGTGGGTGAAGGTAAAGGGCATGAGCATATGGGTGGTGCTTATCACGAAGCCTGCGTCATGTAGATAATCCTTACTGAGCGTGAGCGTGATGAGCGGACTACTGCCACAGCTGATTAGTAGAGCATAGAAGAAGGTGAGGACGGTCACGATATAAATCCACCCGATACGTAGCGCACCTAGCCAAAAGCTCCGTAGGAGTCGCTGTGAGGGTCCACTATAGATGAGGAAGCAGAGGGGGACTAGGAATAACCAGATCTCTTTATCCCAATAGTCCAGCGCACGCTCCCGACTAGAGGACCATGCCAAGGCTACGATGGCGGTGTAGAGGGCATAGAGTGCGGCACAAAGGGCTAGCGGATAGAGCGACCTAGCTCGAAGGGTCTGTAGGAGATTGCCTTGTCGCCTCCAACGGTTGTCAATGAGTATACCGAGGAGGAAGGGCGTTACCAAGCCAAGGTAAGTAGGCACGATGCCGAGCAATAGATTTGCATAGCCTAAGCCGAAGCAGAGGAGGGGTGCGAAGTGATGTCGGTAGTCTAGCTTTGCGCCAGTCGTACGGGACTCCCTTTTTGCCAAGATCCAAGGTAGGAGCAAGGCGCCAAAGACCATGAGCAGGCTCACGGTGAGGAGCAAGGGAGTGTAGCGAAGTACATCTGCGGCTAGGAGCGAGTCTGGAGTGTGCCGAGGATAGGCTCCCGTGAGGGCTACGATGCCTACGACGATGAGTGCGATACCTACGACAACTACGTAGAAGTAGCGCGAGAGGCAACTCACTAGACGAGAGATTGACGTGTGCGCCTCGGTGGTGGAGGTGTGGGATGACATATAATGTATGGGTATTACTTTTGATGCAGATCACGACAGCGTGGTGAGTAGACCACCTGCGGGAAGTCGTGCGGGTCAAAGCGCCAGCGCTTATGGCTCCAGAGCCAGCGGTGGGGTGCCAAGCGAATGTTTTCCTCTAGCAGTGTCACGTAGTCGTCAACGAGCTGGTATTGGATTTCGCTCGTCGGATGCTCACAGAGCAGACGGAAGGTGCCGACCCACTGCTTCGCCTGGTCGTCATGGCGTATCTCATAGAAGAGGAGCGGTATCTGTAGCTTGGTAGCTAGATGGCTCCACCCTGTGACAAAGGGGGTGGTGCGTCCGAAGAGCGACGAGGCGTAGCGCATCTGCTCGTAGTCAGGCGACTGGTCGGCCAGCAGACAGTACATCTGCAAGCGCTCCCCTTCTTGTTCACCTCGGTGACGTATGAGCGTACGAGCTAGCTGCATCATCTCGATACAGCGAGCGTGGTGTAGCTCCCGCATCTCATGGGTGAGCTGGTCTGCGACAGGATCGTGCAGCTGCTTGTAGATGACGTGTAGCTGATAGCGACTACGGTCTAGGTGTAGTGCCGAGGAGCCCATCAGTTCCCAGGGACCAATGTGTCCCAAGAGAACGAAGACCTGTCGGTGCCCCGCCTCGTAGAGTTGGTCCAGTAGCTCCGTCTGCTCCAGACGAAAGAGCTGGCGCACCTGCTCGTCAGAGCCGTAAGCGTAGCGAGCCTCGTGAAGCATCAGCTCTGCAAGGTGACGGTAGAAGCGCTTGCCGACAGCCTTTTGCTCAGCGGGAGAGAGATACGTGAGCGTGAGACGAATGTTTTCCTCCACCACCTGACGGCGGTACTTAAAGAGATGATAAAGGAGCCAGTCCAATGCAGGGACTAGTACCTTGTCAACGAAAGAGCGGGGCAAGCGTGCCAAGCCCCGCAATGTAGAGCGCATCAGCCGAAACCTTAGTCGCTGCCATCGTGTGAGCTGGTTACTCTGCGCCATCGTCCGTCAGATCGCTATAGTCCTGGTAGAGGAAGTCGTTGTAGGGGTAGCGCTGTATGTGGATCTCCTTGACACGATCGTAGAGGAGTCGGCGTAGCTCGTCCATACCTTCGCCCGTACGTGCCGAGATGAAGGTGCAGTCGTTGCCCATGCGCGCCATCCAGCTCTTCTCCAGCTCCTCCCGTGTGCGGTTAAGCTTGGTCGCTGGCGTCAGATCGTCGGGATCTTTGGGGATATGCTGGTAAGCGTCGATCTTGTTGAAGACCAATATCTGCGGCTTGTCGCCCAGCGCATCAATCTCTCGGAGCGTCTCCGTGACTACTGCTATCTGATCCTCAAACTCGGGGTGCGAAATGTCCACAACGTGCAGGATCAGGTCCGACTCGCGCACCTCGTCAAGGGTACTCTTGAACGACTCCACCAGCTGTGTCGGGAGCTTGCGTATGAAGCCCACGGTGTCTGCTAGAAGGAAGGCAAGATTGCCCAAAACGACCTTGCGAACGGTCGTGTCGAGCGTCGCAAAGAGCTTGTTCTCGGCAAAGATGTCGCTCTTCGCGAGGACATTCATCAGCGTAGACTTGCCCACATTCGTATAGCCGACGAGAGCGACACGCACCATCTTGCCACGGTTCTGACGCTGTACGCTCTTCTGCTTGTCAATCTTCTTGAGCTGCTCCTTGAGCTGTGAGATCTTGCGTAGGATGATCCGTCGGTCGGTCTCCAGCTGCGTCTCGCCTGGTCCACGTAGTCCGATGTTACCACCACGCTGTCGCTCGAGGTGCGTCCACAGTCGGGTCAGACGCGGGAGCATATATTGGTACTGCGCCATCTCCACCTGCGTCTTGGCGTGAGCCGTCTGCGCTCTTGTGGCGAAGATGTCAAGTATCAGCGAAGTACGGTCCAGAATGCGAATGCCTAGCTGGCGCTCTATGTTGCGCAGCTGATTAGGTGCCAGCTCATCGTCAAAGATTGCCAGCCCCACCTCGTGGGCAGAGACATACTCGGCGATCTCGTCGAGCTTGCCTTTGCCCACAAAGGTGGCGGGGTTCGGCGTGTCAAGACGCTGTAAGAAGCGCGCCACAGGCTCCGCCCCCGCAGTCTCTGAGAGAAAGGCCAGCTCATCAAGGTACTCCTCCGCCTGCGTCTCCGAGACATCGGGCGTGATGAGCCCCACGAGGATCGTGCGCTCACTAGATTGAGAAGTCTTGATAAACTCTTTCATACAGGAGGTCTAATAGATAGCGTACGACTTCTCACGCATCGCCTGATCATCGGCGAAGAGATGCACCCAGGGAATCTTCGCTGCGAGGAAATTGGCGGGATAAGCCTTCGCCTCGGGCAGTAGATTGACAATGTGTCCCACAGCGTGGCGCACATCCTGTCCGAGTGCGAGGAAGACCAGACGCTTAGACTCTTCGAGCGCCTCCAGCGTGACGGTAACCAGCTGACGCTGATCACCCTGCTCGGTGGTCATCTCGTTGGGCGCGAAGACATCGTCCGAGATGTACAGCTCCACCTGATCGGGATAGACCCCAGCGAGGTGACCGTCCACGCCCATCTCCAGGAGAGCTAGGTCAAACTGCGGGTGACCGTCCAAGTGTCGTACACGCTCCGCCAGATGCTGCTGCAGAGCCGACGCAGCCTGTGCGGGCTCTTGTGTGGGCTCCTCCAGAGCGTGGATATGATCCGCAGGAATCTGTAGCGGATCAAAGAGCAAGCTCTGTAGTCGCGAGCGGTGCGCTAGGTCAGCTCCGCCCAGCTGCTCGTGAAGGAGGTAAAAGTGTACCCGATCCCACGCTATGCGACTGCGCCAAGGCTCCGAGGTGAGCGCCTTTGCCAAGATCTCCGCATGCTCCTCTAGAGAGAGCGCTAGATGAAAGTCGCCTTCGGTCGCCTCAACCGCCTCAGCGATAAACTGTGCGAGCTGTGTCGTGACTAGCTCGGGAGTACTGTATTGATGATAGTTCATAGGGTATATGCTAAGTTAGTAGTTATAAGATAAAAGAGTCGAGACCATCATCCTCGTAGGCAGTTACTCCTCCCAGATGATGTCATCGATGAGGTCGTGATCCTCCTCCACCTTAAGCTTAGGTAGCGGATTGTCTGGATCATCGTCCTCTTGTGTGGTTCGGTCATTGAGCGGTTGGCGTAGGATCTCGTTCGGATCGTGTAGCGAGGGCGCATTGATCTCTCGCCATATCAGGTCCTTCAGTTCGGTCAGTCCTCGCTGCGCTACGGCAGAGATAAAGATCGTCGGCACCTCTTCGGGCAGCGTCTCCGAGACCAGATCGATGAGCTCGCTGTCCGCCATATCTATCTTGGTGATCGCCAGGATGTGTCGCTTGTTGATCAGGCCCGGATTGTACTCCTCCAGTTCACGGCATAGCATCCGATACTCGGCAGTGATGTCGGGGCTGTCAATAGGCACCATAAAAAGCAAGATCGAGTTGCGCTCGATATGTCTGAGGAAGCGAAGTCCTAATCCCTTGCCCTCGGCAGCTCCCTCGATGATGCCTGGGATGTCCGCCATTACGAAGGAGCGGTTGTCACGATAGGAGACCATCCCTAGGTTTGGCTGTAGCGTCGTGAAGGGGTAGTCCGCAATCTTAGGCTTCGCCGCTGAGAGCGCTGCTAGGAGCGTCGACTTACCCGCATTGGGCAGGCCAACCAGTCCCACATCGGCCAGCGTCTTAAGCTGTAGTACCACGAGACGCTCCTGACTCGGTTCGCCAGGCTGTGCGTAGCGAGGCGCTTGGTTTGTTGATGTTTTGAAGAAGTTATTGCCCTTGCCTCCACGACCGCCAGGGAGGAGTAGGTGCCGCTCGCCATGCTGCGACACATCTAGTATAAACTCTCCCGTCGTGGCGTCATGCACGCTCGTCCCGCAAGGCACCTCAATGACAATGTCGGGCGCATCGGCACCCGTCTGTAACTTAGCACCGCCCGCTCCGCCACTCTCAGCGATGATATGACGGTTGTAGCGCAGGTGTAGGAGCGTCCAGTAGTTTTGGTTGGCCTCTATATAGATGCTACCCCCATGGCCACCGTCACCTCCGTCTGGGCCACCCTTGGGGATGTACTTCTCACGACGAAAGTGTGCCGATCCTCTCCCGCCCTTGCCTGAGCGGAGATAGATCTTGACATAATCTACAAAGTTGCTCTCACCTGCCATTGTTTACTTAATTATCCTGTAAGCTCTTGTCTATAGCCACAAAGATAGCCTCCGTGATCTCCTCTATGGAGCCAGCGCCTGGCACCTCGTAGTGTAGCCCCTTGCGGTGGTAGTAGTCTACGATCGGGAGCGTACGCTCGTTGTAGACACGTATGCGGTCAGCGATTACCTCGGGCGTATCATCAGCGCGGCCCTCTATCTTGGCACGATTGAGGAGTCGTGTACGGAGCTCCTCTTCGGGCACCTTGAGCTCGATCAAGCAGTCCACGCTCGTCTTATCCTTCTCTAGGAGTGCATCCAGCGCCTCAGCCTGAGCAACCGTACGGGGGAAGCCATCGAAGATAACGCCATTGACACCCTCGGGCAGATGGTGTAGCTCGTTACCTATAAGGTCGATGATAGTCTCGTCATCTACGAGATGTCCCTGAGAGATGATACTCTGCACGCGCTTGCCTAGAGGAGACTCACGAGCTATCTCTTGGCGTAGTAGATCGCCTGTAGAGATATGCTCTAGGTGATAACGCTGCTCGATGAAGCGACTCTGTGTACCCTTGCCAGCGCCAGGAGCGCCGAAGATTATTACGTGGATCATTGCTTTTAATAGTGGTTTAGATGGTCTCTGTGGACCGTATGATTATTCCTGTAAGATTACTCTTTAAGTATATAGATGTCATCGAGCATACGTCCTCGGTCGTTGTAGTCAAGGCCGTGGCCGACGATGAAACTGTTGTGGATCTCCATACCCACATAGTCGGCATGGATAGGACACTGGAGCGCCTCAGGCTTGAGTAGCATAGTGGCGATGCGTACATCGGCAGCGCCATCGGCGAGAAACTTCTCCTTGAGCTTCATCATCGTAAAGCCCGTGTCGATCAGATCCTCTATGATGATGACCAGACGGCCCGCCAGAGGCGTTGTCACAGGCATCACCTCCTTAAGCTGATAGGTGCTCCCCATGCCAGAGTAGCTGGAGTAGCGTGCGAAGGCCACCTCAGCAGACGTATTGATCGCTTGCAGCAATTCTGCGGCAAACATGAAGGAGCCGTTCATAATGCAGACAAAGAGTGGATCGCATCCCTCCGTGTCTTGGCGTATCTGCTCCGCTAGTCGCCGTGTGGCAGCACGTAGCTGCTCGCCCTTGATGTATGGTACAAAGGTCTTGTCGTGTACTATAATCTCCTGGTCAGTCATAGTGAAAATAACAAGCTGGCGGTCTCGCATAGCGGAGGCCGCCTTCTTTTTTTACTGTTATGTGTAGCACAAAGGTACAAAAATAGGTAATGTCCCACCTCACCCCCTCACGCCAACACCTCTAAATTCTAACTTCTAAATTCTAACCTCTAATCTCTAATCTCTAACCTCTAATCTCTCCCATCATCGAGATTTAGGTCAGAGAGTCCCTACCCGTTGGTATTATCACTGCCAGCTAGGAGTGTCGTCTGGTGCTACTGGGAGAAGTAGTGAAGCATCCCGTTGAGTTCATAGCGCTGGTTCAAGCTATAGCCCGCCACAGCGTGGCCGAAAGTACCTTGTCGCACGTCGGGCCGCATACATATATTAAGGAGCGTCTCCTCCTCATCATCGTCAAAGCCCGTGATGCACACCTCGTCGCTCCGCTGGCTAAGCACCGCTGCTAGTGAGCTCTCCCCTACTCTGTCAATAAATGTAATCCTCGAAGGGGTATAACGATGATCCCAGATGACTTCATCGATGGCACTATCAAGAGAATCGGAGATTTCCTCGGTGGAAATTTCGAAACCTCCACGGAGGAATCGAAAAATTCTTCGGAAGTTTGATTTGCTTCTTCCGAAGTTTCATTTCATTCTTCCGAACTTTTATTTCCCGGCTCCGTGGAGAATTTTCATTTGCTTGCTGGAGATTTCCCATTTCCTCGGGAGAAACCGAAATTAGCGGAGGCCTGTAGGTAACCGTAAGGTGAGGCTAGAGCGCTACAGGACACGCTAAACTCCATATTTCCCTAGGTTGTCATCATGAGTCAGCGTATTTTCTAGCCTTGGGGCAGTCTATATGTGGATAAAATATGTATCTTTGTGGGTGAGGTTAGGTGGTGACACATCAAGCCTTGTAGGTATAACAATAGATACACTAGAGATGGCAACAAAGAAAAAGATTCAGTTTAGCCTCGTATACAGAGATATGTGGCAATCCTCGGGCAAGTTCCAGCCACGTGCTGAGCAACTAGCAGCGATCGCACCGCTCATCATCGAGATGGGTTGCTTCGCTCGTGTCGAGACGAACGGTGGTGCCTTCGAGCAGGTCAAGCTACTCGCTGGCGAGAACCCTAATGACGCTGTGCGCGCCTTCACCAAACCGCTCAACGAGGCGGGCATCAAGACGCACATGCTGGACCGTGGTCTCAACGGACTACGTATGTACCCCGTACCAGCCGACGTACGCAAGATGATGTATCGTGTCAAGCATGCGCAGGGGGTCGACATCACTCGTATCTTCGACGGTCTCAATGATCCACGCAACATCATCCCCTCCATACACTACGCCAAGGAAGCGGGCATGACTGCTCAGGCGACACTATGTATCACCTACTCTCCGATACACACGATCGAGTACTACTCTACACTCGCAGACAAGCTCATCGAGGCTGGCGCTGACGAGATCTGTCTCAAGGATATGGCCGGCATCGGTCGTCCACACTTCCTCGGACAGCTCGTTAAGTCGATCAAGTCTAAGCACCCCGACACGATCATTCAGTATCACGGACACTCGGGTCCAGGCTTCTCCGTAGCCTCTATGCTAGAGGTGTGCGAAAACGGCGCCGACATCATAGACGTTGCTATGGAGCCGATCTCATGGGGTAAGATACACCCCGACGTGATTACCATTCGTGAGATGCTATACGATGCGGGCTTTGACGTACCAGAGATCAATATGGACGCTTACATGCGTGCTCGTACGATGACCCAGAGCTTTATCGATGACTTCCTCGGATACTTCATGGGCGCAACCAATAAGGAGACCTCTTCGCTACTGGTTGGCTGCGGTCTGCCAGGCGGTATGATGGGCTCGATGATGGCCGACCTCAAGGGCGTCCACTCAGGTATCAATATGTACCTGCGCAATCACAACGAGCCTGAGCTATCGATCGATGACCTACTGGTCAAGCTCTTTGACGAGGTCGCCTACGTATGGCCACGTGTCGGATATCCCCCACTAGTGACTCCATTTAGCCAGTATGTCAAGAATATCGCTCTGATGAATGTCTACAACATGACGCAGGGCAAGGGTCGCTGGCTCGCTATAGACCAAAACATGTGGAACATGATCCTCGGCAAGGCTGGGCGTATCCCTGGCAAGATAGATCCCGAGCTCGTGGCTCTCGCTAAGGAGAAGGGACTAGAGTTCTCCGATGCCGACCCACAGCAGTTCTACCCCGATGCGCTGGATGAGTTCCGCAAGGAGATGAAGGAGAATGGCTGGGAGTTTGGTCCTGACGATGAGGAACTCTTTGAGCTGGCTATGCACCCCGAGCAGTACAGACGCTACAAGAGTGGCGACCTGCGTCGTGAGTTTGAGGCTTCGCTCGCTAAGGCTAAGGCTGACGCACTGGCTAAGAAGGGCTTCGACGAGAGCGACATCAAGAAGGCGATGCGTGCTGGCACGCAGATGATCCCCGCACCGACGACGGGTACCGTACTCTGGGAGGTCGATCCGACTGAAGGCTCGATGGCTCCAGCCACTGGTACGGAGTATGTCACGGGTCAACCTTTCTGCTACATCGAGACACCATTTGGTCAGATAGAGCGTGTCAATACGAACTTCACGGGCAAGCTCATCGAGGTCTGTGTAGGCCAGGGTCAGACCGTCCGCAAGGGCGACGAGCTAGCCTACATCAAGCCTGCTGAAAAGGAGGAGCACTACCCCGACTATCAGCCCCCGATCAAGCGCATCGAGGAGGAGGCCACGACACGTCAGCGTGAGCGCCGTCCCCTAGGACGCTAAAGCGCAAACGAGTCTAATATAATATGTCGCCTTGCGGACGCACCACTCGGTGCCCGCAAGGCGACATATCACGTATAGCCCGCTGGGACGTGTAACCCTTTGTAGTACCGCAAGACGTGTAACGGCTGTAGGGACGCACGGTCGTGCGTCCGTTGTAGTACAGCGAGACGTGTAACCAGCTGGGACGTGTAGCCCTGTGTAGGGACGCACGATCGGGGCGTCCGTTGTAGTACAGCGAGACATGTAACCAGCTGGGACGTGTAACCCTTTGTAGGGACGCACGATCGGTGCGTCCGTTGTTGTACAGC